>WPCK01055523.1_pt1 | contig 151772 bp, 161 predicted proteins | sample 5399851 | NCBI WGS metagenome assembly WPCK01 (sample SAMN12869471, study PRJNA574797) | sludge metagenome | isolation source: wastewater treatment of pH11 | place: China:Beijing | collected 2019-05-20 | reverse complement strand
CGAGAACTACATATCGTTCTACAACCACGATCGTTTCCAGAAACGACTAAACGGCTTAAGCCCTGTCGAATACAGGTCTCAAGCCGCCTAGGCTGGTTTTCATTATTTGCCCTGTCTACTTGACGGGGAGCAGTTCAGCCTGTGTCATCCTCTTTTTGTCACATATTCGCTTTCTTTTTCTTCTTGCCTTTTTTTCCTTCGATGACGGTGAGGCGAGGTCCGTCCGTCCGGTTCAATGAAGAACGTTTCGAAAGTTTCGTCACGTTCGACCCTGGTTTCGCCTTCGCTTTTTTCTTCGTTGCCGCCGACGGCTTCACTTGGGGCGCGTTCGGCCGTTGCATCCGCTTTTTCGAAGCTTGGGCCGTCTTTCGATAGCGCATATCTTCAGCCGAGATTTTAGGCGCCATGAAGAATTTATAGATCACATAAAAGATTAACCCGAAAATACCGATGAAAAGTAACTGTCTGAACAACCGACCCGGTTCGGTCGCAAGCATGTGACCGACCCCGATGAACCCTAAGATGAACACGATAATCGCTGCGGTCGAACCGATTCTTTGTCTGATCATGGCGTTTCCTCCTCTTTAACCCTCTCTTGTGACGGCCGGTTGTATAGTCTCGGCACGTTCCCACGTCTCGAACGCTTCGATGGCGACACGGATCTGCTCGTTGTTCGGCTCACGCGTCGTCAAAAGCTGGAGCGAGAGTCCAGGTTTGCCGAGGACAGATAAATAACGATGGTCACGGAAGCGGTTCGTAAATTGAAGTACTTCAAACGAGATCCCGATCACGACCGGTAACAATGCGATACGGCTGACGAGTCGAACCCATAGCGGGTCGATCGGGACGATCATATACACGCCGATGCCGACGAATACGGTGAACAAGATGAAACTCGAGCCACAACGGTAATGCAACCGCGAGCTGGCCCGAACGTTCTCGACCGTGATCGGACGACCAGACTCGTAACAGTTGATCACTTTATGCTCGGCGCCATGGTATTGAAACACTCGTTTGATTAAAGGCGTCAACGAGATCAAATACAAATAGCTGAGCAGTAATACTAATTTTATTCCCCCTTCAAGGAGGTTTTGAATCACATGTCCGGATAATGCCGGCACGTTTTGAAACATGGCGGCCAAAAGAGCCGGTGTGACGTTGAAGATCAGCTTTCCGAACACGTAAGAGATGACGCCGACGATGGCGATCATGAGCACCATGAACATGTTTTGTTTTTGTTCCGGTTTCTCGACTACATCTTCACTCGGGTCGACGTCATAACGGTCGCTCGCGAACGTCATATGGGCCGATCCGTTCTTTAACGATTCGTACAGTGCGACGATCCCGCGCAAGAACGGGACTTTTTTAAGGGATTGGACCCACGGGACGAGGATGCGGGGTTGGTTGAACGTTTCAATCGACCCGTCTTTGCGTCGAATCGCCGATGCGCTCTCGGTCCGCCCTTGAAACATCACCCCTTCGACGAGCGCTTGCCCGCCGACGGGGGTGGATGGTTTAGTTGTCATACGTTTTCCTCGATTCTACCAGTAGTATAGTTGAATTATACCGTGATTCGGGAGAAAAACGAAACCTCAGGCGACACGATTCACGCGCTCTACATAAATTTGTTACAATAGAAGCGACTTGACGAAGGGGGAATGAAGGTTGCGTATTCTTGTATTGAACGGACCGAACTTGAATTTGCTCGGATTACGGGAGCCGGACGTGTATGGAAACGTGTCGCTAAAAGGGCTGGCGAGCACGTTGTTGCTTGCGGCGCCGGAAGAAGTGGAGCTCACGTTCATCCAATCAAACCATGAAGGTGAGTTGATCGATGCGTTGCACGATGCGTTCGATTATGAAGGCGTCATCTTCAATGCCGGTGCCTACACGCACACGTCGATCGCGCTTCGTGACGCGATCGCGGCCATCACCGCCCCTGTCGTCGAAGTACATATCTCGAACGTGCACGCGCGTGAGCCGTTCCGTCATGAATCTATTCTTGCCGGCGTCTGTCTCGGCGTCATCAGCGGGTTTGGCTTGACGAGTTATACGCTTGCGCTCCAGGCACTGATCGAACATTGGAGGAATCGACATGATTGAACGCGTCAGTAAGTTACAACATGCACTAGCAGCTAACGGGATCGACGGACTTCTCGTGACGAAACGGGAGAACATCCGCTATTTATCTGGCTTTACTGGATCGAGCGGTGTCGTACTCATCACGGCCGAGACGGCGAGCTTCATTACCGATTTCCGCTACACCGAGCAAGCGGCGAGCCAAGTGAAAGGCTATACAATCGTCGAGCTTGACACGTCGCTCGTCAAATCGGTGGGTGACATCGTGACGCGTGAAGCGGTGAAACGCCTCGGGATCGAACAAGACGACATGACCGTCGGCCTGTATCGCACGTATGAAAAAGAAGTGACGGCCGAACTCGTCGAGACGTCGGGAATCGTTGAAAAGCTACGCTTGATTAAGGATGAGGCAGAGCTTAAGATAATGAAGGAAGCTGCGGCGATTGCTGATGCGGCTTTCGAACATATCCAAACGTTCATCCGTCCGGGCCGCACCGAGAAAGAAGTCGCGAACGAACTCGAGATGTTCATGCGCGCTCAAGGGGCAGACTCGTCTTCGTTCGATATGATCGTCGCCTCGGGATGGCGTTCGGCACTTCCGCACGGCGTGGCTAGTGAGAAAGTGATCGAAGCGGGAGAGCTCGTGACGCTCGACTTCGGGGCATACTATAAAGGATACTGCTCAGATATTACGCGCACGCTCGCGATCGGACCGATCTCTGACGAGTTGCAAAACATTTACGATACGGTGCTCCGGGCCCAACTCGCCGGTGTAGCCGGCACGAAGGCCGGTATTTCAGGTATCGAGGCGGACGCGTTGACGCGTGACGTCATCAAAGAAGCCGGATACGGTGAATACTTCGGACACTCGACCGGACATGGACTCGGCATGGAAGTCCATGAGGCGCCAGGACTCTCATTCCGCTCCGAGACGATTTTGGAACCAGGTATGGTCGTCACGATCGAGCCGGGTATCTACATCGCCGGTGTCGGCGGTTGCCGCATCGAGGATGACGTCGTGATCACAGAAGACGGATGTGTTCGTCTCACGCAATCGCCAAAAGAGTTAATCACGATCGAGGCATAAGTCTCGTCTGAAACTAGGAGGAAATCAATATGGTATCAGTTAACGATTTAAAAACAGGTTTAACGGTGAAGACGTCGGACGGATCGATTTGGCAAGTCATCGAGTTCCAACACGTCAAACCAGGTAAGGGCGCTGCGTTCGTCCGGACGAAGATGCGCAACTTGCGCACGGGTGCTATCCAGGAGACGACGTTCCGCGGCGGCGAACGCATCGAGCGTGCCCATATCGAACGTAAACGGATGCAGTACTTGTATCCGATGGGGGACACGTACGTGTTCATGGACAACGAGTCGTACGAGCAACTCGAATTGACGAGCGAACAAGTGAAAGCGGCTCTCCCTTACATGCTTGAGAACATGGAAGTGAGCATCGCAGATTACAACGGCGAGATTCTCGGAATCGAACTTCCGACGACGGTCGTCTTAACAATCGTGGAAGCCGACCCTGGCGTCAAAGGGGACACGGCTTCGAACGTGAAGAAGAACGCGACAGTCGAAACGGGACATATCATTCAAGTCCCACTCTTCATCGAGCCAGGTGAAAAAGTCACGGTCGACACACGTACAGGTGAGTTCACGGGACGTTATAACGGGTAATATCGAGAGTGTCCATTCTGCGGAATGGGCACTCTTTTTTGTCGTTGCATTCACTGGTCTGACCAGTTATAGTAGAGTAGAGATTAGTACCAGGTATAAACAGGGGGTATATTCATGCAAATCGATCACATTAAAGAGCTGATGGAACTGCTCGACCAGACGTCAATCCATGAGATGGAGCTCGAGACGTCCGAGTTCAAGTTATCATTGAAAAAAGAGGCGGCCCCGCAAGTCGTCCAGGCGACTGCACCGCTCGCACCGGTAAACCCGATCTCGGCTCCGACGCCGATTGCAGCACCGGACGAAGAGGCGGCTGTCACGCCGGCCAACGATTATCGGACGATCACATCGCCGATGGTCGGCACGTTTTATTCACGTCCTGCGCCTGACAAAGAAGCGTTCGTCAAAGTCGGAGACCGGGTCGAGGCCGGTCAAGTCGTCTGTATTTTAGAGGCGATGAAACTGTTTAACGACGTCGAAGCGGAAATCGGCGGGGAAATCGTCGAGATGCTCGTGGCCGATGGTGACTTGGTCGAATATGGGCAAGCGCTCTTCAGCGTGAAGTGAGGTCGGCATGAAACTACTAATAGCAAACCGCGGGGAAATCGCGGTACGAATCATCCGTGCGGCTAAAGAACTGAACATCCCGACCGTCGCCGTCTTCTCCGAGGCTGACCGGGAAGCGCTCCATGTCAAGCTCGCCGACGAGGCGTACTGCATCGGTCCGAATCCGTCAAAAGACTCGTATTTGAACATTCCGAACATTTTGTCGGTCGCTTGCGCGGTCGATGCGACGATGATTCATCCGGGATATGGCTTTTTGGCGGAAAATGCCGAGTTCGCCGAGATGAGCGAGGCGTGCGGCATCCAGTTCGTCGGACCGAGCAGTTACGCGATTCGGAAGATGGGCATCAAGGATGAGGCGAAGCGGACGATGATCGAGTCAGGTGTCCCGGTTGTTCCCGGATCGAGTGGCGTCGTCACAGATGGGGAAGCGATCGAGCTCGCCCGTGAAATCGGCTATCCGGTCATCATCAAAGCGACGGCGGGCGGCGGCGGGCGCGGCATCCGTGTCGCGTTCGATGAAGAGGAACTCATCAAAGGACTCGTTGCCACACGTAAAGAAGCGAAGCAAGCGTTCGGAAACGGGGACGTCTATTTAGAGAAATATATCGAATCGTTCCGCCACGTCGAAGTGCAAGTGCTCGCTGACCAGTACGGCAACGTCATCCATCTCGGAGAGCGCGACTGCACGATTCAACGTCGGATGCAAAAACTCGTGGAAGAAGCGCCGTCCCCGGCGATCGATGAGACGACGCGTCGGGCGATGGGAGATGCGGCCGTGAAAGCGGCGAAAGCGATCCAATATTCGGGCGCGGGGACGATCGAGTTCATCTACGTCCCTGAAGTGAACGAGTTTTATTTCATGGAGATGAACACGCGTATCCAAGTCGAACATCCGGTCACCGAGATGATCACCGGCTTCGACCTCGTCCAAGCCCAGCTCGAAGTCGCGCTCGGTCATCCGCTCGCGATCTCGCAAGACGATATCGTCTTCTCGGGTCATTCGATCGAATGTCGCATCAATGCGGAAGACCCGTTCGCAGACTTCCGGCCGATGGCAGGAAGAATCGACCAGTATATCGTTCCGGGTGGGATGGGCGTGCGCGTCGACAGCGGGCTCTATGCCGGAGCGGTCATTCCGCCGTTTTATGATTCGATGGTCGCGAAGCTGATCGTTCACGCTCCGACGCGAGAGGAAGCGATCGCGAAGATGCTTCGCGCGCTCGACGAGTTCACGGTGTCAGGGATCCATACGACGATTCCGTTCCATCAACAAGTCATGGCGCACGAGCGCTTCCGGACAGGTACGTTCGACACGAAATTTGTCGAAAAAGAAATGACGCTCTCCAAATGACAACGACCAGGAAGCCCGAACATTATTTCGGGTTTCCTGGTTTTTTGTACTGAATTTATGAGTGCTTTATGCTAAACTATCACAATGAAAGCAAGCAAAAGGAGAGTATCTGAATGAAACGTCATGAAGCACGAGAGAAAGCGATTCAAACGCTTTTTCAAATCGAAGTATCAAACCTTGAGGTAGAGGACGCGATCGAGTTCGCCCTCGACGGTACGGAATCTGATCCATTTTATGAGCAACTCGTCACGGAGACGCTTGAGAAAAAAGATGAGATCGACGCACTGCTCATCGAAAACTTGAAAAACTGGCGCCTCGACCGGCTCGGAAACGTCGAGCGGACGATTCTCCGTATGGCGACGTACGAGTTGCTCTATGTCGAGACAATCCCTGAAAGTGTCACGATCAACGAGGCGGTTGAACTCGCGAAGTCGTTCGCTGACGAAGAAGCGGCGAAGCTCGTCAACGGCGTACTCGGCAATATCATCAAAGCGTAAACGAACAGAGAGAAGACACCACACCAACTACAGAGAAACCTAACATAACGGGGGATGAGAGAGATGGCAGTAGTGATCGACGGGAAACAAATCGCAACATCGTATCGGCAAACGTTGAAAGAACGGGTAGCGGAACTTCGGGCTAAAGGAATCGTCCCGAAATTGAAAGTCGTGTTAATCGGGGACGACCCGGCCAGTCATAGTTATGTCCGTGGCAAAGAGCGGGCGGCGGCCGAAATCGGCATTGATTCTCAAGTGCTTCGTTTCGACGAGACGGTCACGGAGCGTGAAATTCTCGCCTTGATCGATTCAATGAACGAAGACGACGACCTGCACGGGATTCTCGTGCAACTGCCGCTGCCGAAACATATCGATGAGAACCGCGTCATCATGCGCATTTCTCCTGAGAAAGACGTCGACGGGTTCCACCCGGAGAACGTCGGGAAGATGATGCTCGGTCTCGAGACGTTACTGCCTTGCACGCCGCACGGGATTCTTCATCTCGCGAAACTGCAGACAGACCTCGTCGGGAAGCACGTCGTCGTCGTTGGCCGCAGCCAAATCGTCGGTAAGCCGGTCGGGATGCTGTTTTTGAACGAGTCGGCGACCGTCACGTATTGTCATTCGAAGACGGTCGACCTCGGGGCGATGACCCGTCAAGCCGATATTTTGATCGTCGCGGTCGGACGGGCCGGTCTCGTCACAAAAGACATGGTCAAACCGGGCGCCATCGTCATCGATGTCGGGGTCAATCGCGTCGATAACCGTCTCGTCGGAGATGTGGATTATGAACATGTCAAAGACGTGGCCGGGGCCATCACGCCTGTTCCGGGCGGTGTCGGTCCGATGACGATCACGATGCTCATGCACAATACGGTCGAGGTCGCGTCGCGTGGCTAATCCGCTTCCGGTATCCGAGGTCGTCCGTTATGTGAAACGACAGCTCGACGGTGATCCGGTGTTGCAACAAGTCGCTGTGATCGGCGAAATCTCTAACTTTAAGCGCTACGCTTCCGGGCACTGTTATTTCACGCTCAAAGATGAGTCGTCACGAATGAAGGCGATCATGTTTTCCCGAGATGCGAGGACGTTGACGTTTGACCCGACCGACGGTATGAGCGTCATCGTCGTCGCCCGTGTGACGATGTATGAATCGACCGGAGACGTGCAGTTGTACGTCGAGTTGATGCGTCAAGAAGGTGTTGGTCTCTTATATGAACGCTACGAAGCCCGAAAACGTGAACTCGAGGCGAAAGGGTGGTTCGCCGAGGAGCGCAAACGACCGCTCCCAGCTTTCCCTGAGCGAATCGGAATCGTCACCTCGCCGAAAGGGGCGGCGCTTCACGATATCGCGACAACGCTCAGACGACGTGCCCCGCACGTCGCGATCACGTTCGCGCCGGTCGCGGTCCAAGGAGACACCTCGTCCGTGCAAGTGGCGAATGCGATCCGGTGGATGAACGAACGGACTGACTGTGACGTGTTGATCATCGGCCGCGGCGGCGGCTCGATCGAAGAGTTATGGGCGTTCAATGAAGATGCGGTCGTCGAAGCGATATACGATTCGACGATTCCCGTCATCTCTGCTGTCGGGCATGAGACGGACTTCACGCTGTCCGACTTTGTCGCCGACGTCCGGGCAGCGACCCCGACAGCGGCCGCGGAGCTCGCGACGGCGACGATCGAGGCGCAGCGAAAAGATGTGGAGCGATTGAGTGCGGCGCTCACGCGTGTCGTGACGACGCAAATGACAACGCTCCGGGAACGGGTCGAACGTATGAAAAACAGTTACGGCTTGAAGTCACCTCGCTATACGATCATGCAAAAACGCGAGCGGTTCGCCCAGGCCGAGATCCGGCTCGAGCAAGGCGTCGTCAAACAAGTGACGAGCGTCAAGCATCGTCTTGACGCCTCGGCCCACCGGCTTGACGTCAAGAACTTGATGCAAGTGTTTCGAACGCATGAGGACCGGTTCCGACAATACGAAGGACGGTTCGACCGCATCAAACCGCTCGAGGGACCGACCGACCAGTTGGCCCGCGCCGCGGGACGACTGCAAGCAGTCAGTCCGCTCGCCGTCCTCGCCCGTGGCTACACGTTCATCGAGCAAGACGGCACGTACGTGAAAGATGTCAAACAACTACATGACGGCTTGGTGACGATCCGCTTTCGGGATGGTCACGCTGTCGCGGAAGTGAAGGAGAGACATGATGGCGAAGAAACAAGAACAACAGACGTTTGAAGCCGCACTAGCCCGACTCGAAGAAATCGTCGCTCAGCTCGAGGCCGGCGACGTCGCGCTCGAAGAGGCGATGACGCTCTATGAGGAAGGGGTTCGTTTATCGGCCCTGTGCCAATCGAAGCTCGCGGCAGCCGAGAAAAAGATGGATGAGATTCTTGAACTCGACGGGACGCTCCGGGATAAAGGAGGCGCGTCATGACTCGACAAGTCTCCCTTAGCCGATGGAAACAAGAAGTCGAACGAGCGCTCTCGACGTTCAACGAGCGTTCGGCGATGCCGTCGCGTCTCCACGACGCCATGACGTATTCACTCGAGGCGGGCGGAAAACGAATTCGGCCCGCGCTCGTCTACGCCGTCCTCGAGACGTACGGAAGGCCGCTTTCGCTCGGCCATGAAGTAGCGGCATCACTCGAGATGGTCCATACATACTCACTCATCCATGACGATTTGCCGGCGATGGATGACGACGACGTCCGGCGCGGCCGGCCGACGAATCATCGCCAGTTCGATGAGGCGACGGCGATTCTCGCCGGAGACGCCTTGTTGACCGACGCGTTCGCGCTCCTTGCCTCTACGAACACGTCTCCTGAGAAAGTCGTCGCTTTGGTCGCCTCGTTCGGTCGTGCGGCCGGGAGCCGTGGCATGGTCGGCGGTCAGCTTGACGACATGCTCGCTGAAAAACAGAGCGGGGTCCCGCTCGAGACGCTCCAATCAATCCATGAGCGAAAGACGGGCGCTCTTCTCGTCTATGCGCTCGAAGCGGGCGCCATCCTCGCCGATGCGTCCGAGTCAGACCGGGAAGCGCTCAAAGCGTTCGGTCAGCACCTCGGAATCGCTTTCCAAATCCAAGACGATATTTTGGACGTCGAAGGGGACGAGGCGCTCATCGGCAAGCGTGTCGGCTCAGACGAACAAAATGATAAGACGACGTATCCGAAGCTTCTCGGCTTGGACGGAGCCAAAGCGGCGCTCGACCGAGAGGTGACGATGGCAGAGGCTGAACTTGCCTCATTGTCCGTCGAGGCCCCGCTGTTGCGGGCACTTCTCGCCTTTGTCGTCGGACGCAATCATTGACAGTGGTGACACGATAACACATCGTGTCACCTTTGTTTTTGTGAATGTATGGCATCCTTGGACACATTCTTGTAAAATGTAAGGTACGAATCAGTAATAAGATAGGAGAAAGGATGGTCATCATGGACTTGACATCCATTCAAGACCCGTCATTCCTGAAACGAATGTCGGTAACTGAGATGGAAGCGCTCAGCGCCGACATCCGACGGTTCTTGATTGAAAAATTGGCAGAAACGGGAGGGCATCTGGCGCCGAACCTTGGCGTCGTCGAGTTGACGCTTGCCTTGCACCGTGTATTCGACAGTCCGAACGACCAGCTCGTATGGGACGTAGGGCATCAAGCGTACGTCCACAAAATTTTGACGGGACGGACGAAACAGTTCGATACGCTCCGTCAATACAACGGCTTGTGCGGCTTCCCGAAACGTTGCGAGAGCGACCATGACGTCTGGGAGACCGGGCATAGCTCGACTTCGCTCTCGGCGGCGATGGGAATCGCCATCGCCAACGAATTGAAAGGGTCACAAGACCGTGCCATCGCTATTATCGGGGACGGGGCACTCACCGGAGGGATGGCGCTCGAAGCGCTCAACCATATCGGCGCCGAGAAACAAAACGTGATCGTCATCTTGAACGATAATGAGATGTCAATCGCCCCGAACGTCGGGGCGATGCACAACATGCTCGGACGAATGCGTGCCTCGCGCAAGTTGAAGCATGCCCGCGAGGAGATCGAGTCGCTCATCAAACACATCCCGATCGTCGGTGGACCGCTTGAACGAAGCGGGGAACGCGTCAAAGATATGCTCAAGTCGGCGCTCATCCCAGGAACGTTTTTTGAAGAACTCGGTTTCACATACTTCGGACCGACGGACGGCCATGATTTGAAAGATCTTCTCGAGACGCTCGAGTATGCGAAAAAGATTGACGGACCAGTACTCGTCCACGTCATCACGAAAAAAGGCAAAGGATACCGTCCGGCCGAACTCGACGGTGTCGGGACGTGGCATGGCCTCGGACCGTATAAGATCGAATCAGGGGAAGTCATTAAAGGCAAAGTGAAAGGTCCGAGTTATTCGAAAGTCGTCGCCGAGACGATCACGAAAGTGGCGGAGACGGACGACCGTGTGACACTGATCACGCCAGCAATGAGCGTCGGATCGAAGCTCGACTGCTTCAATGCCAAGTTCCCTGAACGCATGTTTGACGTCGGCATCGCCGAACAGCATGCGGTGACACTCGCAGGCGGTCAGGCGACGCAAGGGTTGAAACCGGTCGTCTCGATTTATTCGACTTTCTTCCAACGCGCCTACGATCAACTCGTGCACGATATTTGCCGTCAAAACTTGAACGTCGTCTTCACGATTGACCGTTCCGGTCTCGTCGGTGCGGACGGGGAGACGCACCAAGGCGTGTTCGATATCGCCTTCATGCGCCATGTGCCGAACATCCGCATCTTGATGGCGAAAGACGAAGCCGAGCTGCAACGACTCGTCTATTCGGCGCTCCGTTACGATGACGGTCCGATCGCGATCCGCTTCCCGCGCGGAGAAGGTATCGGTGTCCCGATGAGCGATACGCTTCAAGAGCTTCCGCTAGACGTTTGGGAAGTCGAGGCCGAAGGAACGGACGTCGCCATCTTGACGTTCGGTCCGCAAGTGCAAGACGCGCTCGAAGTACGAGCGTTGTTAGAAGGACAAGTGAGCGTCCGTGTCATCAACTGTCGGACGATCAAACCGCTCGACGACGTCATGCTCACTTCGCTCTATGAAGAAGGCATCCCGCTCGTGACACTCGAAGAGGCGGTGCTAGCCGGAGGGTTCGGCAGCAGCGTCCTTGAACACGCCAGCGATGCGAGACAGTTCCCGCGTGTCCTGCGACTCGGCATCCCGGATCGTTATATCGAGCACGGCGGCGTCAACCAACTACTTGAAGAGATCGGGCTCAGACCGTCACAAATCGCCGAATCGGTACAACAATTCGTCCAAGTGACAAATCGACAGAATGTGTGAGGAACTATGGAAAAACGAAAGAAAACTAGATTAGACGTATTGCTCGTCGACCGCGGATTAGCGGAGACGAGAGAGAAAGCGAAACGGTCCGTCATGGCTGGACTCGTCTACAGCGGGACAGAACGGCTCGACAAGGCGGGCGATAAAGTGTTCGATGACATCCCGCTCGAAGTGAAAGGGCAAGTCATCCCATACGTCGGACGGGGCGGGCTCAAGCTTGAAAAAGCGCTCGCCGTGTTCCCGCTCGATGTGACTGACAAAGTCGGGATCGACATCGGTTCCTCGACCGGCGGTTTCACTGACTGTGCCCTTCAAAATGGCGCCCGTCAGATGTATGCGGTCGATGTCGGCTATAACCAACTCGCTTGGAAACTTCGGAGCGACGAACGCGTCGTCGTCATGGAACGGATGAACTTCCGTCATGCGACGGCTGACCAATTCGCGGTCGCCCCGGATTTTGCGACGATTGACGTCTCGTTCATCTCGCTTCGGTTGATGATTCCGCCGCTCAAGCACATCTTGAAACCAGATGGCGTCGTCATGGCCCTCGTCAAACCACAGTTCGAGGCCGGTAAAGCGGACGTCGGCAAAAAAGGCATCGTCCGTGACCGGGCCGTCCATGAACGGGTCGTCGCTGACATGGTGCGCTATTTTGCCTCAGAAGGCTTCCACGTCGAAGGACTCGACTTCTCGCCGATTACTGGCGGGGACGGGAACATCGAATTTCTGTTGTTCGCCCGCTTCACCGGTGTCGGTGGGGTCGACCCAGCGCTCGACGTGTCCGCGGTCATCGAAGCGGCTCATACGCAATTGAAAAAGAACGCATGACCTGCAGACGAATGTCTGCAGGTTTTTTGATAGACGAACGAAGGACAGGATGATTGAATTCATCTTTCGAAAGCTAGACCTTTTTTCGACAATACTTTAGAATGAACATGAGTATGTGAAACGGAAAAAGAGGTGTCAGCGAGGATGAACAAAGGACAGCGCTTGATTAAAATTCGTGAGATTGTCACAAATCGTGAGGTCGAGACGCAAGATGAACTCGTGGACGAACTGCATCGCGCCGGATATCCGGTGACGCAGGCGACCGTGTCGCGAGACATTAAAGAACTGCATCTCGTGAAAGTGCCGCTCAACGACGGACGGTATAAATACAGTCTCCCAGCCGACCAACGCTTCAATCCGTACGGAAAGATGAAACGGATCTTGGGGGACAGCTTCGTCTCGGTCGACTCGGCCCAAAACTTGGTCGTCATGAAAGTGTTGCCTGGCAATGCCGATGCGATCGGCGTCTTGATCGACCACTTGTCGTGGGACGAATTGATCGGCACGGTATGTGGGGACGATACGATTTTGATGATCGCCCGCGATGAGCGGCAAGCGAAGCAAATCATTGAACGACTACTCGGAATGTTATGAGGTGAATGAACGTATGTTAGCAGAACTGTCGATCAAACAATTTGCGATCATCGATGAGTTGAACATCGGATTCAATCGAGGGATGACGGTGCTTACCGGGGAAACGGGCGCCGGGAAGTCGATTTTGCTCGACGCGATCGGCCTTCTCGTCGGTGGACGAGGCTCGAGCGAGTTCGTCCGCTACGGTCAAGACAAGGCGGAGATCGAGGGACTGTTCATCGTCGAAGCCGGACACCCGATTCTTGAGGCGGCGCAACAGTACGGCATCGACATCGAGGAAGGGACGGTCATCTTGCGCCGTGATCTACATAGCAGCGGTAAAAGTGTCTGTCGCGTCAACGGAAAGATGATGCCGCTCTCGACGTTGCGAGAGCTAGGGCGTCTCCTCGTCGACATCCACGGGCAACATGAGCATCAACATTTGATGGACGCCGAATATCATCTCGGCATTTTGGATAACTTTGCCGAGGCTGAAGTGACGCCGCTCCTTGAACAGTACCGGCAAGCGTACGCCGCTTACAACGCCGTCGCGACCGAATTGAAACGGCTCAGCCAAAGCGAGCAAGAGTTGGCGCAACGGATGGACTTGTTAGCGTTTCAAACGAATGAGATCGAGGCAGCGGCACTGAATATCGGGGAAGAGCAAGCGCTCACGGAAGAGCGGGATGAACTCGCGAACTTCGAACGGATCCACCAACATGTCCGACTGTCGTATGAGGCCGTCGCCGACGAATCGAGAGGTCTCGACCAAATCGGCATGGCGATGCGGGAGATGGAAGAGGCGTCGACGTTATCGTCTTCGCTGCAGCCGATGAGTGAGACGATCTCAAATGCTTACTTCATGTTGGAAGACGCCAAATTTCAGCTCAGGGACCAGCTCGATTCGCTCGAGTTCGATCCGGTCCGTCTCGACGAGATCGAGACGCGCCTCGCTTTGTTCCAACAGTTGAAACGGAAATACGGGGCGACAATCGATGAAGTCATCGCCTACGGTGAAAAAGTGGCGGACGAGTTAAAATCGATGACGAATCGGGAAGAACATCTTCAAGAACTAACCGACCGGCTCGCAACGCTCGAGACGAGCGTACGCGAGACGGGACTCGCCCTCTCGGCGGCCCGGAAGCGTGCCGCCACTGGTCTTGAGGAAGCGATTCATCGTGAGTTGCAGGAACTGTATATGGAAAAGACGCGGTTTGAAGTCCGTTTCAAAGAGAGCGGATACAGGGCGGACGGACTTGACCAAGTCGAGTTTTACATGATGACGAACGTCGGTGAGCCGTTCAAGCCACTGGCGAAAGTTGCCTCGGGTGGAGAATTGTCACGAGTCATGCTCGCCTTGAAATCGATCTTTTCACGGACGGTCGGAGTCGCCTCAATCATCTTTGATGAAGTCGATACGGGTGTATCCGGCCGCGTCGCGCAAGCGATGGGCGAGAAGATTTTCCGTCTGTCGGTCGGCTCACAAGTGCTCTGTATCACGCATTTGGCGCAAGTGGCCGCAATGGCCGACCAGCATTTGTATATCACGAAGTCAGAGACCGACGAGCGCACGAAGACGAACGTCAGCACGCTCGACCGGTCTGAGCGCATCGACGAACTCGGCCGGATGATTGCCGGGGCGCAAATGACGGAGTTGACGAAGCAGCATGTGGAGGAACTGCTCGATATGTCCCTCCAACTAAAACGGAAGTTCATCGAAGGAGTGTCTTAATTGATTACATTATGCATCGCGGACGACAATCGAGAAATCGTCGATTTGTTGACCCGCCAACTAGAGACCGAGACCGATTTGAAGGTCGTCGGGACTGCCTTTGACGGCGAGGCGTGCTTAGACGTCGTCAAGACACACCAACCAGACGTGTTGTTGCTAGACATCATCATGCCTCATCTCGACGGCATCGGGGTGCTCGAACGGCTCCAGGACGAAATGGACAAGGCGAAGCCGGAAGTCATCATGCTCAGCGCGTTCGGGAAAGACGAAGTCACGAAGCAAGCCGTTCAACTCGGTGCTTCCTACTTTCTCGTCAAACCGTTCAACATCCAACAATTGATCGCCAAAATCCGGGAACTCGCTGCCGGCTCGAACCGTGAGTTCGAAGCGATGTCGCCGGAAGAACTCGACATTTCGCTCTTGTTGCAACAGCTCGGCATCTCGCCGCGCATCAAAGGATTCAAGTATATCCGTCAAGCGGTCATTTACGTCCGGGAACGCCAAGAATTGCTCGGTCTGATCACGAAAGAGCTGTACCCGATGATCGCCAAAGAACATGAGACGACGTCGTCTCGTGTCGAGCGGGCGATGCGTCATGCCATCAAGACGGCGTGGGAGAACGGCATGCGTGATCATGAAATGTTCAATGGACGCCCGGAACGCGAGCGCAGTCCGAAAAACTCAGAATTTATTTCTTATTTCGTTACGTACCAATCGTTCAAGCATCAATAATGAGGGAATCAGGGGCACCCCTGATTTTCTTTTACATTGTGAAGGAAAGCGCTTGCAATTTTCTCGTTACTTGTTATAATAAAGGTGTACCAAGTTACTTGGACGAGCGTCAGATGAACGCTTTCTAGTCTGTTCCGGAACAGGGTAGAGCAAGAAATCATCTCGGTTCGCCATCCGTCAATGGCTCAGAGGTGGGAACGACATCTCAAATCGTCACATCGTCCCGACGAGAGGTCGCGACGTTCGCTCATTCGCGAGACGGTTCTGGTCACGGTTCGAAGCTAGGGACCGCGCCAGGGAAAACGAATCGTTCAGTTGACCAAAAGGAGTGTTGTCAACCGTTGAACAGTTTATGGCAAGCGTTCGACTTCACGATGGATGGTTTGACATGACCCGATGAATTTACGTTAGTAACTCGAATGGGTACGTTTCCGTTCACGCAAGACGGCAGTTACTAGTTTCTTTCAAACTTCTTCATTAAGAAGACCGTTGGTCATCATGTCACGAGTAGTATAGCAAGTAGGAGAGGAGATCATCCGTAGTGATCACAATTCAATATGAATAAAAAGGTTCCGCACTTGAAATGAAGTCAAGTTAGGGAACCTTTTTTTGTGTGCACCGAATTTTCATTATGAGTCTATTCGAGGTACTTTGCCTGTTTTCTTGTCTCGGTTGAAGATGTAGCCTGCGACGAAACCGATTCCGCCCATGGCGATCAACAATCCGAACGTCCCTTGGAGCATCGACGCGGCAGCGACCGACTCGATCCAAGAGAACGGGGCGCTCGTCTTCAAGAAGAAACTGTCACGTAACAGTTTAATGCCGTAAACACCGAGTAGGCCGGGGACGATTAGGATCAGAAGCGCGATGACACGCATAAAATCTCCTCCTTTTCCACTCATTATTTTACCAGAAAACGAGAAGGCCGACACGGTCTTTTTCAGATGGTTGCGAAAGCCGGCTCGTTTCAGTAGCATGAATGCAGATACAGAAATGGGGGAATGATGAATGAATAAACGTCTGCTCATTGTCGGTGCGGGAAGAGGCGGCACCGAGGTGCTGAAGATGCTCCTCGATTCGCCGCTCGTCACGGTCGTCGCCGTCGTCGATTCGGACGCAAATGCCGAAGGGTTGAAACTCGCACGAGGACGGGGGATCGAAGTCGCCGGGGACTGGCGCGTCTGTGCCGATAAGAAAATTGATTTCGTCATCGAGACGACGGGGAAATCCGAGACGTTCCATGAACTGAGGAACCACTTCACGGAGGCGGTCGTCTTACCGGGCGAGTTCATCCGGGTCGTCGTCGAGCGCTTGAAGCAAAACCAGCAAATGCTCGAAGCGATCATCGACTGCACGAGCGAAGCGATCTCAGTGGCCGATCATAACGGGAACACGATTTTGATCAACCCGTCTTACACGCGACTGACCGGGTTCAAAAAAGAAGACGTCGTCGACAAACCGGCGACGGCCGACATCGGCATGCAAGAGAGCGTTCATTTGAAAGTGCTGTCTACAGGCAAAGGCGTGCGGGACATCCGCATGCAAATCGGCGCGACACGGCGCGACATCCTCGTCAACGCCGAGCCGATCATCGTCGAGGGAAAATTGCGCGGGTCGGTCGGGGTCATTCGCGACGTCTCCCAGATCAGGGCGCTCCGTGACGAACTGCAAGAAGCAAAGACGCGGATCCGCAACTTGGAGGCGAAGTACCAGTTCGCCGACATCATCGCGACGAGCGAAGCGATGCGTTTCGTCATCGAACAGGCGCGTCTGGCCGCACTCACACCGGTGACGGTGCTCATTCGCGGGGAATCCGGTACCGGGAAAGAGCTGTTCGCCCACGCGATTCATGGCGAATCGCCTCGCAAGTATAAGAAGTTTGTCCGTGTCAACTGCGCGGCCATCTCACCGACGTTGTTAGAGAGCGAGTTGTTCGGTTATGAGGACGGGGCGTTCAGCGGAGCGAAGCGAGGCGGGAAAGTCGGATACTTTGAGGAAGCGGACGGCGGCTCATTGTTTTTAGACGAGATCGGGGAGTTGCCGCTCGACGTGCAAGTCAAGCTGCTCCGTGTTCTCCAGGAGCATGAGATCGTCCGTGTCGGCGGGACGAACGCCATTCCGGTCGACGTCCGAATCATCGCGGCCACGAACGCGGACCTCGAACAAAAAGTCGCTGACGGGACGTTCCGGGAAGACTTATATTATCGAATCAACCGGATGCCGATTTACATCCCGCCGCTCCGTGACCGGCTCGAAGAAATCGAGCCCCTATCCGAACGCATCATCCGGAAACTGAACCAAGAGTATGGTCGAAGCGTCCGCGGCATCGAGGCGGAGGCGGTCGAACTGCTCAAGACCCAGCATTGGAAAGGGAACGTGCGGGAGCTTGAGAACGTGCTCGGCCGGGCGATGATCTATATGGCGAGCACGGAACAAGAAATCGCACCGCATCACCTCCAATTGTCGCCTCGCGTCACGACGGCGCGAGCGGCTGAGGCGCTCTCCCTTCAAGATGCCGTCGCCCGATACGAGCGGGATTTGATTGAACGCGCCATCGCCGAAGCGGACGGCAATAAGTCGGAAGCGGCACGACGCTTACACATCTCGATTCGGACGTTGTATAATAAACTTGAGCGTATGCAATAATATGCATGCAATTAATTACACGACGTGAAGAAAAATACATGGTGAACGTCGTTGTGAAGCGCTTTCAATAATGGAAACAAACTTGCATATTAGTAAGTGAAGCATCGTTAGGGGGGACACATATGAATTTTGAACAGATGCTCGCGAAGGCGACACAACTGGAGGGATGTACCGTCTCCATCGCCGGGGCGGCGGACGTGGAAGTGATTCGAGCGGTCAAGCTCGCGACCGACCACGGCCTGTCACGTTTCATCTTGATCGGGGATGCTCGAGAAATCAAGCGTCTCTGTGATGCCGAGGCGATCGCCGAGACGGATATCGACATCCTCCACGTGAAAGGGGAGGCCGAGATCGCCAAACGGGCGACGATGGCCGTCCGTAACGGGGAGGCGGATGTGCTCATGAAAGGAATGGTCGCGACGTCGACGTTCATGAAGGCGGTGCTCAGCCGGGAGTCGGGTCTCCGGACGAGCCGCACGCTCAGTCACGTCGCCTTGTTCCAAATCCCGAACCGAGACCGTCTCATCGGTGTGACCGACGCAGCGATCCACATCGCGCCGTCACTCGAGGAGAAAGTCGAAATCATTCATAACGCGGTCGGAGCGATGCGAGACATCGGTTACGAGTTGCCGAAAGTGGCCGCGATTGGGGCCGTCGAAGTCGTCAATCCACAAATGGCCGCGACGACGGATGCCGCGCTCCTGACCCAAATGAACCGGCGCGGACAAATCAAAGGGTGTGTCGTCGACGGGCCGCTCGCTCTCGACAATGCTGTCGACATGGCCGCTGCCAAGCAAAAAGGAATTGACAGTGACGTTGCCGGACAAGCCGACTTACTGCTCGTCCCATACATAGAGGTCGGCAACGTCCTTTATAAGTCAATCATGTACTTCGCCGAGGCAAGTGTCGCGGCAATCGTCGTCGGTGCGAGTGCACCGGTCGTATTGACGAGCCGGGCCGACACGGCCGAGGCAAAACTATATTCGCTCGCTTTCGCATTGTTACATGCCAAAAACTAAACATTTCCTAGGAGGAATTATCAATGATGGAGACTAACATGGAACCACGCTTTCGCATTTTTGACGTATTGCAGGCAGAAGACTACGAACAGATCGTATTTTGCCAAGATCAAGCGTCGGGCTTGAAGGCGATCATCGCGATCCATGATACGACGCTAGGACCAGCACTCGGGGGACTGCGGATGTGGAATTACGAGTCAGAAGAGGCGGCGCTCACGGACGTCCTGCGTCTCGCCAAAGGCATGACGTATAAAAATGCCGCTGCCGGACTCAACCTCGGAGGCGGGAAGGCGGTCATTATCGGCAACGCCAAGACGGACAAGTCAGAGGCGCTCTTCCGTGCGTTCGGTCGTTACGTCCAATCACTGAGCGGTCGCTATATCACGGCTGAAGACGTCAACACATCGGTGGCGGACATGGATTTCATCCATATGGAGACAGACTATGTCACCGGTGTCAGTCCGGCGTTCGGTTCGAGCGGCAACCCGTCCCCGGTGACAGCATACGGGGTATATCGCGGGATGAAGGCGGCGGCGAAATGGAAGTTCGGATCGGACTCACTCGCCGGCAAGACAGTCGCCGTCCAAGGAGTCGGTAACGTCGCTTATAACTTGTGCCGCCACTTGCACGAGGAAGGGGCACACTTGGTCGTGACGGATATTAACGAAGAAGCGCTCAAACGGGCCGAGACGGACTTTGGGGCAACGGTCGTCAAACCGGACGAGATTTACGCGGTCGATTGCGATATTTTCGCACCGTGTGCCCTCGGCGCAGTCATCAATGACTCGACGATCCCGCAACTGAAAGCACAGATCGTCGCCGGAGCGGCGAACAACCAGCTCGCGGAAGACCGCCACGGTGACGTGCTAGAAGACCGGGGCATCTTGTACGCGCCGGACTTCGTCATCAATGCCGGCGGCGTCATCAACGTGGCCGACGAACTCGAAGGTTACAACCGCGAACGCGCCATGAAGAAAGTCGAACTCATCTATGACAACATGTTGCGTGTCTTCGAGATCGCCGAGCGTGACGGGGTGCCGACGCACGTCGCCGCCGAGAAGATGGCCGAAGAGCGGATCGCGATGATGTCTCGGTCGCGCAGCCAGTTCTTGAAAGTTGAAAAAAGCTTGCTAGGTGGGCGATAAGATGTCACGACAACTCATCCTCGCCATCAATCCAGGCTCGACGTCGACAAAAGTCGGTCTGTTCGACGGGGCCGACGAGATGTTGACGAAAACGGTGCGGCACGGACAAGACGTCACAGGATTGTCACTTCCGGAACAACTGCCTTATCGGGAGCAGGAAGTGCGCGACTTGTTGACCGAATCAAATATCGCGGGCGAGTCGTTGTCAGCCATCGTCGGTCGGGGCGGACTGCTCGCCCCGATGCCTTCGGGCACGTACGCCGTCAACGCCCAGATGCGTGAAGATTTAGCGAGCGGACGCTTCGGTGTCCACGCCTCGAACTTAGGGGGACTGATCGCATATCGGCTCGGTGAATTATTTCAAGTACCGAATTTTATCGTGGACCCGGTCGTTGTCGACGAGCTCCAAGCGGTCGCCCGACCGACAGGGATACCGGAAATCAATCGACGCAGCATTTTCCACGCCTTGAACCAAAAAGCGGTCGGGAAGCGGTTCGCGGCCGAAAATGGAAGCGATTACACGGATTTGAACTTGATCATCGCCCATCTCGGTGGCGGCATCACCGTCGGGGCGCATGAAAAAGGACAAGTCATCGATGTGAACAATGGACTCGACGGAGACGGGCCGCTCGCTCCAGAACGGGCCGGCTCGATTCCAGTTGGACAGGTAGTAGAACTATGTTATAGTACCAGGTATAAAGAATCGGAGATGAAACAGAAAATCGTCGGACGCGGCGGGCTCTACGCCCATCTCGGCACGTATGACGCCATCGAGATCGAAGAGCGGATGACCGGCGGTGATGAACAGGCATCCCGTCTTTATGAAACGATGGCGTACCGGGTCGCTCAAGAAATTGCCAAGCACGGTGCCACGCTCTCGGGACAAGTTGATGCCATTCTGTTGACAGGCGGCATCGCTTATTCAGAATGGTTGACCGACTACATTAAACAGCGGGTCAGTTACTTGGCGCCAGTTCACGTCTATCCTGGCGAAGATGAACTGAAAGCGCTCGCCGAAGGAGCACTCCGCGTCATCGGCCAACAAGAAACAGTTCGACACTATGAGGGGGATACACATGGCACGAGAATTTGACATCGTCGTCATCGGCGGCGGTCCTGGCGGATACGTGGCCGCGATCAAGGCGGCCCAAGCCGGAAAACAAGTAGCGATCGTGGAAGCATCCAAGCTCGGAGGGACATGCCTACATAAAGGGTGCATCCCGACGAAAGCACTGTTGAAGGCGGCGCACGTCTACCAGACGGCTAAACACGGAGAGATGTATGGCGTCGAAACAGGGACCGTCTCGTTCAACCTTGGACGGGCCCAAACGTTCAAACGTGAACTCGTGGCAGGACTCGAGAAAGGTATCGAGCATTTGATGAAGCATGGGAAGATCGAAGTGTTTCGCGGGAAAGCCTCGATTCTCGGGCCGAGCATATTCTCTCCGCAACCAGGCACGGTCGCCGTCGAGGACGAATCAGGCGAATCCGAACTGCTCTTGCCAAACCAGTTGATCATCGCGACAGGATCGATTCCGCGTGAACTGCCCGGCTTGCCGTTCGACCATGAACGCATCTTGAACTCTGACGACTTACTCCAGTTTGAACAGTTGCCGAAAGCCATCGCCATCGTCGGCGGAGGTGTCATCGGTGTCGAATGGGCCTCGATGCTCATCGACCTTGACGTCGACGTGACGTTGATCGAAGTCGGGGAACGGCTTCTCCCGCTCGAGGACAAAGCCGTCTCACGAGAAGTCGAACGCTTGCTCAAAAAACGCGGCGTCCGTGTGAAGAAAAATGTGACGGTCGACCCGGAACAGACGAGCGTTTCAAAAGACGCGGTCGAACTGAAAGTCGGGGAAGAGACGATCTCGGTCGATTGTGTCCTCGTCTCCGTCGGGCGTATCGCCAACACGGAACACCTCGGTTTGCAAAACACGTCGATCGTCGTCGAGAACGGTGTCATTCAAGTCGATGAACAGTATCGAACGAAAGAACGCCACATCTTTGCGATCGGTGACTGCATCGGCAAACTCCAACTCGCCCACGTCGCCTCTGCCGAAGGGGTCAAGGCGGTCGAGACGATCCTCGGTCACGAACCAACCCCGCTCGACTACAACTTGATTCCACGCTGCGTTTACGGTGTGCCGGAAGTGGCATCGGTTGGATTGACGGAAGAAGCGGCGAAAGCATCCGGACGTGACGTCAAAACAGGCACTTACCGCTTCAACGGACTCGGTAAAGCACGGATCGAAGGTCAGGCGGACGGGTTCGTCAAACTCGTCTCCGACAAAGAGACCGACGACCTTCTCGGGGTTCACATCGTCGGTCCGAAAGCGACGGAGTTGATCACAGAAGGCGGGCTCGCCCTCGTCTTGAACGCGACAGCATGGGAGATGGGACAACTCGTCCATCCACACCCGGCACTGAGCGAGGCTTTCCAAGAAGCGGCACTCGCCGTAGACGGCTTACCGATTCACGCCTAAGGAGGAAACGGAAATGGAACAAATGACAGTGAATTCATATGAAGAGCTCGGTCTCTCGAAACAAGACTTGATGGCGATGTTCGAGACGATGGTGCGGGCTCGTAAAATTGATGAACGGATGTGGAAGTTGAACCGGGCCGGTAAAATTCCGTTCGTCGTCTCATGTCAAGGACAAGAGGCGGCCCAAGTCGGAGCGGCGTTCGCCCTCGAGAAAGGGACGGACTATATCCTCCCGTACTATCGCGATGTCGCCGTCGTCCTGCATTTCGGCCAGACGGCCCGTGATTTGATGTTGTCGGCGTTCGCAAAAGCGGAAGATCCGAACTCAGGGGGACGGCAAATGCCTGGTCACTTCGGTTCGAAACAACATCGGATCGTGACAGGATCGTCGCCGGTCACGACGCAAGTACCGCATGCGGTCGGCGTCGCATTGGCCGCGAAGCTGAAAAAAGAAGAGCTCGTGACGTTCGTCTCGTTCGGGGAAGGATCCTCGAACCAAGGCGACTTCCACGAAGGCGCCAACTTTGCCGGTGTCCACAAACTGCCGGTCATTTTATTCTGCGAGAACAACAAATATGCCATTTCCGTCCCGCTTTCAAAACAGCTCGCCTGTGAGCGGGTCTCAGACCGGGCGAAAGGATACGGCATGCCGGGTGTGACGGTCGACGGGACCGACCCGATTGCCGTCTATGCGGCCGTGAAAGAGGCGCGGGCCCGTGCTTTACGCGGTGAAGGACCGACGTTGATTGAAGCGGAAGTCGAGCGTCTCGTCCCGCATTCGTCTGATGACGACGACAAAGCGTATCGTTCGGTCGAAGAGTTGGCCGATTTGAAACATCGGGACGGGAACCAACTGTTCCGTGCCCGTTTAATCGAGGATGGCGTCGCGACAGAAGAAGAACTCGCGTCCATCGAATCGAGCGTTGATACAGAAGTGAACGAGGCGACGGCGTACGCGGACAAAGCACCTTACGCGTCACCGGAATCGACGATGGATCACGTGTACGAGGGGGATAACTGATGAAAACGTTTATTGAAGCGATCAATGAAGCGATTCATGAAGAGATGGAACGTGACGAGAACGTCTTCGTGCTCGGCGAAGACGTCGGGGTGCGCGGCGGCGTATTCCGCGCCACGCAAGGATTGATTGAGAAGTACGGAGAAGACCGTGTCATCGACGCGCCGCTCGCGGAGAGTGCGATCGCAGGGGTCGGCATCGGGGCGGCCATGTACGGGATGCGTCCGATTGCCGAGATGCAGTTTGCCGACTTCATCATGCCGGCCGTCAACCAGATCGTGTCGGAGGCGGCAAAGATTCGTTACCGCTCGAACAACGACTGGACGTGCCCGATGGTAATCCGTGCCCCGTTCGGCGGCGGCATTCACGGTGCCCTCTATCACTCGCAGTCCGTCGAAGCGATGTTCAACTCGACACCTGGTCTGAAAGTCGTCATCCCGTCTGACCCGGTCGATGCGAAAGGATTGCTCAAGGCGGCGATTCGGTCGAACGATCCTGTCTTGTTTTTCGAGCATAAGCGTGCGTACCGGTTATTGAAGTCGGAACTTCCGACCGAAGACTACACGGTCGAGATCGGCAAAGCGGCCGTCAAACGAGACGGTGACGACATTACGATCATCACGTACGGACTTTGCGTCCACATGGCGCAGGAAGCGGCGAAGACACTTGAGGCGGAAGGAATCAGCACACACATTCTCGACCTTCGCACCGTCTACCCGCTCGACCAAGCCTCCATTATCGAAGCCGTCAAGAAGACGGGTAAAGTGCTCCTCGTCACCGAGGACAACAAAGAAGGAAGCGTCATCGGTGAAGTCGCGGCCATCATCGCCGAGAAGGCGCTGTTCGAACTCGACGCGCCGATCGAACGGTTGGCAGGTCCGGACGTGCCGTCGATGCCTTATGCGCCGCCGATGGAGAAGTTCTTCATCGTCTCGCCTGAAAAAATCGCGGAGCGGGCACGCCAGCTCGCTGCGTTTTGAGGAGGGCCTTCATGGAACAGACGATTAAAATGCCGCAGCTCGGTGAAAGTGTGACAGAAGGGACGATCACGACGTTCCTCGTCAAGCCGGGCGACCGGGTCGAAGAATATGAGCCGCTCGCGGAAGTGATGACGGACAAAGTGACAGCGGAGATTCCGGCGACGAGCGCCGGTGTCGTCAAAGAAATTCTCATCGGGGAAGGGGACACGGTCGCAGTCGGAACACCAGTGCTGACGATGGAAGTCGAAGGGGCGTCGAAAGAAGTGCCTGCAGCAGCTTCCGAAGAAACGGTGCAATCCCCTGTCGCCGAAGTCGCATCGGCTGCTCCGGCATCGACCCCGCGCAAACAGAGCGGAAACGGACGTTACTCGCCTGCGGTCATCCGTTTGGCGAACGAGAACGAGATCGATTTGAATGAACTCGATGGCTCAGGGCTCGGGGGGCGTATCACTCGGAAAGACGTCCTCCGCTACTTGTCGGAAGGACGTCCGGTCAAACCGGAAGCGGCGACGCAAGCACCGGTTCAAGAAACGATGACGCAAGTGAAGCTCGATGTTCCGGCAGAAGCCGCGAAGCCAGTCCAAGCGCCGCTCCCTGCTTCAACATCGAGTGAACCGTCTTCAGACCGCGTCGAGCTGATTCCGACGGCAGGAGTCCGTCAAGCGATCGCCAACAACATGGTCCGCTCGAAACATGAAGCCCCGCACGCATGGCTCATGATCGAAGTCGATGTGACGAACCTCGTCTTGACGCGTGCCAAGCTGAAAGAGGAGTTCTTCAATCGTGAAGGCGTCAAGTTGACGTTCATGCCGTTCTTTATGAAAGCGGCCGTCGAAGCTTTGAAACAGCATCCGATGATGAACTCAGAGTGGGCCGGCGACCATATTAAAGTGCATAAAGATATCCATCTGTCGGTCGCCGTGGCGGCGAACGATGCGCTTTACGTGCCGGTCATAAAGCACGCTGACGAGAAGAATATCAAAGGACTCGCCGTCGCGCTCCAAGACGTCGCATCACGTGCCCGTGCCAACCGCCTGAGCGCGAATGAGATGCGAGGGGGTACGTTCACGATCAACAACACAGGCGCGTTCGGATCGATTCAATCAGCGCCGATTTTGAACTATCCACAAGCCGCGATTTTATCGGTCGAATCGATCGTCAAACGCCCGGTATGGGTGAACGGGATGTTCGCGGCGCGGGATATCGTCAACTTGTGCATGTCGGTCGACCACCGCGTCCTCGACGGGCTCGTCGCCGGTCAGTTCTTGCAGTCGATCAAGCAATCGCTCGAAGCGATCGACCCGAACACGTACACACTGTACTGATACGCATCGAAAAGACGGTCACGATTGGCTGTCAGCTCGTTGCCAAAGAGAATGAGTTTAGCTCGTCCTTCCGGCGCCCACGCTTTCCTGCAGGAGTCGGGGCGCCGTTGACGAGCTATACGAATGGTCGCCCCTCTGGCGGCCATTTCTCTTTTTTAGGCCTCGACTAGCAAAGAAAAGCCCGGCCTTACTTCATATCGCTCAAAACAGGAAAGGAAGAGACGCTCGTACTTTATACATAAAAAAGACGAACGAGGTCGCGTTATGCGATCTCGTTCGTCTATAGACTGACAGCAGGACAAGGCTGTCTGTTTAAATGGAGCGCTCGATCAACGACTCGACGTCGCGACGGACGTGGTCGATCGTAAGTTCGTCGTTGCCATAGCTGAGCCGATGCGTCGATTCGTCCGTACCCGACAAGTCGGCGAACAGGCTGCCGAGGTTGTGGACGCTCTTGTCGACTTGAATGAGCAAGTCGAGGCTTGACTCATCCTGCAGCAACACGACTTCGATTTCGTCAAGTTTGCGGCCAAAGCGCGTGCCGTTTGGTGAATATTCAAGCTCTTGGGCGATTGGCAGGCGGCCTGAACGGTGTCGTGCCGGCAACATCTCGGTGTCGGCTTTTTTCAAGCGGAAACCGATGGCGTCCAACGCATCGAGAACGACTTGTTGCGTCGTGTTCGGCTTGACGACGATCGCATCCTCGTCTTTCGGGTCGACGGCCTGGGCGATGTCGAGACCGGTCTCGATCCATGACTTCGATTGGCTGACCGAGAGGGGCGTGTTGAACGGAACATCGATCGTGAACGGGATTTCCTTCACTTCGTCCGGTCCGATCAAGAACGGGGCCTCGTTTAATGAAATCTTCTCGATTGTGAACGTCGAGTACGTCGCCTTGTCGTTCACTTCGTGTTTATATAGCGTGTTGAAGAAGATGTAGATGCGGTCGACCGATTGCTCGACGTTTCCCCCTTTGACGTGGACGACGCCTTCTAACGTGCCGCCTGGTTCACAGTGGCTGTCGGCGAGACGTGTATCGACCGTCGCGGCGCCGACCCCGATCGACGAGAGTAGTTTTTTGAACATGGTTCTTCCTCCTTTGACGTTTGCACGGCTTCGTGTAATAGTATGTACGGATGAACGAATTAAAAAGTTTCGAAACTAGTGAAAAGGAATGAACGAATTGGACTATACACAATTAGTGGCGCGCTTGAAGGAAGTCGTCGACAACGAACAACTCGTCACGGCGACGATCAGCCAACCGCGCCAAAAATCAAGCGATCTCCGGCGCGTCAAACTGAAACCGGTCTTATTGAAAGAGGCGTACCATATACAGTTTGAGTACCAATATGAGCGCGTGATGAAACATAAAAATTTGCCTGCGGACGAAGCAGTCGCTGAGCTCGAATCGTTGCTCGAGACGTTCCGGCAAGGACAGTTTCAGTTGAAATTGTCAGATCTTCAGTTTCAGCTCTCGAAGAAGTTCAAAGTGGTGTTTAAAGAGCGACAGACAGCGGCCAAACAAGTGAAACTGACGCACAACCGTGAGAAACAATACGTGTTGCCGCTCGATGAACCGGTCCCGTTCTTGATTCGTCTCGGCGTCCAGTCCGAAGACGGGAAAGTGAAACGGCAAAAATATGACAAGTTCAAACAAATCAATCGCTTCCTCGAGTTTATCGAGGACTCGATCAAACATTTACCGACAGACCGCACGATTCGGATCCTCGATTTTGGATCGGGGAAATCGTATCTCACGTTCGCCCTCTACCATTTCTTGCATGAGATGAAAGGATACGACGTCCACATCACCGGACTCGACTTGAAGAAGGAAGTCATCGAGGAATGTGCCGGCATCGCCCGTGATTTAGGATATGAGCGGCTCGAGTTTCTCGTCGGTGACATCAACGAATATGAAGGTGATTCTGCGGTCGATATGGTTGTCACGCTCCACGCTTGTGACGTCGCGACCGACATGGCGCTCGCCCGTGCCGTCCGTTGGGGGGCGAAAGTCATCTTGAGCGTACCATGTTGCCAAAAAGAGCTGAATCGCCAGCTCGACGCCTCGGCGCTCGACGTCATGTTGCAGCACGGCCTCATTAAAGAGCGGTTCGCCTCACTCGCGACCGACTCGATTCGCGCCGAATTGCTCGGGTTCGTCGGCTATGAGGCGCAACTGCTCGAGTTCATCGATATGGAACATACGCCGAAAAATATATTGATTCGGGCCTTTTTGACGAATCGGGAAGCATCTATAGAAGAACGTGACCGCTACTTGGCGTTCAAAGCGTTGCTCGGTGCCGACCCGTTCCTTGAGCGTGAATTGAGCGATAGACTTGTTTTCAACGCACGAGAAGACGTAAAATGAGAAAGTACAGACGCAAGTCGAAAGGGGAAACGATATGGATTTTCAATTATACTTCCAAGATGTAGTCGAACAAGCACGCAATGAGGTTCGCGCCGCAGGATATACAGAATTGACGACGCCTGAAGAAGTTGACGCCGCCCTCAAAAAAGAAGGCAAGACGCTCGTTCTCGTCAACTCGGTATGTGGATGTGCCGGCGGGATCGCCCGTCCGGCTGCGGCTTACGTCAACAAGATGGAAGGGACGAAACCGGATCACTTCGTCACTGTCTTTGCTGGACAAGACCGTGAGGCGACAGACCGGGCCCGTGAATACTTTGAAGGATACGCTCCGTCATCACCTTCGATCGCATTGCTTGAAGACGGCAATATCGTCACGATGGTCGAACGGAGCACGATCGAGTCGTCGACAGCCGAAGAGCTCGTCGATCAGTTACAGACGTTATTCGACATTTACTACGCATAAGAAAGAAGCGCAGAGGCTTTCGCCTTTGCGCTTTTCGCTAAGAAAGGATCGATTCGATGGAACCAGTCGTCAAAATCATGAGCGAGGCGGAATATACGATCGCCTTGTCACGCGGTGAAATCAACGAGCCGTCGCTTCAGACGGAAGGGTACGTCCGTTGCTGTACGCCGCAACAAATCGGAAAGTTCGTGCGACGCCACTATCGAGACGAACGGGTCGTCCTCGTGTCGTTCCATGTCGCTCGTCTCGGAAGCCTTCTCCATTACGAGTTCGATGAGGACGGCGAACGTTACCCGCACGTCTACAGCGCCATCCCCATCACGTCGGTCAAACGGGTCCAACCGTACGGATCGCGCGATAACGGTACGGTCACTTATTTCGCTTACGAGCGGATGTGACCGTATTTTTTTTATATTTTATGCATGAATATACTTTACAAGTAATAATTATGTGTATATAGTGGTTGAAGAACAAGTCAGACATGTGATGAGTCGAAAAGCGATTGAGTCATTTTCACATATATGTCATAATTTTGTTAATGTTCTGATTATTTCATCCAACTGGAGAAAGGAACGATGATCATGAAAAAAGGTTTTCTAGCATTATGTATCGCGGGCCTCGCCGCCTTCTCGGCCGCATGCGGCGCCGACGTCAACGAAGGAGGATCTTCTTCTTCAGGGAGTGAAGACGATAAAGTCATCGTCATGGGGACGAGCGCGGACTACTTCCCGTATGAGTTCGTCGATACGGCGAACGGGGATGAGATCGTCGGATTTGATATCGACATCGCCAAGCAAGTCGCTGAAAACATGGGATATGAATTAAAGATTGAAGATATGGACTTCGGAAGCCTCCTCGGGGCGTTGAACGCCGGCCGCGTCGACTTCGTCATGGCCGGGATGACACCGACGGAAGAACGGAAAGAAAACGCCGACTTCTCGGACATCTACTTCACTGCGAAAAACTTGATTTTGTCAAAAGGGGACGCCATCCAGTCGCTTGAAGACTTGAACGGCAAGCAAGTCGGTGTCCAGCTCGGTTCGATTCAAGAAGGGATCGCCAAAGACCAAATCGATGGCGCTGAAATCGTCGCCTTGAACAAAATTCCAGAGATCATTCAAGAAATCAAGACGGGCCGCATCGATGCGATGGTCATCGAAGATACGGTCGCGAAAAAATATCTCGACCAAGACAGTGAACTTTCGACATTCGAAATCGTTGATGAGGAAGAAGCCGGCTCGGCCGCAGCCTTCCGTAAAGACGATGAGCTCCGCAATCAATTCAACGAAGAGTTGAACAAGTTGATTGAGAGCGGCGAAATCGAGAAGTTAGCTCAAAAATGGTTCGAAGAAGAAGCCGCACCGGCGGAATAATTCATGCACGAGGCTGACTGGATGTATCAGTCAGCCTTTTTTAGGAGGAACTTACAATGGAGTTTAGTCGGATTTATGATTCTATCCCTTATATTCTCGAAGGGATCCCGGTCATGTTTCAAGTCGTGCTCGTCTCGGCATTGTTCGGGATCACGCTCGGGATCGTCATCGCCACGTTCAAAATCATCCCGAACCGGTTCGTCAACTTTATCGGTCACGCCTATACGGCCGTATTCCGGGGTACGCCGCTCATTTTGCAGCTCGCCATCATTCACTTCGGCTTGCCGCAACTGACAGGTTTCATCACGACGCCGTATCAATCGGCGGTCATCGCTTTCTCACTCAACTCGGCAGCGTATATCTCAGAGATTATCCGGGCCGGGATTCAAGCGGTCGACAAAGGACAGTGGGAAGCGTCCGACGCACTCGGTGTCCCATATGTCAAACAACTGCGGTCGATCATCTTGCCGCAGGCGTTCAAAAATATTCTCCCGGCACTCGTCAACGAGATGATCACGCTCACGAAAGAGTCGGCGCTCGTTTCCACGGTCGGCGTGCTGGATATTATGCGCCGGGCTCAAATCGTCGGCGGGCAAAAGGCGATCTACTTCGAACCGCTCCTGTTCGCGGGTGTGATATACTTTACGATAGTAATGGTGTTGACATACTTTGGTCAGCGTCTTGAAAAACGGCTTAGAAAGAGTGATGGCAGATGATACAAGTTAACGATTTATACAAGCAGTTCGGTGAATTAGAAGTGTTGAAAGGAATTACGACGACGATCGAGCGCGGGGAGGTCGTCGCTGTCATCGGGCCTTCGGGTTCAGGCAAATCGACGTTCCTTCGTTGCCTCAATATGCTCGAAGTTCCGACGGGCGGTACGGTGACCGTCGACGGTTACGAATTAACGAAAAAAGGAGCGAACGTCTCAAAAGCCCGTCAACAGATCGGGATGGTGTTCCAACAGTTCAATTTGTTCCCGCACATGAGCGTACTCGATAACTTGACGTACGCCCCGATCAACGTGTTGAAAATCAGTAAGACTGAAGCAGTCGAACGGGCGAAGAAGTTGCTCGAACGGGTCGGTTTGTCTGAAAAGATCAACGCCTATCCAAGTCAACTGTCGGGCGGGCAAAAACAGCGTGTCGCCATCGCCCGGGCCCTCGCCATGGAACCGAACGTCATGTTGTTCGACGAACCGACGTCAGCGCTCGACCCTGAGATGGTCAATGAAGTACTCGACGTCATGAAAGGGCTCGCTGATACAGGGATGACGATGGTCGTCGTCACGCACGAGATGGGCTTTGCCCGTGAAGTGGCCGACCGCGTCCTGTTCCTCGACGAAGGCATTTTGATGGAAGAAGGCAAGCCGGCCGACCTGCTCCTCAACCCGCAGACCGACCGTGCGAAACGATTCTTAGAAAAAGTGTTGTGATTGAAACGTTCGAGCTGACATGAGAAAGGGAGGATTCACATGAAGATCACGTATTATGGTCATGCGACAGTCCAACTAGACATCGACGGGACGAGCGTCTTGATCGATCCGTTTTTGACGAGCAATCCGCATACGGACGTCGATCCGGCGACGGTGAAAGCGGACTACATCTTGTTGACGCACGCCCATTTCGACCATATCGAAGACGTCGAGCTGATCGCGAAGACGACCGGGGCGACGATCGTGGCCACCCATGAGCTCGCGACCTACTATGAGAAAAAAGGTTATTCGGTCCACGGCATGAACATCGGGGGCGGGCATTCCTTCCCGTTCGGCCGTGTGACGATGACACAGGCGTTTCATAGTTCGAGTCTCGACATGGGAGACGTCCCCGTTTATATGGGCATGCCGGGCGGTTTCATCGTCGAGACGAACGCGCTCACCGTCTATCATGCTGGAGACACGGCGCTGTTCTCGGACATGAAGTTATACGGAGAACGATTTGAAATTGATGTCGCTTTCCTCCCGATCGGTGACAATTTCACGATGGGACCGGCAGATGCGCTAGATGCCGCCCATTGGCTACAGGCGAAACGTGTCGTCCCAATCCATTTCGATACGTTCCCGCCGATCAAGCAAGACGCACGTGCGTTTTGTGATCAACTACATCAACGCGGGCTGCTGATCGAACCGAACAGCACGATTGAGATTTGATTATGTCAAAAGAAGCCGTCGCGGCGACCGAACGTTACGTCGGGTCGCTCCACGCTGACGATCGCACCGGCCATGATGTCGCGCACCTTGAACGCGTGCGGCGGCTCGCGGAGACACTTGCCGAAAGGGAAGCGGTCGACCCGCTCGTCGTGACGCTGTCTGCCCTTCTCCACGATGTGGAAGATGCGAAACTCGGGCGTCCGTCCGGTCTCGTCGAGCGTCATCTCGAGACGCTCGACATCTCCGCTTTGCAACGGCGGCACGTGATGACCGTCGTTTCTGAGACGTCGTTCTCGAAAGGGTGCGACCCGTCTTCGTTAGAAAGTGCCATCATCCAAGATGCGGACCGGCTCGACGCGATCGGGGCGATCGGCATCGCCCGCACATTTCAGTTTGCGGGTTCGCGCGGCACCGCTCTGTATGGGGACGCGAGCGCGCTCGCTCACTTCGATGAGAAGTTGCTCAAACTGGCGGACAGGATGCATACGCCCCGGGCGAAGCAAATCGCGGCCAAACGCCACGCTTTCCTCGTCTCGTTCCACGACCGGTTCAAGGCGGAATGGACGGGCGAAGACATATGAAAACGGCCGAGGAGATCGATTCCTCGGCCGTTTTGGGTTAAAACGGATGCTTATTGAGCCAATGCCCGCCGTCGAGGGAGATGCATTCCCCGTTTAAATAACGCATCTCATCCGATAGCATCCAGTACGCCAAGTCGGCGATCTCTTCTGGTGTCCCGAACCGTCCGATCGGCACGTTGCGGCGAATCCGTTCGACTTCTTTCACGTGGACCGCGAGTTTTTCGGCGCCGCCCGTCCGTTCAATCGGCCCGGGACTGATCGCGTTGACACGTGCTCCGAACTGATAGCCCCATTCGACGGCGAGCGTCCGCGTCAAGTTGAGGACGCCCGCTTTCGCCGCCGCGCTAGGGGCGACGCCCGGACCGGCTTGCCAGGCGTACGAAGCGACCATGTTCAAGATCGAACCGCCGCGTACTTGTTCGGTTTCCCAATGTTTCCCGAGCGCGTGCGTACAGTTGAACGTGCCGTTCAAGACGATATCGATGACACTCGTCCAACCGTTCGGTGTCAAGTCGAGCGTCGGACAGACGAAATTACCGGCCGCGTTATTGACGAGCGCATGCACCGGCCCGTAAGCGGACGAGATAGTCTCTAGCGCTTGGGCGCAACCGTCATAGTCACGGACGTCATGCTGGACGCTCATCGCGCGTCCGGCTTCGATCGCGTCCAACTCACGCATCGTTTCTTCGAGCCGTTCCGTGTTCCGTCCACTGATGGCGACGTTCCAGCCTTCTTGTTTAAATTTGAGGGCCATCGCTTTCCCCATCCCGGATGAGCCGCCTGTGATCCAAATCGTCTTCATGTAAATATCCCCCTTCGAAAAGTGAATGGTCGTTCATTTATGTATTCGCTTCTCCGTTTCGGGAATCCTGCATAAAAAAGTGATGACCATGACGGCCATCACTTGATTTGTTCGTAGTATGCTGAGCCGAGTGTACGGTCGATGAGATACATCGTCCCGGCAACTTTTTCACCCCAGTACGGGTCCGACGCATAAAAGATGTTGATGCCTTCTTGTTTGTTGCCTGGAAAAGGACCTCTCGCATAAGAACCGGTCACGTATTTTTCAGCGAACAGTCGGGCCGCTGCGTCAACGCTCGCCTCAAAAGATGCGAACGTCGCGGCGTTTCCGCTCGGGTCGTCATCGGTCGCTTTGAAGCCGAACAAGTTGAACTTGTCTCTGGCGATGGCAGACGTGCCGTAACTGGATTCATGGCCCGCGACGGCGAGGAGGAATAACGCGTTGATCCCGTGCTTCGACTCGGCGTCTTTAAACGCCGCACCTTTTCCTATCAGCGGAGAATCCGACCGTGTCTCGAGGAAACGGTCCAACTCCGAGGCCGAGTATGGCGACGTCGAGGCGATGGAGGCGAACTGGTACGGTGAAGCGAACACGTCCCGGACGTTCTCGGTATAGAACCGATCGGACCTCTCTTCGTCCGCCGGGCCGACGAGGAACGTGCCGGCGAGGTTGTCATTCGCCTCGACCGTATGGTACACGTCTCCGTCACGCACTTCATAAAATCCTCGTTTCTTCACGAGTGCGTCCGGATACAACGTCATGTTCGCGAGCGGCACGAACACGACCGCACCTGAGATGTTGACGCGCAAGTGATCATGCCCACGCTCGAGTAGCCTTAGCCGCGTACCGCCGGCGACGTATGACTGACGCTCGGACAAGGCCTCGTCTTTAAACAGATACGTGATACTGTCTGTCGGGGTGACGGCGATCCCGGCGCCGGTGAAGTCGATGACCTCGCCGTCCGGTCCGATCAAAGCCCGATGCTCGCCGCGCTCCATGTACGCTCTCGCTTCGGCGAGCGACTCGAACTGACGCGTCTCGGTCTGCCCGTCTCGGAACGTCTCGACCGTATATGTGCCGCTCGAGTGCTGCTCGAGCCAGAGGAAGCCGAGGACAGCGATCAATACGATGAGGAGTGAGGGGAGGAGGCGTTTATTCTTTTTTGTCGTCACTTTCAATCACTTCCAAACATAAGGATTGCCAAACGGGAAATTCTAGTCAACAATTTTGTAAGAGAGAAGGGGGATTGCTATGAAAATCGGGTCACGCACGCTAAAGACGGCGGTCGCCGCCGGCATCGCGATGCTCATCGCCGAGACGATTCATCTCGACTACTACGTGTTCGCGGCGATCATCGCCATTCTCAGTATTCAAGAGACGAGGAAGAAGTCCTTCCGTGCGTCTTATGAACGAGTCATGGCGAGTCTGCTCGCCATCGGGATGGGAGCGCTCATGTTCACACTGCTCGGCTATTCACCAGCCACGCTTACACTTTATTTTGTCATGTTTATCCCGCTCGTACAACAGCTCAAACTGCAGGACGGGATGATCACGAGCGTCGTCATCTTGACCCATCTGTACACGGAAGGCCGATTCTCGATTAACTTGTTCATCAACGAACTGTTGTTGATCGCGATCGGGGTCGGGGTCGGTCTAGTCGTCAACATGTATATGCCGACGCTCGACAAAGAAATCGAGCGCATCAAAGACAACATCGATCGGGCGCTCGCCGTTTATTTCTATGACATCGCCGCCTGTGTCGAGACCGGGATCTACAACGACCATGCGATGATGCTATTGAAGACACGCGATTACTTGAAGCAAGGGAAAGACCTCGCACTTCGGCGGATGGGCAATTCGATCGGCAAACGAAATGAAGATATGGACTACTTATACTTCCGGATGCGCGAACGGCAATACGACATTTTGAAACGAATCGTCGACAACGCCCGCGAGATCACGCTCGTCGTCGATGAGGCGAAACCGGTCGCGACGTTCCTTCGGCTCGTCGGAGACAACGTCAACGAGCGGGCTGACGCTTCTGCGTTCCTGCGGGAGCTAGAAGCGACGATCGAGCACTATCGAAAAAACGTACCTCTCCCCACGTCACGTGAGGAATTTGAGGTACGTTCGTCGCTGTTGAACATTTTGTCAGACGTAAAAAGCTACTTGATTTTAAAAGAGCGTTACATTCTGCTCTTAAAAGAACATGGCCATGCTCGACAACACCGTGCTGAGCAAAAAGATTGATACGATGACGACAACGCCGATCTGAATGATGCGTTGTCGTTTCTTTTGTTTGTTTCTCATGACGATCCTCCATAACGTGTTTGTCCCCATTGTACAGAATGGAAAACGTTCGTGCAAACGTCATGAGTTTGGTATAATGACCAAGAAATGTTTGGATGGAGGGATGTTTGTATGGTAAACGAGACACGGGTGCTCGACACCTTTTTAGGATTGGTCGGCATCGATTCAGAGACGAAAGAAGAAGCGGTCATCTGTGAGCATTTGAAAGCCGTGTTCACTGACCTCGGTTGTGACGTATATGAAGATGACGCGTCGTCGAAGACGAGTCATGCGGGGAACAACTTGATCGTCACTTTGCCAGCGACGAAAGAAGGCGTGGACCCGATCTATTTCACGGCCCACATGGACACGGTCACGCCAGGGAAAGGCATCAAAACGAGCATCAAGGACGGCTATGTCGTCACGGACGGGACAACGATCCTTGGAGCGGATGACAAGACCGGGCTCACAGCGATGATCGAACTCGTGCGCGTCTTGAAAGAAGAGATGATCCCGCACGGTCAAATCCAATTCGTCATCACGGTCGGTGAAGAGTCAGGACTCGTCGGTGCCAAAGTGCTCGACCTCTCAAAAATCGAGGCGAAATTCGGTTTCGCACTCGATTCGGACGGACCGGTCGGCGATATTATTGTGGCGGCTCCAACCCAAGCGAAAGTGAACGCAAAAATTTATGGGAAAACAGCCCACGCCGGCGTCGCACCGGAAAAAGGTGTCTCGGCTATCCAAATCGCAGCGAAAGCGATCGCCAAGATGAAACTCGGGCGCATCGACGACGAGACGACAGCGAACATCGGCCGTTTCGAAGGGGGACGCGCGACGAATATCGTCTGTGATTACGTCGAGGTGCTCGCCGAGGCGCGCTCTCTTCTTCACGACAAGATGGAAGCTCAAGCGGAAGCGATGAAACAAGCGTACGTCGAGACGGCGGCTGCACTAGGGGGACGTGCCGAAGTCGAGATCGACATCATGTACCCAGGTTTCAAGTTCGAAGAAGGCGACGAGGTCGTCGAGGTCGCAAAAGCGGCTGCCGCTTCGATCGGTCGTCCGACGCGCATCCTTCACTCGGGCGGCGGATCTGACGCGAACGTCATCGCCGGAGGCGGCATTCCGACCGTCAACTTGGGCGTCGGCTATGAAGAGATTCATACGACGAACGAACGGATGCCACTCGTTGAACTGTATAAGATCGTGGAGTACGTCGTCGAGATCGTCAAGCACGTCGCCACACCGAACAAGCCATAAAAAAAGAGCCGACGTGACGTCGGCTCTTCGTATGTGTTCGTACGTTCAGGCGGCGAACTCCAATGACTCGAGGACGAGTTCATCGGTGCAGTGGAGTTCTTGCGCTATGTCGTGAATTCGGATCGAGGTGCCTTCTTCTTGTTGGTGTTTGCGATTGAGGGAAGTCGCTCGTTCACGGATCACTTTATATAAAGTGTCGGAATGGTCAACTCTATTCATCACGGATCACATCCTTTTTCAACGATTACGTTAAGTATAGCATGGAATGGTCTACAAGAAAGGACAATATTATTTATGAAGTTACATTTTTTAGGAACTGGCTCTGGAATGCCCTCGAAACAACGCAACGTTTCCGGTCTCGCACTCTCGTTACCGAAACAGACGTGGCTGATCGATTGTGGCGAAGCGACCCAGCACCAAATCCTGCATACACCGCTGAAACCGCGCAAAGTGTCGGCTGTCTGGGTCACCCACCTTCACGGCGACCACGTCTTTGGATTGCCTGGTTTCTTGTCGACGCGATCGGCGCTCGATGGGACGGAACCGCTCACGCTCTATGGTCCGAAAGGCATCAAAAAATGGCTCGACGTGACGCTCAAGATGACTGGGTCTTACTTAGGGTATACGTTGACGATTATCGAGTATGAGGATGGAGACGAGTTTCTCCAAGACGGACATCGCGTCATAGTGAAGAAACTCGAGCACCGTTTTCCGTCGTACGGGTTTCGAATCGAGGCGCCGATTCGCCCAGGGACGCTCCTCGTCGACAAGGTGAGGGCGCTCGGGATTCCGAACGGACCGATTTACGGTCAAATCAAACAGGTTGAAACGTTCGAGTTTGAAGGGAAAACGTACAACGCTAAAGAATACGTCACAGAACCGGTCCGAGGCGCAGTCGTCGCCGTGCTCGGTGACACGGTGCCATGTGCCAACGCCGAGCTGCTCGCCTGTGACGCGGACGTGCTCGTCCATGAGGCGACGTTCATGGACGCCGAGTCGAAGCTTGCCCGTCAATACGGGCATTCGACGACGATCGAGGCTGCGGCGCTCGCCGAGGCGGCTCGTGTCGGTCAATTGATCGTCACACACATCTCGGCCCGGTATCAAGGACGGGAGTCGGAGTTTGCGGCAGAAGTCGAGACCGCGTTTCCGAACAGTCAAGTAGCAGTCGACTTCTATGAATTCACAGTGGGGGATTGATGTGACCATACAACTTTACGTTTGGCTCGGTTTTGTCATCATCAGCGTGCTGCTCGGTGTACGATTGAACCAGTTGAAAGAACCGGAACCGAGATTTTTCTTGAAGTTCTTATTTTATTCGTTGCTCGGCATCGTCTCGTTCCCCATCGGCGGATTCCATATCCCGATCGGTTTTTTACTATCTTTCTTATTCTTTCCGAAGCGCAACAGCCGCTATAAATGGTACGGGGCTCTCGTCGGGTTCTTCTTTTTCATCGTGTTGCTGTTCGTACCGCTCTTCGACCAGTCGGGGTTCCGGGCCGAGTCGCAACAGATCGGGGCGGTGTCGATTCAAGACGAATCATTCGACCGGATGACGAACCATATTATGCGTCGCGTCAACGGTGAGGCGATCAAACTTGATCGGAGCAAGATGGTGTTAACGCGTGACGGAGAACTGCAGTCACTGGAGTATTTGCTGCTCGTCGAGCGGAGCGGTTCGTTCCAACAAATCCGGATCACGTATGACGAGACCGGGGAACTGTCTTATCAACAAGTCGATGAGTTGAATAAAGAGTCGGGTCGGGCGTTCTTTGAGAAGCTCGTCGATTTCGACCGGGTGTTGAGCGCAGTCCAAGACACGGCATGGGAAGACTTCGCCGACCGGGTGAACGCGCCGCTCATCCAACTGTCGTTCGATGGGCTGTATGACATGTATACGTATGAGAACGAGGTGATGCTCATGATCAACCGAGAAGGCCGGATCGTCAAGTTCTGGCTCCAGCGTGACCCGGTGCTCGCCAACAGCATCCAACTGTCAGGTCTCACCCGAGAAGGGCGGACGACAGGAGAGCGCTACATCATTTTATATAACTATTCCATTCACCAACGAGAGGATTTGACAGACCAATGAAGCGATTACTCACGTTCAGTTTACTCATTCCACTTCTGACAGGCTGTGCTGATTCGACATCGACCGGCACGGACGGCGACTGTGCCGTCGAACCGACCGTCTCCGTCTACAATGCGGCGACAGAAGAGACGCTGTTCCACGAAAAGAGCGTCTGTCTTGAAGCAGGTGCCACGGTCCTTGACGCCTTGCAAGCGACGGAGTTGGACATCGAGTCGGTGGGCAGCGGGGATATGACGTACGTCACGGCAATCGACGGCGTTGAAGAAAAATCGGCCGGTCAGTCGTCAGGTTGGGTGTACGCCTTTAACGGCAGCCCAGGGGACGAAGGGGCCGGCGCGAAAGAAGTCGAGTCAGAAGATATCATTCAATGGCGGTTTGAAGAAGATGCAATTTCTTTCTTCGAATGAGGCTGATTGGGAGCGCAGACATCCTGTCACGCTCCTTTTCTTTCTCATCGCCCACTTGTATGTCCTCGTGTATATGAACGGGTCGGTTTGGCTGCTCATCGGGTTGGTCGGCCTCCTCGTTCTCGAGCGCAGATTCCCGCTCGGATTGACCGGTGTACTGTTGGCGTTTTTGGTCATTTCAATGGCGCCGATGTTAATCGGTTGGGACGTCTCGTTCAATCGGATTATTCGTCAACTCGTCCAATTGGCGACGTTCTTGTTCGGGATGGTATGGGTGAGCCGTTTTTTGAAACTGGATCGGTTTTTGCCGCTCCTTGCCGGGTGGCCGCGGTCGACGCAGCTGCTGTTCGGGGCGTGGGCGCTCATCCCGACGATGGAACGGGCCATCCGTTTGTCCATGAAGAGCCATGCGCGTAACGATTGGCAAGAGGCGATCGTCGTCGGCATTGACAGTCAGCGTCAAGAACCGGTCTACCGCGTCCCGCGGTCACGGCGATTCGAACAGCATGACCTCGTCCCGCTCGCCGTCTTGACCGGCTGTTTCGGGGCGACGTACGGAGGTTGGCCGCTGCTATGGCTCCTCTATCCATATTTGACGAAAGGAGGGATGCGAGATGCACTGGTTATCATCCGAGGATACACGAGACGTTGAGGAGTGGATGGCATCGGTCGGAGCGAAAGCCGTGCGACTCGATGAGCCGCTCGCCGGACGGGTCGCCTCGCTCGTCATCGGAGACGATGCACTCCAGGGGTCCGAAGTCGTAGCGCTGCTCCAAATCGATCACTTGATGAACAAACGTTTTGATGAGTGTTCGAGCGGAGAGCGGCAACTCGTCCGCATTGCCCATGCGTTGACGAATCGACCGCAAGCGCTTGTGCTGTTCGAACCGTTCCGTCATCTCGATCGCTATCGACGGGAACATTTGACGATGTTGTTAGAGCGGCTTGCAAAGCTCAACGTAAAAATCGCTTATACCGAGCGGGCCCGGGAGACGGGGACGCCCCCTTCGTTTTCGGTCATCTCGTCGCGGGGGGAAGGTACGATCGACGTTCGCGACGTCTCCTATCGTCACCCGCTGCAACCGGTCTATGCCGTCGAACACGTCACGTTCGCGTCGGACGGCCCGGGTTTGACAGCGTTCATCGGTTCGAATGGCAGCGGCAAGTCGACGCTTCTTGAACTGATGGCGAAAAGCGTAAGACCGCTTCAAGGGAAACTGAAGCTGTCGTCGCGTCCCGTCTATCTTCCGCCCGAAGAAGAATACGGACCGTTCCCGGAAGCACCGAAGCGACGTGTCGAGCAGTTGAAGGCGGTGCTCGTTTCTGAAGCCCCGCTCTTTCTTCTCGATGAGCCGACCGTCGGCCTGACCGACCAGGAGCGAGCGGGTTTCCTCAACGCCTTGGTCGAGAAAAGCCGAACAGCGTGTCTCATCTGTGCGACCCACGACGCGGCGATACTCGCTGCCGCTGACCGGATCGTCGCCTTGTCGAACGGCAGGGTCGTGTTTGATGGCACGTATGAACTGTTTTTAGAACGGAGTATGGTATGGTCACTTTCATCGTCGCTGTCTTGACGGCATATCTGCTCATGTCAAAATTTGAACGGACGAAGACACCGATCGCGGTGTTGACCCAGTTGCTCGCCGTAGCGGTAATCGGGCGCTGGTTGTTCGTCGCCATCCCGAACGTACAGCCGACGACGGCGCTCATCATGATGACCGCGCTTTACTTCGGATGGACGAGTGCGGCGATGCTCGCGTTGTTCGTCCCGGTGTTGTCCGGCCTGTTGCTCGGACTTGGACCGTTCGTGTTGTATCAGTTTCTCGGATGGTTGCTCGTCGTGACGGTCGTCGTCGTGTTGCGTCCCTTGTTGAGGCGGTCTATAGTCCTCCTTGGCCTCGTCGGCCTCGGCTCAGGTTTTTTATTCGGTTGGACGACGAACTTGTCGTACGCGGAAGTGATCGGCACTGATTTTTTGAACTTGCTCGTCTTAAGTGTGCCGTTTGATCTCGCACACGGAATCGGCAACGTTTTCTTCTTGATCGTCTTACGTGAGTTGTTCGTCCGCATATTTGTGCGGGACGAAGGGTAAATGAATGAAAAGGGCGAGGTGATCGGTCGTGGGTGAATACATCAATCTAGTCGAAATCGGGATGTTTTTGTTTATCGGACTGTTGTTCATGGGGCTCCACATCTTTTTCATCGTGCGTCGATACTTGCGGACGCGCTATGCGATGGTCGGCGTGCTCGCGTCAAGTGTCTGGCCGGCGCTCATGATCGTCTTATCCGTTCAAAATATTGAGCTCGTCCCCGCATTGACGTCAGAACGTGTGACGGCCGAAGCGGTGATCGCCTGGTCGATCGCCTTGTCGACGGCGTTCATGCTCTTGATCCCGGCCGGCGTCTTCCTCGTCCGGATGTATCGGTTGTCACGCGAGACATAAAAAAACGTAAAGCGCAACGGTTGTGCGCTTTACGTTTTTTTTATGGGGTCGGTACTTGTTCGACCGCTGCGTCGGTCGGTTTTTGGAAACGTCGTAAAATCTCAAGGCTGATCGCGCGCGGCATCAGTTTCGCAGCAGCGACGAGCAGCTGATTCGATACGCCTGGAATGACGACGCGCTTGTTGTTCATGACGCCTTTGTAGCCGAAGAAGGCGACGAGGTGCGATGGCATCTTCGAGACCATCATCTCGCTGCCGGCCCGGTTGAAGAACCCCGTGTCGGTCGGTCCGGGACAGAGGACGCTGACGTGGACGCCTGTATCTTTCACTTCGGCATGCAGCGCTTCGGTGAGAGAGAGGACGTACGCTTTCGTCGCGTAATAGACCGCCATATAAGGGCCAGGTTGGAACGCCGCGACCGAAGCAACGTTTAACACATACCCATAGTTGCGGCGGACCATGTCCGGCAAATAGGCTTTCGTCAATTCAGTCAACGCGTTCACGTTCAAGCGGACCTGTTCGGCCTCGACTTCCGGATCAAGGTCGATAAACTCTCCCGCGGTGCCGAACCCGGCGTTGTTGATTAAAAAGTCGACGGTCAGGCCGGCGTCTTCGATGGCGCTTGTCAGGCGTGTGGCGGCGTTATGTTCGGACAAGTCGAGGGCGAAGACATGCACGTTGACGCGATATCTTTTTTCGAGTACTTTTTTCAATTCGTGCAAACGGGGCTCATTGCGAGAAACGAGAATACAGTCGAATCCGTCCCGTGCCGCCAAGACGGCAAGGTCGAGCCCGATTCCGGTCGAGGCTCCAGTGATTAAGGCGGTTTTTGTCAAAATCGTCCACTCCTTCGAAATAAAAAGTCATACATTGTTACTGATTTCTTCACGAGTTGTTAAATTCCTGCCCGGTCGCCACATCGAAACGTATGCTAGAGTATAGCAAGAATATGTGATTAGACTCACAAAGTGAGGAGAAGAAACCAGATGATGATTCAGCTAGTGACTACGGCACAAAGCGTCGAGCAAGCAGAGGCGTTAATCATGGCGGGCTCCGACCGCCTCTATATCGGAGAATCGAAATACGGGTTACGTCACAAAGGTGACTGGTCGCTCCCGGCTGTGCGAGAAGTCACAGCCATCGCCCATCGATATGGCAAGGAAGTGACGGTCGCCGTCAATAATTTGATGCATAACGAGCAAATCGAGACGTTGCCTGATTATTTACAGGAACTCAAGGCGATCGGAATCGACAGTGTCACGGCCGGTGATCCGGGCGCAATCCGCATGATCCGTAATGCCAATATCCCCTATTGGTATGACGCTCAAACGCTCGTCACGTCGGCGCGTCACATTCAGTTTTGGGGCAAGCGTGACGCCATCGGGGCGGTAGCGGCTCGTGAAGTGACGTTGACCGAGCTCGGGATGATTCAACAGCAGATTGGGTTGCCGGTCGAGGTGCAAGTGTATGGTCCGACGTGCATTCATCATTCGAAACGCCCGCTCTTGACGAACTATTTCAATGAGATCGGGCGGTCGAATCCGGCAGCCGAGGCGCGCGAGTATTATGTGAGCGAACCGACGGATGCCGACAGTCGCTACCCCGTCTATCAAGATGAGAACGGAACGCACGTCTTCTCTGAAGATTTGACGCTCATGGGTCAACTGCCTACGCTCTTAAAAGGCGGGTTGCACACATGGAAACTCGAAGGATGGCATGCAGGAGAGGCGTTCGTCGATATCGTCCACCTGTTCGACAAGGCCCGGTCAGATCTATTAAACGGTCGGTTCGATCGTCACGTCATGGAACGACGTCTTGCCGAACTTCAACCTGAACAATTCCGGCTCGGGACCGGACTGTTGTTACGAAATCCAGAAGAGATCAAGTGAGGGAACTGAGATGAGAAAACGTCCAGAATTATTAGCACCAGCCGGGAACTTAGAAAAATTAAAAATGGCCATTCTATATGGGGCCGATGCGGTCTTTATCGGGGGTCAACAGTTCGGACTCCGTTCCCGCGCCGGTAACTTCGGTTACGAAGAGATGGCCGAAGGAGTCGCGTTCGCTCATGAACGTGGGGCAAAAGTATATGTCGCCGCGAACATGGTGACGCATGAAGGGGACATCGAAGGAGCCGGCGAGTTCTTTTGTAAACTTCGTGACATCGGCATCGATGCCGTCATCGTCTCCGATCCGGCCATGATTGAGGTCTGTCTCACGGACGCGCCGGGTCTCCCGGTGCACTTGTCGACACAGGCATCGGCGACGAACTATGAGACGCTCCGTTTTTGGCAAGAGGAAGGACTAGAGCGGATCGTCCTCGCGCGCGAAGTATCGATGGAAGAGATCAAAGAGATGAAACGGCAAGTCGACGTCGAAATCGAGACGTTCGTCCATGGGGCGATGTGCATCTCCTACTCGGGCCGTTGCACGTTATCGAACCACATGGCGCTCCGCGATGCGAACCGAGGCGGCTGCGCTCAGTCGTGTCGCTGGAAATATGGCTTTTTTGAAGCGGACGAGCTGTTGACCGACGAGATGGCGGCACGCGACGAGGAACCGTTCTCGATGAGTTCGGTCGATTTGGCGATGGTACGCCACATTCCTGACCTTGTCGACGCCGGTGTCGACAGTTTGAAAGTGGAAGGACGGATGAAGTCGATCCACTACGTGGCGACCGTTTGTAACGTCTATCGTCAAGTCATCGACGCGTATTGCGATGATCCTGCCGGGTTCGTGTTCGATCCGGCGTGGGAGGAAGAAATCTGGAAAGCGGCACAACGAGAACTCGCGACCGGATTTTATTACGGCGTGCCAACGGAGAACGAGCAACTGTTCGGAAAACCGCGCGCCATCCCGCAATATGCGTTCGCGGCACGCGTCATCGCGTACGACCCGACGACGCAAATGGCGACACTTGAGCAGCGAAACTATTTCCGTCGCGGCGAAGAGGTCGAGTTTTTCGGTCCAGGCTTCGTTCGCTTCACCCAGCGTGTCGAAGAGATATGGGATGAAGAAGGCACACCGATCGAGACGGCACATCAAGCGATGATGACGGTCAACATCAAAGTCGACAAACCGGTCGCGACTGATTATATTATGCGGAAACGGAAAGTGGCCGCAGGCGAGCTCGTCCGAAGCGGGAGCTGACACATCCCGTAAGACAACATAGTCGACCGTTCCATTCAATCTTGCTACCCTATTAGCATAAGAGATGGAGGGGATGGAAAGATGAATCAAAATACAGAGCAGCTTCGGACCGAGCCGATTGGACGGTTGTTGTTCAAACTGTCTCTCCCGGCGATGATCGGGATGCTCGTGACGGCGCTCTATAACATCATCGATACGATATTCGTCGCACGGGGCATCGGGGCGTCAGCAGTCGCGGCAATCGGTATCGCCTTTCCGATTCAAATGATCTTGATGGCGGTCTCGAGTGCGGTCGGGTTAGGGGGCGCGTCGATCAGCTCACGGAAGCTCGGGAAAGGCGACGACGCCGGTGCGGCCGTCACGTTCATGAACGTCCTCGTCTTAGTCGGCGTGTTCGCCGCATTTGCGGTCAGCTCTGCCTTTTTCATGCTCGACTCGATTCTGACCGTCTTCGGGGCGACGTCAGCCATCATGGAACTGAGTCAACAATACTTATCGGTCGTGCTCATCAGTTCCCCGTTCTTCATGTTCACGCTTGCGGCGAGCGCGATGGTGCGGGCTGAAGGTCAGGCGCCGTACCAGATGAAAGTCATGTTGACGACGGTCGTCGTCAACTTGGTCACCACGCCGCTCTTCATCTTCACGTTCGGATGGGGGATTTACGGGGCAGCCTGGTCGACGGCGCTCGCTCAAGTCGTCGGTTCGATTCTCATGTTGCGCTTCTTCTTTTCAAAAAATCGCCGAACCGCGCTCGACTTCCAGTGGCGGAAGTTTCGGTTGCGGGTCGGCGAATTAAAAGAGATCATGGCCATCGGTTCGTCCTCGTTCATCATGATGGTGTCCCAATCGATTTTATTCGTTTGTGTCAACGTCATGCTCGGGACGTATGGCGGCACCGAAGAGCTCGCCATCTTTGCGATCATCAATAAGTTCATGGCGCTCGTCGGTATGCCGATCATGGGCATCGTCCAAGGGATGCAGCCGATCGTCGGCTACAACTATGGGGCGAGACAGTTCGAGCGGATGCGCGAGACGATTTGGACGGCGCTTCGAGCCGGACTCGCCATCGCCGTCTTGATTTGGCTGACGCTCCAGCTGTTCCCGAACCCGCTCATGCGCATGTTCACGACCGACCAACAGCTCATTGCCGGCGGTGTGACGGCGATTCATGTCTTGTTCGCCGTCTCGTTCTTGCCGAGCGTGCAAATGCTCGTCAACGGCATTTACCAATCGCTCGGGAAAGCCCGAGTGGCGATGTTCTTGTCGCTGTCGCGGCAGACGCTCTACACGATTCCGCTCGTCTTCATCTTGCCGTCGTTCTTCGGTGTGTTCGGCGTCTGGCTCGCTTTCCCGATCGCTGACGCCATGACGTTTTTGACGGCGGTCGGCATGGCGATTTGGGACCGGAAACTTTTATTCCGGCCGGCCGAAGAAGAAGTCAAACAAGCAACCAATTTATGAAGCGGCGTCCGTTCTGGCTGAACGGGCGTCTTCTTTTAGGAACAAATAAATCCCGCCGAGCAGGACGGCCGCTCCGATCCATTGGAACGGGCCGAGACGTTCTTCGAAGAAGACGAAGCCAAACAACATCCCCCAGAGCGCTTCTCCGAGAATGGTGATGCTGACGACGGTCGCGCTCACGCGGGCGAGCGCATAGTTGAACAAGTTGTGCCCGAGAAGCGTCGGGAAAAAGGCGAGGGCGATAAAGTACCACCAGTTGACCGTTTCGAAAGCCACGAACGTCGTGTCGCGGACGAGCAACATGAAACCGAGGACGAACGTTGCGACGATGTAGACGCTAAACGAATAGTCGTTCGTCTTCATCTCGGTCCGCACGTGTTGACCGACGAGCCAATAGCCGGCAATCAAGATGGCGGCCGCCAAGGCGAGGGCGTCACCGATGAGCGCGTCCCGACCGAGCTGGAAATCGCCGGCCGCGACGAGCATGCCGCCGAGAACGGCGATGAGTGCGAACGTGAGCCCTCTTGGGGTAGGTCGTTTTTTAAAGAACAGGGCGTTCCCGATCAACACGAAGATTGGACTCGACGTGACGAACAACGTTGAACTGGCGACGGTCGTATAGTCGAGCGATAAAAACCATAACCAAAAGTGGAAAGCGAGCAATATACCGCTGAGCCCGATGGCGTACCGCGTGTTCGTCCGTAACGAGATGAGCGAGCGATAGTCGAGAAACGGCAACAACATGAGGCTTGAGAAGAGCATGCGGTAAAAAGCGGCCGTCTCAGCCGGAGCGGACGTCCATTTGACGAAGAGGACGCTCGTCGACAAGAAGAAGACAGCAGCGAAAAGAATCAAATAAGACAAACGATGGTCCCCCTTTTGTATGTATGTAATCCTCCTAATGATATAGTAAAATGACAGAGCGACCAACAAAAACTCGGATCGTGACGCGAAGAATTGCGGAGGCGTCACACAAGAAAGGAACGATATGAGACTAATCATTGCCGAGAAACCATCACAGGCGCAAAAGCTTGCGGCCCCATATCCGTCCAAAAAACGGAAAGAAGAAATTGAAATCTCGCCATGTTCACGTTTTCCAGAGGGCGCGATCGTCGTTTGGGCGGTCGGGCACTTGTGTGAGCTACAAGAACCGGCTTATTATCGTCCGGAATGGAAGTCATGGAAATACGAGGCGTTACCGATTGTGCCGGACCGGTTTGACTACCGGATTTCCAAAGGGAAGTCGAAGCCGTTCCAAACGATCAAGCGGTGGCTGCACGACAAATCAATCACCGACATCATCATCGCATCGGATGCCGAACGCGAAGGTGAGGCGATTGTCCGGCTCATCTTGCGTTTGGCCGGGAATAAAAAACCGCTCACACGCCTATGGATCTCAAGTTTGACCGAACAGGCGGTCGACCGTGGCTTCGCCAACCTGCTGCCGGGAGAAGAGACGGTACCGTACTATTACGAGGCAATGAGCCGGGCGTGCGCCGATTGGCTCGTCGGGATGAACGCCTCACGCGCTTATACGACGTTACTTAAGACGATTGGAATCGAAGACGTCTTCTCGCTCGGACGTGTCCAGACGCCGACACTCGCTCTCATCGTCGAGCGTGAGCGTGAAATCAAACAGTTCGTCCCAGAACCGTATTTTGAAGTCGAAGCGACGTTCCAAAAGTCGCGGTCGACGTTCAAGGCGAAATACACGGTCGGGAAAACGACGAAATTAAAAACCCGGCAAGAAGCGGACGACGTCGTCAAACGCGCGTCGGGTCAAGCTGTCGTTCAATCGATTGATACCGAAGAAAAAATCGAGCAGCCACCGTTTTGGTTCAGTTTATCGGGGCTGCAAGCCGAAGCCGGAAAACGGTTCGGATTCGGTGCGAAAAAGACGCTCGATGTGGCCCAAAAATTGTATACGAAAGGCTGGATCAGCTATCCTCGGACGGACTCAGGATTCGTGACGCCAGATGAGGCGTCGTTGTTCCCGGTGACAAAAGCCCGTCTCTTAAAGTCTTCGGCGTATGCGGAACTCGCTCCCGTATTGACCGAGAATCCGGCGTCGAACAAACGTTACGTCAACGCCAAAAAAGTGAGTGACCACTATGCGATCATCCCGACGGAGGCATGCGGTGACGTGATGCGGTTGAGCGGGGACGAGGCGAAATTGTATGATTTAATCACGCGCCGGTTCCTCGCCGCGTTCGCCCCTCCGGCCAAACTGCAAAAGACGACGGTTGATTTGTTGGACGGAAAAGACTTGTACCGGGCGAAAGGGACGGTCGTCGTCACTCCCGGTTATCGTCAAGTCGTGGAAATGAAGTCAAAAGACATCGAATTGCCGCTGCTTGAGAGAGGCGAGACGCTGACCGAACGAAACGTTGAAATGCTTTCGAAACAGACCGAGCCGCCGAAACGTTATACGGAAGGCGCCCTCATCTTGGCGATGAAAGTGGCGGGGCGTAAGCTCGACGACGATGAGTTGATCCATATCATGAAAGAAGTCGAAGGGCTTGGGACGGAAGCGACGCGCGCCAATATCATCGACGGCTTGAAAAAGCGCGGGTACGTCATGCTTCAAAAGAAAGAGCTCGTCCCGACCGATAAAGGCCGGCTGCTCGTTGATGTATTAGGGGACAGTATCCTCGCTTCACCAGCGATGACGGCGAAGTGGGAGAAACGGCTCCATGAGATCGGACAAGGGTCGGCCTCGGCCGCCGAGTTCATCGACCAAGCGAAGAAGATGGCAGTCCATCTCGTCGACGAAGCGAAAACACGTGTCACGTCGGCGAATCCGGAAGGGTACACGATCGAGCCAAGACGTGGGTCGAAGAAAGGACCGAGTCGCCCAAAACCATCGTTTGGCGTCTGCCCGAGCTGCGGGAAAGGACTTGTCGAGCATCCGAAGTTCATCGGATGCAGCGGCTATCGGGAAGGGTGCAAATTCACGATGTCGAAACAAGTGCTCGGTGTCGGCTTATCGAAAGATGAGTTGACACAAATGATTGGCGGGGGCCGCTCGAACATCCATACGTTTACAAAAGGTGAAAAGACGTTCAATGCCGCCCTCTATCTCGAGGAAGGTGCGCTCCGATTCGAATTCAAATGAAAACAAGACCGTCCTCATGGGCGGTCTTGTTTGTCTGCTTGCTCTCTTTCTAAAATCTGGCGATTGATCTCATCATAATCGAGGACGATGTCGTCTTTATTGTCCTTATAGGCATACCCTTTTTGAATGACGACGACCGAGGCGATTAAGACGAGCAATATGATCAACCCGCTCACGGCGAACAACCAACCCATCACGCATCCCTCGCTTTCATACTCTTAGTATGCCAAAAATAGGACCGCATCTCTACAGTCGATGCTCGCCATACTGTCACAAGTTTGAAATACGCGGTCCGTGGATTAGATATGATACAATAATATGCAGATAAACATTGACTGAGAAGGTAGGGATGACGATGGCGATTATGATTGTGGATGACGAACCGGTCAATACGATGGTTCTCGAACAGCTCCTGCATCAACACGATTACGAGACAGTTGTGGTCTCGAGCGGGGAAGATGCTCTCGAACTCCTCATGGATCCGCAAGCACCGTCGCTGTATGACCTCGTCCTGCTCGATGTCGAGATGCCAGGTATTTCAGGTATCGAGACGTGCAAGCGGATTCGCCATATGGCGGGCTATGAAGAGTTGCCGGTCATCATGGTGTCCGGGCGCACCGAGGAGAAACAGATCGCGGAAGGACTCGACGCCGAGGCGTCAGACTATACGACAAAACCGATTAAGATCACGGAACTGCTCGCCCGAATCCGTTCAGCCCTCCGCTACAAGGCGGCAGTTGACGAACGGAAGAAGTATGAGGCGCGGTTACAGTACGATCTCGATTTGGCGCAAAAAATTCAACAAAGTGCGTTGACGCCGCCGATTCAAAACGCTGAGATCGATATGCGCGCGCTCTATTTGCCGTCTAAAAAATTGGCGGGGGATATGTACGCGTGGTTCCAGGTCGCGCCGGACCGTTACGGCGTCATCATCTTTGACGTGATGGGACACGGGGTGTCGTCGGCGTTGATCACGATGGGAATCCGCTCCATCTTGCCGGGGCTCGTCGGAAACGTTCAATACCCGGTCGATGTCATGACGGAATTGAACCGACAGATGACGTTCTTGTTCTCAGGTGACGACATGCAGAGTTATTTCACAGCCGTCTACTGCTATATCGATACGACGAACGGCCGCATCGAGTACGTCAATGCCGGACATCCGCCGGTCATCGTCACGTCACCGGCCGGAGTCTGTCGTCTCGAGACGACCGGCGTCCCGGTCGGTATGTTCGAAGAACCGAACTATGAAGCGAAAGAAATCGATATCGAGCCCGGCATGGTGATGCACATGTATACGGACGGCTTGATGGAATGCTACAGCAAAGACATCGATGACGGGATCCGCTGGTTAGAGAAAGATATCGCCACGTACGGACTCGGTTATGCCGATCACGTCGCGGAGCGTCTCGTGCCAAAAATCGAGATCGATGACGACCTTTGTCTCGTCACGGTCAAGTTAATGTGATCGAGCCGCCAAAAAAGACAAGTGGAACGCCGCGGCGTTCCACTTGTCTTTTTTGCTGTCTGGCGACGGGCTAGAAATATCGTTTCCGCCATAAAATATAAAACGCGAGACTCGAAAAGCCGAGCATGAGCGCGATGGCGAAGATGAAGCCGACTTCTTGTCCTTCGAACGGCACTTCGACGTTCATCCCGAAAATTCCGGAAATCATCGTCGGGATGCTCAAGACAATCGTGATCGACGCCAAAAACTTCATGACGAAGTTGACGTTGTTCGAAATGATCGAACCGAACGCTTCCATCTTGATGCTGATGATGTCGTTATAAATCGACGCCATCTCCATCGCTTGACGGTGTTCGACGAAGACGTCGTCGAGCAGTTCCTCGTCTTCTTCATGCTTTTCAAGGCTCGGCGTCTTGACGATGCGGTCGAGGACGCTATCGTTTGCTTTGAGCGACGTCATGAAGTAGACGAGGGATTTTTGCAAGTTCATCAGTTGGAAAATCTCTTGATTTCGCATCGACCGTTGCAACTCTTGCTCGAGTTCATCCATCCGGCGGTCAATTTGCCGTAAGAACCGCAAGTACGTCATACTGACGCGGTGTAAAATTTGAAACACGAACCGGCTGCGATAGTTCGTTCGGAACAAGCGAGCCTTTCCGTTGGCAAACAAGTTCAGCACGTCAAGGTCGCGCGAACAGACGGTGATGAAATGTCTCCCCGTCACGATGATACCGAGCGGGATCGTATTATAGGCTCTTCCTGTATCGTCTTCTTCAACGTACGGCACGTCGATGATCATGAGGAGTCCTTCATCATCTTTTTCAAACCGTGGTTTCTCTTCACTATCGAGCGGGTCATAGACGAAGTCTTCCGGGATGCCCGAGGCGGCAATCACTTGATCGGCCTCGTCTTTCGTCGGATTGACGAGTTGGATCCAACTTCCTTTGTCAAAGTCTTCAATCTCGTCGACATGTCCTGACGCGTCGGTCCGGTAAATCGTTAGCATAGTTCTCCTCCTACCTTAGCTCAACCTTATTATAGGTAGGCGCGTAGGTGAGCGCAATCGGAAAGGAGGAGATTTTTTGTTTTCTATCGAAAACGTGCTACAGTGGGGAAGAATGGTTATGACACGCTGACAAAGGAGGGATGGAGTTGTCACAAACGCCCAAACACGCTCTGTTTAACGAAGAAAAGTTGGCGGAGCTCCATCAAATCGCTGGTGGGAATAAAGATTTCTTGAAAAAAATCGCCCAAACGTATGTCGTCCAATTTGAGGACAAGTTTCCCGAGTTGAAACGTGCCGTCCGCAACGAGGACCACGTCCAAGTCGAGCAGCTCGCCCATCTGTTGAAAGGCGCGTCCTATTCGGTCGGCCTCGACCAAACAGCTGAACAGTTCCATACGCTTGAACAAGCAGGAGAAGCAGGCGATGCGACTGGACTCGGTCCGGTGCTCGAGACGATCGAACAGCAAATGGATCGATTCACGATGGAGTGGGATGCCCACTTCGATCAAATGGCATAACGCAAAAGGGTTCCGCATTTCAGTTGCGGAACCCTTTGTCGATTATGCGAAAAACTCGTCGAGCGTCGCGATCAACTTCCCGATCTCGGGCTTCGTGATTTGCGCGTTGGCGCCGACGGCTTCCCCTTTATGCTTCAAATCGTCAGAAATAAGGGAAGAGAAAATGACGATCGGCAATTCAGCAAACCGGTCCATGTCCCGAAGCCGTTTCGTCAAGTGAAGACCGTCCATTTGCGGCATCTCGATATCGGTGATGAGCAAGTCGCAGTCGACGTCGGCTGCTTCGAACGCATCGAACGCCTCTTTCCCGTTGTTGAAGATGGTCGTATTGAAATAACCGGCCTCATCGAGCGTATCGATGATGAGCGAACGGAGCATCTCCGAGTCTTCAGCGAGCCAAATTTGTTTGTTCGAGCGCTCGCGGGCACCGAGCCGTTTCACCGACTCGCGCGCCATGATGTCTTTTCGGGACAACTCGAGGGCGATGCGCTCGTAGTCGAGCAAGATGATCATCTGGTCGCCTGTCTTGACGACGCCGTTCGTGATGCCTTGTACACCGCGGGCGAGATCGGACGGCGTATCAATCTGTTCCCATGAGATGCGTTTGATCTCAGTCACTTGGTCGACGCGCAGCACTGATTTTTCTCCGTTGAATTCGCAGACGATCAACCGGTCGCCTTCTCCGACTTCACGCGGATGACCGATGACCATCGGAAGATCGATGACCGTCATCACCTCGCCGCGGAGTTCGATCAGCCCCATGATCGCTTCCGGTGTTCCCGGGAGCGGGGTGAGCGGAAGCATCGTGATGATTTCACGTACTTTCATGACATTGATTCCGAAAATGAACGGTCCCGATTGGAAAATGACGATCTCGAGTTCGTTCGTGCCTGCCTCAAGTAAAATATTATGATCCATGCTCAATGGTAGTCCCTCCTAGTTCACGTGCTCTCATCCTATCTATCGGTCAACGTGCCCGAACTCTTCAGTTGAAAAGTGTCAATCTCGGGACGGAATTCACAAAAAGTTGTCACGTAACCGTTTACATTACATAAACTGAATCTTTATAGTTGTTCATCGGTTTTAATTTTGCATACAATGGGGGTGGCAACGAGATATCAAAGCTTACTCAGGAGGCAGATAGAAATTATGAGTATGAACACGTATCCATATTTAATCAATGGACAATGGCAGGAATCTACATCAAACGAGACGATTGAACTCGTTTCACCTTATACAAACGAAGTCGTCGGACACGTCCAGGCAATGTCGCGGGACGAAGTCGACGAGGCGATCCACGGCGCCAAACGTGCACAACAAGAATGGGCAGCGCTTCCGGTCAACAAGCGCGCCGAACTTTTGTACGCATGGGCCGATAAACTCGAAGAGCGTGTCGATGAGATTGGTCAGATCATCATGCGCGAAGTCGGGAAAAACTTGGCAGACGCGAAAAAAGAAGTCATCCGGACAGCTGAGATCATCCGTTACACGGCTGAAGAAGGTCTTCGCTTCACAGGTGGCTTCATGCAAGGAGATTCGTTCCCGGGCGGTTCGAAGAACAAGATGGCGATCATTAAAAAAGAGGCACTCGGTGTCGTTCTTGCCATCTCCCCGTTCAACTATCCGGTCAACTTGGCAGCTGCCAAGATCGCTCCGGCGCTTATCACCGGTAACGCGGTCGTCTTTAAACCGGCGACTCAAGGCGCGATCAGTGGTGTCAAGATGGTCGAGGCGCTTCAAGACGCCGGCCTTCCGAGCGGTCTCTTGAACCTCGTCACAGGACGCGGCTCGGTCATCGGCGACTACTTGACGTCACACCCGGGCATTGACATGATCACGTTCACTGGTGGGACGGGCACGGGGCAACACTTGTCGCAACAGGCGTCGATGGTACCGGTCGTCCTCGAACTCGGCGGGAAAGATCCGGCGCTCGTCTTAGAAGACGCGGACCTCACGCTCGCGGCCGATCAAATCGTCAGCGGTGCGTTCTCGTACTCAGGACAACGTTGTACAGCGATCAAGCGGGTGTTCGTGCTCGAGCATCAGGCCGACGAACTCGTCGCCATGTTGAAAGAGCGCGTTGAGAAGCTTTCGGTCGGTTCACCGACTGATAACAGCTTCATCGTGCCGCTCATCGATGAAAAATCAGCGGATTACGTCCAAGGACTGATCGACGATGCGGTGAACAAGCGGGCGACGGTCGTGCACGGCAACGAGCGCGACGGCAACCTGCTTCATCCGACATTGCTCGACCATGTGACACGTGAGATGCGTGTGGCATGGGAAGAGCCGTTCGGACCGGTCTTGCCGGTCATCCGCGTCGAATCAATCGACGAGATGATCGAGCTGACGAACGAGTCTGAGTTTGGTCTGCAAGCGAGCGTGTTCACGCAAAACGTGAACAGCGCCTTCACGGTCGCCGACAAACTCGAAGTCGGAACGGTACAAGTGAACGGCCGCACCGAGCGCGGGCCAGACCACTTCCCGTTCATCGGTGTGAAGCAATCAGGCCTCGGCGTTCAAGGGATTGGACGCAGCCTTGAGACGATGACACGCGATAAAGTGACCGTCATCAACTTATAATCTGTTCGGAGAGGAGAAATCCTCTCCTTTTTTTGTGTCATTGAAATCCGTTCTTTCAGACAGGTATAATGAGTGAAGATAGGTGGAAGGGGTTGTGGGGACGTGGCGAACTGGATTTCAAGCCAATTGGCAAGAATTGATCTTCCGACACCGTTTGAGGTCGGAAATGTAAACGTATATATCGTCGAACATATGAATCGTTTTTTCATGGTCGATTGCGGGCCGGACACGGAAGAAGCGTGGGCATCGCTGAACGCGCAATTGCACGAACTTGAGTTATCGCTCGACGATATCGATTTTTTATTTTTGACACACCACCATGCCGATCACGCTGGCCAAGCATGGCGATTGCGTGACGCCTCGATCCCGGTGTACGGGCACGAGAAACTCGTCCGCTATTTGGAACAGACACCGAACTTCATTAAACGAGGCAACCAGTTTTTGCACGACTTGGCGCATTGGTTCGGGACGCCTGAGTCGATTGTCGCCAAATTGCCTGACTACCGGGAGGCGTTGCGCTGGATCGGCCCGACGACCGTGACGATGACGTTTGAAGACGGACAGGCCGTGACTTCGGACGGGGCGTGGAAAACGATTCATCTGCCGGGCCATGCGAGCGACCAACTCGGGCTGATCGGTCCGGGAAACGTCCTCATCGCCGGGGATCACTTGATTGATGGGGTGGAACCGAACCCGCTCATCGAACAGCCGTACGAAGGGGAAGGGTTCGCTTCACCGGTGCTCCTTTATCTCGACTCGCTCAGAAAACTAAAGGCGCTCGACTTGAAGCTCGTCGTCAGCGGTCACGGCGACCCGATCCTACATCCGCACCCGCTCATCGAGGACCGGATCGGGCAGCGGTACGACCGCAGCGAGCAACTGCTTGACGATTGGGTCGACGGCTTGAGCGTGTTTGACTGGTCGATGCGGTTGTACGGCCGCAAGATGCGCCGGGCGATGCCGCTCGTCTTCAGCGAAGTATTCGCCCGTCTGACATTGCTAGAAGAACGGGGACATATTAAACGACAGCTCGTGGACCGAAAATGGGTATACGAACGGACGGAGGAAGTGGTGCAATGAAACATATCGTGATCACAGGTGCGTCGAGCGGCTTTGGTGCCGCCTTGGCGCATTCTTTTTATGAACGAGGGTACAAGTTGACGTTAGTGGCGCGAAGCGAGGAGCGGTTGCGAGAACTCGGGACGAGATTGTCGGCTGACTGGATCGTCGCCGACGTCACGGTTGAAGCAGAGACGCTCGTTGATCGTGTCGAACGTTCTTTCGGTCCGATCGATGGATGGGTGAACAACGCCGGCGTCGGAGAGTTCGACCAGGTCATCGACCAATCGACAGACGTCATCGAAGAAATGATGCGATTGAACGCCGTCGCGCCGATGATTGTGTCACGTGACTGCGCGAGACGGATGAGGCAAGGCGGGACGATTATCAACGTCTGTTCGCAGGCGGCGAAAGTACCGACCCCGAAGTCGGCCGTCTATGCCGGGTCGAAAGCCGCCCTCCTTCAATTCTCGAACGCGCTCCGGCTCGAGTTGAAACCGAAAGGCGTCCACGTATTGACGGTCAATCCTGGCCCGATCGCGACGCCGTTCTTCGAGCGGGCCGACAAGAGCGGACGGTACGAGCAGAGCGTCAAACGAATCATGTTGTCTCCGGAACGATTGGCCCGTCGCGTCGTGACAGCGTACGAACGGTCGGAACGGGAAGTGAACGCCCCGTGGTGGATGAATCTCGGCGGAAAGGTGTACGCAATGTGCCCGGTCTGGTTCGAGCGGCTGGCAAAACGGGGATTTGATAAAAAGTAAACGGCAAGGGGGAGACGTATGATTCGAATAGTGAAACGCTGTGCTTGGCTGACGGCGTTACTCATGTTAGCCGCATGCGGGACGGAACGGGCCGAACTGGCGCCGACGTTCGAACAGGCGGCTGAAGAAGCGGCACAGACGACCGTGAACTTTTACTTATGGGGAGGCGATGACGGGATCAATCGTTATCTCGATGAATTCGTCGCACCTCGGCTCGAGGCGGCATACGATATTGAATTGAACCGAGTGCCGATGGACACGGCCGAATTCGTCCGTCAATTGTCACTCGACAAGCGTGCGGAGCGGGCGAACGGAACGATCGACCTCATGTGGATCAACGGGGACAACTTCCGAAACGCGGCCGAGGCGGACTTGTTACGAGAAGATATTCTCGACGCCATCCCGAACGCCGCTTTGTTGAATGAGACGGCACAAGCGACCGACGCCGGCATACCGACAGAAGGGTTGGAAGTCGCTTGGGGCAACGTCCAGTTCGTCTTGCATTACGATGCGGAAAAAGTCAAAAATCCACCCGAGACGTTTGATCAACTCCGTCGGTGGACCGAGGAAAATCCGGGCCGTTTCACGTATCCTGAAGTGACGGACTTTACAGGCAATGCGTTTATCCGTCACTTGTTGTACGCCGAGTACGGGGATGCGATGCGAGACATGGACACGATCCCTGATGAATTTTGGGACGAGTTGGCCGCTTGGTCGCCGAACTTGTGGAAACGAGGCGAGACGTATCCGAAATCGCTCGCTCAACTCGATCAGCTTTACGCCTCAGGCGAGGTATGGATGACGATGGGGTTCAACGAGCGCCGGGCCGAGGCGGAAGTGAACGCGAGCGTGTTTCCGGACGGGACGCGGGCGCTCGTCTTGGACCATTCCATCGCCTCGACTCATTTTCTCGCCATCCCGTTCAACGCGTCGAACCCGAACGGGGCGGTCGTCGTCATCGAGGAGTTGTTATCGCCGGAAGCGCAACTGATGAAACAAAGTGACACGTATTGGGGGGACGGGACGTCTCTTGACGTGGAGAAGCTCGATCACACTGACCGAGAAGCCTTTTTAGCGCTCGACGAAGGGATCACCTATCCCGATCCGATCGAACTGGCCGAACGTCAAATCGCTGACTATGGTCCGGACGTGATCGATCTCGTCCGAGAGGGATGGCCGCGTGTCGCGCGTTAACGTCGTCATCAGCAGCCTCATCACGCTCTTGCCGCTCACAGCCGTCTTGTTCTTGTTGCGGGAGGCGGTCGGCACGGACGTATGGTCGCTCGTACGAGACGAGACGTGGCGGGCGAGCTTTGCCGTCACGCTTTACGTGACGCTCGTCTCGACGTTTCTGTCCCTCGTGATCGGGACGATTTGTGCTCGGATGGTCTATGTGAACGGCAGGTCGTGGCTGACATTTTGGCTGAATTGGCCGCTGTTCGTCCCGCATATCGCGAGCGCGTATTTGTTTTACTTATTGTTCTCCGGCGGGTTTCCGGGGTTTGGACTCATCGCGTCAAACGAGCGACACCACCTCGTCGTCATCTTGACGTATGTGTGGAAAGAAGTGCCGTTCGTCTTCTTGATGATGCTCGGCAGTTACGCGCAATTGAACCGTGGCTATCGCGATATGGCGAAGACGCTGCAACTGAGTCCGTGGCAACAGTTTTCCGTTGCGGAGTGGCCGTTCTTGATTAAACCGCTTCTCGACTCGTTCTGGATTTTAGTGGCGTTCATCTCATTCGCCTACGAAGTGCCGGCGCTCCTCGGCGTGACGTTCCCGAAATTGCTCGGGGTGCTCGCCTACGACCGTTTGACGACCGGTTTGTTTTTGAATGAGAGTGAGGCGTACGCTGTCGCGCTCATCTGGGCGCTTATCTTGTTTGCCGGGGTGTTGTTGTCATATGCGTTGACGGCGAAGCGACGACGACGCATCGAGAGAGGGGTGAGGCGATGAAACGCATCCTCTTCCTCATCGTGCTGCTGTTGCCGTTCATCGGCTTGTTCTCAAGCATGCCAGCGCCGCTCGTGTTCGATGAGGCAGTCGCCAATACGATTGTCCACGTCTTCGTGTTGGTCGGTTTGAACGTGTGGCTCGCACTCGGGACGGCGTGGTGGCTCCTTTTCACCGAATCCAGATGGCGGCCGTTCGTCGAATGGTTCCTCTTTTTACCGTTGTTTGTACCGGCGCTGGCGAGTACGTTCGGCATGTACGTCGCCCTTGTCCGTTTCGGTCTCGTAGGCACGCAAGTCGGTGTGCTCACCGTTTTACTGGCCGTGACGCTCCCGTATTCGATTCGGATCGCCTACAATGCGATGTATGTGATTGGACGGCCATTGTTTGAACAGGCGCTGTTCTTACCGCCGGTCCGGCGTGTGCAATTCGTCCTCGTCCCGCTCTTAACTGAGACGGTACGGACGATCGCGCTCATGTCGACCGTCGTCGTCCTCGGTCAGTTTGTCCTCGTTCAATTGATCGGGGCCGGCCTTGTGCCGACGGTGACGACAAGACTTTATCACGTGTATGCGGGCAACGACGTCTCGCTCGCGTTGCAGAACACGTGGTTGTTAGTGCTCATTCCGGCACTTTTGTATGGCGGAATCGGGTACTTGATGCGAATTTGGATGAAAGTGATGAAAGGGCGGTTGCGATGAGTCTAAAAGTGACGAACATAAGAAAACGATTCAAACAGCGTGACGTGTTGGCCGGCGTCGACTTCTCTGTCAGCGAAGGCGAGATCCACGCCCTCGTCGGGGTGAGCGGTTCTGGGAAAACAACGATGTTGCGCATCATCGCCGGTCTCGAGACGGCGGATGCCGGTACAGTGACATGGAACGACATCTCGCTGCTCGGTGTCCCGGCACACGAGCGGAAAATCACGATGTTGTCGCAAACACCGCTCCTCTTCCCTCATTTGACGGTCGGGGAGAACGTGCTCCTCGCGACACCGGATCGTTCAAAAGCCGATGCCGAGCAATGGCTCCGGCGCGTCCGTCTCGAAGGGAGGTTCGACGCCGAGGTGCACGAACTGTCCGGTGGGGAAGGACAACGGGCAAGCTTCGCGCGTGCGCTCGCTGCTTCGCCGCGTCTCATCTTGCTCGATGAACCGTTCACGAATCTCGATCCGGTGTTAAAGTATGAGTTGCAACAGTTGATTCGTGAGCTCGTCGCCGATCTCGGTTTGACGGCGCTTCTCGTGACACACGATCGGGAAGAGGCGATGCTCGTCGCGGACCGTGTCACGTTGCTCGAAAACGGAGCCGTGCGAACGACCGGGACGCCGACAGCACTCAGCGCCAAAGAGCCGACGTTCGGCGACTTCATCGAGCTTGACGGAGTGCTGTATCCGTTGACCCGGATCGAAGTCTCACGGGAACCGACCGGGGAGCCGGTTGTGCTCGTCCGTGAGCTGACCCGCTTCGGTGTACGTCTCGGTGAATATCGGCGTCTGTCAGGAGAGTACGTCATCTTGCCGTGCGACGCTTCGTTTGAAGTCGGTCGTGAGTATCAGTTACGGAAAAAGCAAGGAGTGGTTGAATGTTAGATACGTATGGAAGCCGATTGGTCCGCCCTGTCGTCGAGCGGGGAGCCGATCGGTTGTTAAAGTGGAAGTTCACGCCGAACGAAGTGACGATCCTCGGCGGAATCATCGGTGTGTCGGTCGGTTTTTTCATTTATAATGACATGCACTGGACGGCCGTCATCTTATTATGGCTGTCAGGCCTGTTCGATGTGTTGGACGGAACGATGGCCCGTCGCTCGACAAAGACTGGATTTGGGACCGTCCTCGATCTCGTCTTTGATCGAATCGTCGAGATTTCGGTCGTCGTGGCGCTCGCTTTGCGTTATCCGGAACATATGCCGGTATTCTTATTTTTATTGGCCTCGTTCGTCGTCGCGATGACGCTATTCCTCGCGGTCGGGGCGAGCAGTTCGCGCCGGACGGAAAAGTCGTTTTATTATCAGCCCGGTCTGCTCGAACGGACGGAATGTTTCATCTTGTTCACGCTTATGATCTTGTTCCCGGCATTTGTCGGCGTCATCGCCACGATTTTTCTCATCCTTGAAGTGGTGACGATCATCCAGCGCATGATGGAAGCGCGGCGGATCTTACGATGAAGCCGCATCTCGTCTTAGTCGGTCTCGGCCACGGGCAATTGGAAATTCTCGACCGATTGGATGAATTGAAAGAGCGTTACGAGGTGTCCTACATCGGCGGGGAAACGACGATCTACACGGGTGCGTTCCCGCAAGTGCTCGCCCGGGAAACGAAGACGGCGACCGTCTACCTTCGGCCAGGCGTCGAGCGTGTCGCGACACGACTCGTTTCTCTCGACCCGGTCAAGCGCATCGTCAATACGGACGTCGGTCCGATTCCGTATGATACGTTAGTGCTTGCGACCGGAGCGGAAAGTCGTGGCATCGGCTTCGGTGTGAAGCCGATGACGGAGACCGGGCTCAAACGGATCCTCTCAAGCCGGTCCATTACCGTCGTCGGGGGCGGCAAAGCCGGCGTCGAACTCGCATTCGCCTGTATCCGGACGAAACGCCACGTCACGCTTTACGCTGATGAGGTGTTGCCGGGTCTGCCGGTTCACATCCAACGGCACATGATGCGCCGTCTCGTGAAGAGCGGGGTGACGCTCGTCTCGCAGAAGTATGAAGACGAGCCGTTCCATGACGGACTCGTCCTTGACGCGGCCGGGGTTGGACCGGTGGACTGGTGGACAAGGGCAGGCTTGGCACCTTCCGGACACTTCATTGAAACCGATCGTTATTTGCGTCACGTCGTCCATAAAGAAATCTTCATCACTGGCGATATGGCGTCACGACTTGACGGCGGTGTCGACGCGGTCCGGTCCGGCCGCCATGTCGCAGCATACTTGCTCGGGGACAGGAAGCCGTTTGAATCGCGGACGTCACTTAACATCTTGCTCACCGTTCCACGGCATGCCTTGCTGACGTTCGGGACACTGGCGTGGCACGGGCGTATTCCTTATCACGTGAAGCGTTGGATCGACAGCCGCTATATGAAGCGATTCCGGGCATAAAAAAAGACGGCCGAGGCCGTCCATTCGTTTAAGCGTTCAATGTGTCGAGGAACGAGCGGATTTGCATTTCTGTCTTGGCATTCGCCGAGTGGAGGTGTTCTTGTTTCACGCCGTCTTGATAGAAGAGAAGAGACGGGATGCCGCGAACTTCTTGCGTATCCGACAAGTCCGGTAACTCATCGCGGTCGACGACGTACCAGTTGAACTGCGGATAATCTTTGACGAGCTCATCGACATACATGTCGAGCCGGCGGCAATCCGGGCACCATGACGTCGTGAAGATGACCATCCCGTTATGTTGGATCGCTTCTTGGAATTGTTGATCTGATTGAATCGGTTTCATGAGAAATCTCCCCTTTCCATTCCATTGTCTGTGTCTTTTCTCCGTCCGTCAACCGATTGGCGTTCTCGGTCCATCGTGAATATGTGATACACTTTAGAAAATAGAACGCAAGGGATAGGTGATGGTTATGGCGTTACGTCATGCACTACTCGGGTTGTTGACCCATCAGCCTGCGACCGGCTATGCCTTGAACGCGACGTTCAAAGCACAAATGATTCACTTCTGGCACGCCCATCATACACAGATTTATCGGGAGCTGTTGAAGATGGAAGACGAGGCGCTCGTCTCGTCCGAACATGTGACGCAACACGACTTGCCTGATAAGAAAATTTACTCAATCACTGAACGCGGCCGGGAAGAGTTGATTGACTGGCTTAGACAACCGACGTCGTTCCAGCCGAAGATGAAAGATGAGAATTTGCTCCGGGTAAGCTTGCTCCAACTGCTCCCGCTCGAAGAGGCGATTCGCTACGTCGAAGAGACGAAATCCCATCACGAACAAGTCGCCCAGCAAATCCGTGCTTTCCAAGAAGCCCATCAATCGAAAGATGATACGCTCGGGTACTTGCTGACGAGTGAATACGCGATTCGGATGATGGAAAATTATGCGGGATGGGCCGACTGGGCCATCGAACAAATGAAACAACGCGATAAACATGCGACCTGACGCTCAGGTCGCATGTTTTGTGTATGGATGCACCGGTAAGCGCCCGAGCAAGTCGTCGAGCACGTGTTCGTCGATGTCATGCCGACTAGCGGCAATCGTCTCGTTCAACTGGTCGACGGACGAGGCCCCAGGCAAGACGACGGCGCACGTTCGTCTCGCCGCAGCAAGAGCGTACGCTTGAATCGGCTGCGGCAATGTCGGCAACAGATTGCGCAACTCGGCCTCGCTCCAAGACTCGAACCCTTTCTCACCCAAGCGTTCTGGCCATTCATCGGTCAATAGCCCTTTGGCGAGCGGACCGCGACCGACGATCGGGATCTCGAGATCGAGCGTCTCGACACGACGGTCCAAAAGCGAGTAGGGCGTCATCAAGACGTCGATTTCTCCGTGTTCGAGCCAATAACGAATGACGTTCGGGCGAATCGAGGACAGTCCGATCTGCCGAATGACACCGCGCTGTTTCTGTTCACGCATGAAAGCGATCGTCTCATCGAGGTCGTCTTCTAATGTGCCCCCGTGCACGTAATAGAGATCTAAATGGTTGGTCTGCAATCGTTCGAGCGACCCAGATAGTGCTCGTTCTAAATAAGAGGCGCGCGGATTCCAACGCATCCCGTCGGCCGTCAACTCGTTGCCGCCTTTGCTCGCTAGAAACAACTCATCGCGCCTCGAGCCGAACGTCTCGCCGATGAGTTGTTCGACGCGGTGTTCGTCATACACATCAGCCGTATCGAAGTGGCGTATGCCGGCGTCGTATGCGGTTTCAAGAATCTTTTTACCTTCGTCTCGCCCTCGTTTCAAGATGGACATCGTGCCAAGCCCTAGTTCTGCCATGAATAATTCCTCCTTGTTCCGTCTACTCATTTCACTCATAATCAAAGTATAAAGCAAAAAGTGAGGAGTATATACATATGGTCGAGAAAACGATTGAACGGGAAGTCATCTACGAAGGAAAAATCTTTAACGTTGAAAAGCACGTCGTCGAGCTCCCGAACGGCGGCACGTCGGTCCGAGAACTGGTCTATCACAACGGGGCCGTCGCGGTACTCGTCATCGATGAAGACGACCGCATCGTGCTCGTCGAACAGTATCGGAAAGCGTTCGAGTCGATGTCGCTTGAAATACCGGCTGGTAAACTTGAAGTCGGCGAGGAGCCGCTCGCAAGTGCTCGCCGCGAGCTCGAGGAAGAGACCGGTTACACGGCCGAGACGCTTGAGAAGATCTTCTCATTTTACGGGGCCCCCGGTTTTTGTAGCGAGCGCGTCGACGTCTTCGTAGCACGCGGGTTGACGGCAGGAAAGATGAATCTCGATGACGATGAGTTCCTCCAAGTGGAACGCTTCACGTTCGATGAGGCGGTCGAGCTTCTCGCGAGCGGGCGCATCACCGACGCGAAGACGATCATGGCGATTCAATGGTGGCAACTATCTAAATTGAAATGATTCTAATCTAGAGTGCCTTATGGTACACTTACATAGGAATCATTTTAATTTGATAATTGTGCCGAATTTCGGTATGCTTTGAATAGTGAATTATGCAAAGAGGGGGCGCCTTATGGAAACGCGAATTGAACGGATCAAACAGCAATTGAGCGCCAAAGGATATAAATTGACACCGCAACGTGAATCGACGGTCCGCATTCTACTTGAGAACGAGACGGACCATTTGAGCGCGGAAAACGTCTTCATGCTCGTTAAAGGCATCGCGCCGGAAATCGGTCTCGCGACCGTCTACCGAACGCTCGAGTTGTTGACCGAGCTCGGCGTCGTCGATAAAGTCAACTTCGGTGACGGCGTCGCCCGTTTCGACCTCAGACCGGAAGGGGCGAATCATTCGCACCATCACCTCGTCTGTGTCGAGTGCGGATCGGTCGAAGAGATCATGGAAGACCTGCTCGTCGATGTGGAGAAAAAAGTTGAGAGCAAATATGAATTTTTAATTAAAGATCACCGTTTGACGTTCCACGGCATCTGTAAAGTATGCCAAGCGAAAGGCGTCACGCTCGAGGGTCACAAAGCAGTCATTAACGGATAACGCAAGACAGGCAGCCTCTTAAGGGGCTGCCTGTCTTTTGTATGTCGTCACGTCGTCAAGTAACGGGACAAGACGGTGGCGATGCCATCGTGATTGTTCGACAGCGTGATTTCGTTCGCGATTGCCTTGATGTCTTCGACGGCGTTGTCCATCGCGACGCCGATTCCGGCATACTCGATAATCGACCGGTCGTTATGGCCGTCTCCGAACGCGATGACATGCTCGCGATCAATCCCCCTTTCTCGGAACACATGATCGAGTGCTCTCGCCTTATCAATCCCGAGATCCGTGAACTCATAGTACATGGCGGCCGTGAACATGCCCGTCACGCGGTCCGTGAACGGTCCGGCGAGTGAGTCGGCATGCGACTGTAAATAGTCCGGCTGACCGGCGACGAGAATCTTATACACGGGGAAAGTGATGGCGTCGGCGAGCCGCGGCTCTTCCCGCAATTGAAACCGTCCGCCCCTTGACTCGTACTCGATGATGTTGAACGGTTTCCCGTTCAACTCGAGCATACCGCTGAAGACATCATTGACGTACATATACGTCTCGTCATTAATCATCGGGATGACGTCAAAAGTGCTCAAGTGGTCCAAGATGGCGCTTGCGTCTTCGAGACGGATCGTTTTTTCAAACAACGTCTCGTTCGTCCGCGCGTCAGTCACACAAGCACCGTTCGAAGATACGATGAGGCCGCCGAATTCATGGAGCCGAAGCTCGTCAGAGAACAGTTCGATGCCCCGTTTCGGTCGGCCCGAGGCGAGCACGACTTTGACGCCGTCTTCTTGCACTCGCAGAAGGGTCTCTTTCGTCTTTGGCGAAATCAATTTCTGGTCGGTCAATAACGTCCCGTCGAGGTCTAGCAAGATGGCTTTGATCATAGTGTCGTCTCCTTATACGGTCAGTTCAAGTTTATTTTGCTCGGGGTCAAGCATGACACTTTCATAGTAACCGTCGCCTGTCGTCCGTGGCCCGTCGAGTAGCGGATAGCCGTCATCTTGAAGACGGGCGGTGAGCGCATCGACCGCCGCCTTGCTGCCGAGGCTGAAGGCGATATGGGTGTACCCGAGCGTCTCCCGGGACGCGCTTTCGATATCCGGGCGACGCATCAGCTCGAGGCGGCACGTCGAATCAGGGAACGTCAGGAAATACGATTCGAACTGTTTCCGTTCGTTCGTATACTTATCGTTCGCCGTTGCCCCGAGATACGTCTCGTAAAACTGACGCATCTGTTCAAGGTCGTTCACCCAGAGGGCGATGTGTTCGATTTTCATGTATGGTCCTCCATTCTCACGTGAATGTGATGATTTCTCGTGGCGCCAACGGACCGTACGTGCGGTCGCGACGTCTCAAATTCAGTGTAGCAAACTCTCGAGGCGCGTGTACGGAACTGCCCGTTTCAACGCTCAGAATTGTCACGCTAGCTTGTCACAAAAATGCTTCAAAAAAAATGAGGTCAGACGTCTTCACAACGGTTTACATAAGTGATATGATGTAAGCGTATTCAGGTGTAGCAAGGAAGGAGGGGAGTGTCATGCGTTCGCAAGTCGAGTCATTTTTACAGTATATGACCGTTGAAAAACGAATGTCATCGAACACGCGACAAGCCTATGCGAGCGATTTGACCCAATACTTATCGACGTTGACTCAGCTCGGCGTGACGAATTGGAATGAAGTCACACGCGCCCATATCGTCAAACATATGGAAGAGTTATCGCAGGCGGGTCGGGCCGCCTCGTCGCTCCGGCGTGCCGTCAGCTCGATTCGCACGTTTCATCACTATTTGAAGATGACGAACGGGGCATCGACAGACCCGGCGCTCTATCTCGAGACCCCGAAAGCGGAACGGCAGTTGCCGGATACGTGGTCGCAAGAAGAAGTCGAGCGTTTGCTTGACAGTGTGCCGACGTCCGACCCGCTCGCGCTTCGGGACCGGGCCATGCTCGAACTGCTTTACGGCACGGGTATGCGCGTCAGCGAACTTCTTGGACTTGATTTGGATGATTTACAGTTCGAATTGGGGTATCTACAGTGTGAAGGGAAGGGAGAGAGCGCTCGCATCATCCCGGTATCGTCCGTCGCTCAAAGCTTCGTCGAGCGATACATCCAGCAAGCCCGCAACGGCATCGGCGGTCGAGAGACCGAGGCGCTGTTTTTGAACGGGCGCGGTGGCCGGCTCAGTCGCCAAGGATTTTGGAAGATGATCAAACGCCGCGCGAAAGAAGCCGGTATCCAAAAAGAAATCACGCCGCACGTGCTCCGGCACTCGTTTGCGACACACCTTCTTGAGAATGGCGCCGACTTGCGTGCCATTCAACAGATGCTCGGGCACGCTGACCTCTCCACGACCCAAGTTTACACCCATGTCAACAAGGCACGGCTCCACGATGTTTATCGCAAACATCACCCTCGTGCGTAACCACTTTAAAGGAGGAACTTTTTGTGAAGAAATTTAAACGTATTTTCCTGGTCGTCATGGATTCGGTCGGGATCGGAGAAGCTCCAGATGCCGACCAGTTCGGTGATGTCGGTTCGGACACGCTCGGTCATATCGCTCGCGAGCACGGCGGGTTGAAGATGCCGAACATGGGCCGACTTGGCCTCTCGAACATCAAACCGATCGCCGGCATCGAGCCGTCGAACTCACCGAGCGCCTATGGACGGATGGAAGAAATCTCGGCCGGAAAAGACACGATGACTGGTCACTGGGAAATCATGGGCCTTCATATTGACACGCCGTTCCGCGTGTTCGAGGAGTTCCCGGACGATTTGATCGATCGACTCAAAGAGTTCAGCGGACGCGACATCATCGGCAACAAGCCGGCCTCAGGGACGGAAATCTTGGATGAGCTCGGCGAAGAGCACGTCAAGACCGGCGCATTGATCGTATACACGTCAGCCGACTCGGTGCTTCAAATCGCCGCCCACGAAGAAGTCGTGCCGCTCGACGAGTTGTATCGCATCTGTGAGTACGCCCGTGAAATCACGCGTGAAGACCCTTACATGCTCGGTCGGATCATCGCCCGCCCGTTTCTCGGGACGCCTGGCGCTTGGGTTCGGACGTCAAACCGTCACGACTATGCGCTGAAACCGTTCGGCAAGACGGTCATGAACACGCTCGAGACGGCCGGTAAAGACGTGATCGCCCTCGGGAAGATCAGCGACATTTATGACGGCGAGGGCGTGACGAAAGCCGTCCGCACGAAATCGAACATGGACGGGATGGACAAGCTCGTCGCTTCGCTCGATGAAGACTTCGAAGGTCTCTGCTTCTTGAACCTCGTCGATTTCGATGCGCTCTTCGGTCATCGCCGCGACCCGAAAGGCTATGCGCTCGCACTCGAAGAGTATGATGCACGTTTGCCGGAAGTGTTCGCGAAATTGCGCGAAGATGATTTGCTCATCATCACGGCCGATCACGGGAACGACCCGACGGCGCCGGGAACGGACCATACGCGTGAATACGTGCCGCTCATCGTCCACCATCACGGTTCGACAGCGGTCGACCTCGGCATCCGAGGCACGTTCGCGGATATCGGCGCCACAGTCGCCGACAACTTCGAAGTCGACGCGCCAGCACACGGAAAGAGTTTCTTAAACGAAATTTGAGGAGGCACTACACATGGTAAACTGGAACGAAACAAAGGCATTTTTACAGGAACGCATGAACGGAACACCCGAAATCGGACTCATCCTTGGCTCAGGACTTGGCGTCCTCGCTGACGAGATCGAGAACGCGGTCAAAATCCCATACGAAGACATCCCGCATTTCCCTGTGTCGACGGTCGAAGGCCACGCCGGCCAACTCGTCTTCGGTGACCTTGAAGGGAAACGCGTCGTCGCGATGCAAGGCCGTTTCCATTTCTATGAAGGGTATTCGATGGAACAAGTGACGTTCCCGGTCCGCGTCCTCAAATTGATCGGTGTCGAGACGCTCATCGTCACGAATGCAGCCGGTGCGTGCAATGAATCGTTCAACCCGGGAGACTTGATGATCATCACCGACCATATCAACTTCTTCGGGACGAGCCCGCTCATCGGCAAGAACGCGAGCGACTTCGGGACACGCTTCCCGGACATGTCAGAAGCGTACGATAAAGAGCTCGTCAGGTTGACAGAAGGCGTCGCAGCCAAACTCGGCCTCTCGGTCCAAAAAGGCGTCTACTTCGGGAACACGGGTCCGACTTACGAGACACCGGCCGAAGTTAAGATGGCCCGTCTGCTTGGCGGTGATGTCGTCGGGATGTCGACAGTGCCAGAAGTCATCGTCGCCCGTCACTCTGACATGCGCGTCCTCGGGATCTCGTGCGTCTCGAACATGGCGGCCGGCATTTTAGATCAACCGCTCAACCACGAAGAAGTCATCGAGACGACGGAACGTGTCCGTCAAGACTTCTTGTCACTCGTACGCGGCACGATCCAAAGCATGTGAATGAACATACCGATGTGAAGAAAACATAACTAGGAGGACGAAACTTATGCGTATGGTCGACTTGATTTTAAAGAAACGTAACGGTGGAGAATTGAACGAGGAAGAGATTCGCTTCGTTGTCGAAGGATTCACGAACGAGACGATCCCGGACTATCAAATGTCGGCGCTCTCGATGGCGATTTACTTCAACGGGATGACCGAGAAAGAGACGGCTTCATTGACGATGGAGATGGTCAAGTCAGGAGACGTCATTGACCTCTCGAACATCGAAGGTAAAAAAGTCGACAAACACTCGACAGGGGGCGTCGGCGACAAGATCAGCTTGATCGTCGCACCGCTCGTTGCTTCGATCGGGATCCCGGTCGCGAAGATGAGTGGGCGCGGCCTCGGACATACGGGTGGGACGATCGATAAGCTCGAATCGTTCCCAGGGTTCAACGTCGAGTTGACGGAAGAGCAGTTCACGAAACAAGTGAACGATATCAAAATGTCGATCATCGGTCAGACCGGCAACTTGACGCCGGCCGACAAGCGGCTCTACGCGCTTCGCGACGTCACGGCGACCGTCGAATCGATCCCGCTCATCGCGAGCTCGATCATGTCGAAGAAAATCGCGGCCGGTGCCGACAGCATCGTCCTCGACGTCAAGACGGGTTCAGGAGCGTTCATGAAATCGTTCGACGATGCCAAAGCGCTCGCTGAAGAGATGGTTGCCATCGGGAAAAACGTCGGCCGCAAGACGGTCGCTGTCATCACGGACATGGACCAACCGCTCGGATTCGAAGTCGGAAACGCCAACGAAGTGAAAGAAGCGATCGAAGTGTTGTCTGGGAAAGACGTCGAAGACTTGAAGACGATCGCTTTGACGATCGCAGGACACATGGCGGTCCTTGGCGGCTTCTACCCGACGTTCGATGAAGCATACGCCGACCTTGATAAGCGCATCGCGGACGGACATGCCCTTGAAGTGTTCCGTCAGTTCGTCGCGGCACAAGGCGGGGACGCTTCGCTCGTCGACGACGTGACGAAACTCCCGCAAGCGAAATTCGAGACGACGTTCGTCGCGAAGCAAGCCGGTTATGTCGAATCCATCATCGCGGATGAAGTCGGTGTCGCAGCGATGCTCCTCGGGGCCGGACGGGCGACGAAAGACGATCAAATCGATTTCGCGGCCGGCATCACGCTCGAGAAAAAAGTCGGCGACAAAGTCGAAGCGGGCGACGTCATCGCCGTCCTTCGCTCGAACATCGAAGATATGTCTTCTGCGCTCGAACGGATGGATCACGCGTACACGATCGGAGCGACGAAGCCTGAAGCACGACCGCTCATCCACGCGGTCATTCAGTAAGTCAGAACGTCTGTTTCCACAAAACAGTGGAGACAGACGTGTTTTTTTGATAGAATGGGCAATGTGAGCAATTAATGACTATATGAATATAAAGGGGTTTTTGTAGATGAAAAAAGGATCGATGAAACTTGAGAACGGTGAAATGATTGAATTCGATTTGTTTCATGACGCGGCACCAATCACGGTCGACAACTTTGAAGAACTTGCGAACAGCGGCTTCTATAACGGCTTGACGTTCCACCGTGTCATCCCGGGCTTCGTGAGCCAAGGCGGATGTCCGGACGGTACGGGTATGGGCGGATCGGGTAAGACGATCCCATGCGAGACGTCGACTTCGTTCCCATACAAGCACGAGGCAGGATCGCTCTCAATGGCGCACGCCGGCCGCAACACGGGTTCATCACAATTCTTCATCGTTCATGAGCCACAACCGCACTTAGACGGCGTCCACACAGTATTCGGGAAAGTGACGTCTGGCCTCGAGCACGCGGTCAAACTTCGCCAAGGAACGAAAATGGCCGAAGTCAAAGTATGGGACGAGAATTGATTTTAGCCTGACCGTTATGGCACAATGAGCCATGTCTCTCACGTGTTCACTTCGTGAAACTTGAATGACTAAAGGTGGTGAAACCAGCGATGCTGGTGAAATATAAACAATCGTATGAAAAGACGGCGATGGGGTTACTCGCATTCTCATGTAGCGATAAATCTCCGCTCGCACTGTTAGAACTCGTTCGGTCTTACGAAGAAGACCCTGCCCGTTTCCTTTACTTGTGGAAAGTCGGGGAAGACTTCGTCGGCATTATCGGAATGGAGCAACAGGAGACGACGATGCATATTTTGCACATCGCCTTGTCGCCATCGTTCCGCGGCGAGAAGCGTTCGTATGAACTGCTCGACGAGACCCGGAACCTTCTCCCGCTTGACTTGACGCTCGTCGGACAAGGCAAGACGGGTGAGTTGCTCGACAAATGGAATCAAGTGGCCATTTGATGACAGCCCGACACGGTGTCTGGCCTCTGAACAACTTCAAATGATTTTAAACAGAGGAGCGCCGTCCCGGAAGGGATGACGCTCCTCTGTTTTCTTGCGGGCTTCGGATGAGCGGATTGCAGTGCGCTCTTCAGCGCCTAGCTTTTTTTCGATGCTCGATGGCGAGCAGCCGTTCGTTGACGACGGGGGTACGATCTCGGTATATATGTTTGTGAACGAGCTGTTCGAAGCTTAGCTCGGTCGGTTCAAACGTCGGTTTCAACCGTTCGATGTGGCCGCGCGTCGTTTCATTCAACGGAAGCACGTGCGGCAACGGCCAGCGCTCCAAATCATTCGCAAACCGCGGGACGTCGACTCCGAGCATCTCGAGTTCATCCGAGGCGAGAACGAGCTTGCGCTTTAACGCGTCGATGCTTTTCTTCGCACCGGCCTCGTTGCCGCGTCGAGCGTGATAGTGGGCGACGGCATATTGAATAAGGACGGCGTAGCCGACTTGTTGGCGATTCCCGTCCTGCCAAGCTTCTTCGAGCACTTCATGACATTCAAAATAATCGGCATGGCATTCGAACAAGAGCGTATACTGTATAAAAGGGGTAGTCACATCAATTTTCTCCTTTCATAGTCGCTGTACTACAAAACATGTTATACTAAAGCGCAAAAATGTAAAATGGCAGGTGTCTCTATGGAAGCGTACAACGTCAAAATCGATACGTTCGAAGGACCACTCGACCTGTTGCTCCACTTGATCGGAAAGATGGAGCTCGACATCGTCGACATCTCTGTCGCAGAAGTCACGGACCAGTATGTCGCCTTCATCCGCACAATGCAAAAGTTTGAACTCGACGTTGCGAGTGAGTACTTGGTCATGGCCGCGACGCTCCTCCAGTTGAAGAGTAAGCAACTGTTGCCGCCGGTGCCGGTCGAAGAAGACGACATCCCGGATTTCGCCGAAGAGCCGACACGGGAAGGGTTGATTCGTCAACTGATTGAATATAAAGCCTATAAAGAAGCAGTCGTCTTCATGCGTGAACAAGAAGAGCAACGGCTCGAGCTGTACAGCCGCCCGGGTGACGATTTGACCCGGTATATGACGGAACACGTTCAACCGTATGACGGGCCGCTCAACTTCTCTGACTTGCTGCACGCCTATTCGAAGATGGTCGAACGCAAGCGTTGGAAAGAACGCCGGAAGAAGACGATCCAACGAGAGACGCGCACGCTCGAACAACAGATGACGCGACTGCATGACCACGTCTCATCGAAGCGGAAAACGTCATTTTTCGCTTTCTTCGAGGAGCGGCCGGACGTCTCTGATCTCGTTGTCACGTTCATGGCGCTCCTTGAACTGATCAAGTTGCGCGTCGTGACGACGACACAAGTCGACCGTGATATCGAAATCTCATTCGTCGAAACGTCAAAGGAAAGGGATGAGGCCGTTGTTGTCTTATGAAACGATCATTGAAAGTTTGCTGTTCGTCGTCGGTGACGAAGGCATGGAAGTACGGGCGCTCGCTGAGACACTCGATATTTCCGAAGCGGCTGCCCGTGAACAGTTGAAGAAGCTCGAGGCCTCATTTGCGGACTCGGGAAGACCGTTCCAGCTCATCGAGTCGGCGGGCGTTTATAAGCTCGTGACAATCCCGGACGTCTCGCCATACATTCAGCGCTACGTCGGAACGATGGCTGAACAGGCGCTGTCACGTGCGGCGATGGAGACACTCGTCATCATCGCCTATAAGCAACCGGTGACACGGGCCGACATTGAAGAAGTACGCGGCGTCAAAGTCGAGCGCGTCATTCATACGCTGCTCTCGAAAGGGCTCATCGAGTCGGCCGGTCGAGCGAAGACGCTCGGACGGGCCAAGCTCTACCGGACGACGGAGCACTTCCTCGACCATTTCGGTTTCAATTCGCTCGATGAGTTGCCGCCATTAACATTTGAAGACGAGTTGGCGGACGAAGGTGATTTGTTCTTCGCCCAGCCGACGCGTAATTCGCAAGATAGATTGGAGAAGGATTAATTGATGGAACGTTTACAAAAAGTAATTGCCCAAGCAGGTGTCGCCTCACGGCGTAAAGCAGAAGAAATGATTCTCGATGGACGGGTCCGGGTCAACGGAAAAGTCGTCCGCGAGCTCGGGACGAAAGTCGGACCGAAGTCAGAAGTCGAAGTCGACGGTGTCAAAATCGAACAAGAAGAGCACGTCTATTATGTCCTCTATAAACCGAGCGGCTACGTCTCGACGGTCGAAGATGATAAAGGACGCAAAGTCATCACTGACCTCGTGCCGCCAGGGGCACGCGTCTTCCCTGTCGGTCGCCTCGACTATAACACAACGGGACTCATCATCTTGACGAACGACGGCGAATTCTCGAACATGATGACTCATCCAAAGTTCAAGATCCCGAAACGTTATGTCGCGAAAGTGAAGAACATTCCTTCATATATCGCAATCAAACAACTCGAGTCAGGCGTCGAACTCGATGACGGTTATAAGACGGGCAGCGCCCAAGTGAAGATGAAGACGGTCGACCATAAGAAAAACTCGGCCATTCTTGAAATCGTCATCTCGGAAGGCCATAACCGTCAAATTCGCCGCATGCTCGAAGCGGTCGGCTCGGAAGTCGTCAAATTGAAGCGCGAACAGTTCGGCTTCTTGACGCTCGACGGCTTGACGACGGGCGAATGGCGCGAGTTGTCACGCAAAGAAGTGTCGAAACTTCGTGAGCTTGCCAACCCGACTGTCCCGCCTGAACAACGAGGCAAGAAAAAGAGAAAATGACAATCAAAAAATCGTCCTGCAAGGGATGATTTTTTTGATTGTGGAGATTGTGTGACAAAACAATGAAAAAAGTCTGTTAATGTGCGTTTTTATTGTTTTTTCAGTACAATAGCAACTGAAGGAAGGTGTGAACAATCATGACGAAAGAGTCGAAATCGGGTGACCGCATGCAACAAGCGATGGCCCACAAGAAAAAACGGTCGTTTTGGCGGCTGATGGTCATGACGATGGTGCTGTTCGCCGGTGCGGTCGTCGTCATGCAGTTGATCGAGCAGGCAGGAAGTGACGGACGCGTCGCGGCCGGAGATGACGCGCCGAATTTTAAGCTCGTCAGTCTGGACGGGGCGACAATGGTCGAGCGCGAAACGTATGAAGGCAAAGGACTGTTGTTGAACTTCTGGGGCACGTTCTGCGAGCCGTGTAAAAAAGAGATGCCGGTCGTCCAAGCGAACTATAGCGCACTCCAAGACATGGGCGTCGATTTTTGGGCCGTCAACGTCGGGGAGACACCGCTTCGTGTCGACAACTTCGTGAACGACCTCGGCGTCGATCTCGACTATCCGATTCTGATGGACACGCGAAGTGAAGTCGAGAAGGCGTACGGCATCTATAACTTGCCCGTGACGTTCGTGATCGACGAGAACGGGAAAGTGATTGAAAAATACGAAGGTGAACTCACGAAAGAGAAACTGATGGAGTTGGCCGAGAAGTCATTGTAAGGGAACGGGGGGCGCACACATGCTAGATATGAAATACGACGGCGCCGATTTACGGTCGAAGCGACGTCCGAAGTCATGGATTGACCGTGTTTGGAGCTTTTTTGCATCGGTAAAAGTCGGGCTCTGGTTGATCGGCCTCATCATCGTCGGTTCGGCGGTCGGTACGATCTTCCCTCAGGAGATGTACATTCCGCAACAGTTGCCGGCGAGTCAATATTATACACAAGAATACGGGACGGCCGGGACGATCTATTACTCGCTCGGATTCCATAACTTGTACACATCGTGGTGGTATATCAGTCTCATCGTCATGCTGACGTTGTCGCTCATTGTCGCCTCGATTGACCGACTCGTACCGCTCTATAAGGCACTCAAGTATCAGCCAGTCCGTCGCACGGATCGGTTCATGCGCGGGCAACGCTTGATCGGAGAAGGTAACGGGTCGGAAGCACAAATCGACATGATGGAGCAGTCGCTCAAAGCGAAGCGTTACCGCGTCAAACGTGACGGGGATGCGCTTCTCGCCGAGAAACACCGCTTCGGTCGTTGGGGTCCATACGTCAACCATGTCGGTCTCGTCATCTTCTTCATCGGGGCGATGCTCCGCGTCTTCCCGTCGTTCCATGTCGACACGCTCGAATGGGTGCGTGAAGGGGACACCGTCGCGCTAGAAGCGACCGGGGACGAATATTATATCCGGAACGACCAGTTCATCCTTGAGATGTATGATCCTGAAAACAATGAAGAAGACGCCAAGTTCGCCGAGGCGATCGAGAAGGCGGGCGCCGTGCCGAAAAACTATGAGACGGAGCTGACGTTGTTCAAAAAGACCGGGACGAACGAGGACGGATCGCCGCGCCTTGAAGAAGTCGAGACCGGTTCGACGAAAGTGAACCATCCGTTCAAGTTCGACAAATATGAAGTGTATCAAGAGCAATATTCGAGTCGTCCAGAGTTCTTATCGATGTCGTTCAGTGTCGGTGACAAGGAGACCGGTGATATTTACGGGCCGTTCACGGTCGACATGAACGATCCCGAGACGACGTACGACCTCGGGGAAGTGGCCGTGTCGCTTCGAGACTTGTATCCAGACTTTGAAGTCCGAAACGGCGAGCCGGACACGAAATCGCCGCGGGCGCTCAATCCGGCCTTCTTCTTTACGGTCGATACACCGGAAGGGGCGAGCGAATCGAATTTGATCGGCATCCGTATGAACGTTGCCGATGAAAACAACCGCTACGCGATTCAGTTCGCGGGGACAGAAATGGCGAGTACGAGCGGCCTTCGGGTCAAGAGTGACTCGACGTATCCGATTCTCATTGTCGGCGGAACGATTTTCATGATCGGCATCGTCATGGGGATGTATTGGCCACACCGACGCGTATGGATTCGTCGTCATGGCGAGACAGACGTGCTCGTCGCAGGCTTCACGAACAAAAACCCGTCGTCGCTTCGCCGCGAAGTGTCACCGCTTCTTGAGAAGGCGGGACTTCCGATTTGGGAAGACCAGGCGATGTTTGAGAAACAGACAGATGCCAACTCAACAAATGAAAGAGGGGAATCTTAATGGAATGGATTCAATGGAGCAGTCGTCTGCTCCTCATCGCGTTCATTTTATACGCCATCGCGACCGTGCTCTTCACGATCGCGGTCAGCGGCATGCGCAAAGACCGAAACGTCAACCGTGTCGCCTATGGCAAGATCGCGTTCATCTTGGCCGTCAGCGGCTTTATCGCCCAAACCGGTTACTTCATCATGCGCTGGGCCGGTGTCGGTTATGCACCGGTATCGAACTTGTATGAATACACGACGTTCTTCGGCATGATGATGGTGCTCGGGTTCCTCGTCGTGTACGGGATTTATAAAAATGATGTGCTCGGCTTGTTCGCCATGCCGGTGGCGTTGCTCGTCATCGCGTTCGCTTCGATGTTCTCGAGCGACGTCGCGCCGCTCATCCCGGCCTTGAACAGCGTCTGGTTGAAGATCCACGTCACGACCGCCGCGCTCGGGCAGGGCATTCTCGCCATCAGCTTCGCGTCAGGACTCATCTTCCTCTTAAACGAGACGTCGATGCGGGAGCGTTCGAAATCGCGGACGTGGCTCGAAGTGACGATGTTCGTGCTCGTTTGTACGCTCGGTTTCATCCTCGTATCGATGCTGTTCAAAGGCATCGGCGCCGGTGGTGTCGTCGAGTTCACGAATGACCGGGGCGGCCAAGAAACGTATGAGTATTTCATGCCGATCTTGTTCGTGCCGGAAGGCGCCCAACTGTTATCGGGTGCGAGCGGGTTGTCGCTTGAACTACCAAACTTCATCAATACGTTGAAGTTGAACACGCTCCTCTGGTCGGTCATCTCAGGACTTGTCTTGTATGTGTTGCTCCGCTTCGTCATCTTGCGGAAACGGATTGCCGAGTCGCTCCAACCGCTCGCGAAAAAAGTGAGCCTTGACCTCGCCGATGAGATCAGTTACCGCTCGGTCGCGATCGGTCTTCCGGTCTTCATCCTCGGCGGTCTCATCTTCGCGATGATTTGGGCCCAGATCGCCTGGAACCGATTCTGGGGCTGGGACCCGAAAGAAGTATGGGCGCTCATCACGATGCTCATCTATATTTATTACCTCCATATGCGAATCCAACGCGGTTGGACAGGGACGAAAGCGGCATGGCTTTGTGTCGGCGGTTTCGCCGTCATCATGTTCAACCTCGTGTTCGTCAACCTCGTCATCGCGGGACTGCACTCGTACGCATAATGAAAGAAGTCACTTCGGTGGCTTCTTTTTTCGTAAGGGCATACAACTCATCGTTGTGAAGCCAAATAATAGAGTGGTATAGTTATGAAAGAGAGCGAAATGTTCACAAATGTGCAACAATCGCTACATCTTGCAATGGTTCTCTAGGAGGTTTTAGTGGATGGCTGAAAAAACAAGAATTCTAGTTGTCGACGACGAGGAAAGAATCCGTCGACTATTAAAAATGTATCTCGAACGTGAACAATACATCATCGATGAAGCGACGAACGGTGAAGAAGCGTTGCGTTATGCGCTTGAAGGGGATTACGATGTCATCTTGCTCGATTTGATGATGCCGAAGATGGACGGGGTCGAGGTGTGCACCGAGCTCCGGAAATCGAAAGCGACACCGGTCATCATGTTGACGGCGAAAGGCGAAGAAATCGACCGGGTTCAAGGGTTCGAGGTCGGAGCGGACGATTATATCGTCAAGCCGTTCAGTCCGCGTGAAGTCGTCTTGCGCGTCAAAGCACTCCTCCGCCGCTCGGGGACGACAAAGTTTATGCGCACGTCTGAAAAATCGAAAGACTTGATCGTGTTCCCGCATTTGACAATTGACAACGATGCACATCGCGTCACTGTCGACGGAGAGGAGATCGCGCTCACGCCGAAAGAGTATGAGCTGTTATTTTTCCTCGCCAAACAAGTCGATAAAGTATTTTCGCGTGAACAACTGCTAAAAGAAGTGTGGAACTATGAATTCTTCGGAGACCTTCGAACGGTCGACACGCACGTGAAACGGCTTCGTGAGAAGTTGAACCGTGTCTCACCAGATGCGGCCCAAATGATCACGACGGTATGGGGCGTCGGCTACAAGTTCGAAGTCGTCAGTGAGTGATGGTTCGCCGCAATAGCATCGTCACAAAACTATGGCTGACGATTCTCGTTCTCGTCAGCCTCGTCTTGTTCATCGTCTCCGTCCTCATGCTCGAGTTCTTCAACTCGTTCCATATCGACCAAGAGCGGGGCCACTTGGCGAAGCTCGGCGGACAAGTCCAGTCCGTCCTGCTGCAAGAAGGGGATGCGTCTCGGACGGTCGATCAAATCATCGAGGTGTACGGGGCGAACTATATATTAGAGAACGGTTCCATCCGTTCCAACTTCGGGACGGAAGTCGACGGACTGATGACCGAGCTCGGTCGCCAAGCGTGGGAGTCGTATCAGTCGGTCGGAGAGACCGCAATCGGGAACTTCTCCTCGTTCGACGATCAAGCCGCCTTGGCATATCGGACGACGTTCACACTCGAGACGGGCGAGTACACGCTCTATTTGATCGAGCCACTCGATGCGATCTCAAGTGCGAACGAAGGCGCCCGGACGATCATCTTTTGGACGGTCGCCTCGGCGATCATCGCGACGACCGTGTTCGCTTTCTTCTTGTCGACCCGAATCACGGCCCCGCTCCGCGAGATGCGCGATGCCGTCAACAAGACGGCCGAAGGGCAGTTCGATTTGCGTCTTGAGCAACGGACGCACGACGAGATCGGTCAACTGGCGGGCTCGTTCAACGCGATGAGCAGCCAACTCGCGACGTACGTCAACGCGCTCGATCGCGAGCGGCTGCAACTCGCCTCGATTTTACGCTCGATGGCCGACGGCGTCATCACGCTCGACCGCCACGCGAACGTGATCGTGACGAACCCGCAGGCCGACCCGCTGTTCATCGATGGACAACCGCATGACGTCGTCTTGTCACTGTATGAAGACGTCGTCGACGGAGCGCCGGAGAAGACGATCGAAGTGAAGCAGAACGAACATTACTACACGTTGACGGTCACCCCGCTTCTCGGCGAAGAAGATTTCGAAGGGGCTGTCGTCGTCATTCGGGACACGACCGAGAGTCATCGTCTCGACAAGATGCGGACCGACTTTGTGGCGAACATCAGTCATGAGTTACGGACGCCGCTCGTGACGCTGCAAGGTTACTCGGAAGCGATCATCGACGGGATGACCGAGAGCGACGACGCGACGAAAGAGTTCGCGTCGATCATCTATGACGAGTCGCTCCGGTTGGCGCGCCTCGTCAACGACTTGCTCGACTTGGCACGGATCGAATCCGGCAAAGAGACGATGCAATTCACGGAGCTCGACTTCGGTGAGTTTTTACCGCGTGTCATGCGAAAGTTCAAACAAATGGCAGGCGAAAAAGGGATTGTGCTTGAAACGACCGCCCCGAACCGATTCATCGAAGCGGACGGCGATCGTCTCGAGCAAGTGTTCACGAACTTGATCGGAAACGCCATCGCCCATACAGACAGCGGGACGATTCGACTCGACGCTGTCGCGGAACCGGAAGAAATCGTGATCCGTCTGACCGACACGGGCAGCGGTATCCCGAAAGAAGACTTGCCGTTCGTGTTCGAACGGTTCTACAAAGCGGACAAGGCACGGACGAGCGGCGGCAAGACGGGAACGGGGATTGGACTCGCGATCGTCAAAAACGTCGTCGATGCCCATCACGGGACGGTCGCCGTCTCAAGCGTGCTCGGCGAAGGGACGACGTTCACGATTCGTCTCCCTTACGTCCAACCAGACACATAACGCCAATGGTGACTCCTATGGGTCACCATTTGTGGCATACAGGAGGGATGACCATGAAGCTGTACACACGTGGAGGAGATCAAGGAGAGACGTCACTCATCGGCGGACGTGTCTCGAAAGTCCATCCTCAAGTCGAGGCGATGGGACTGCTTGATGAATTGAACAGTCATATCGGACTCGCCTTGGCCCATCAGACCGATGAGACGCTCCGGGCGCAATTGACGAAAATTCAACACGACTTGTTCGACCTCGGATCAGAACTCATGCATCGAAACGAACCGCCGAAACAAGTCGACTTAGCCATCGTCACCGAGCTCGAGACATGGATTGATGAACTCGAGCCGAAGTGTCCACCGTTGCGGCGCTTCATCTTGCCGGGAGGGAGTGTCGCCGCGGCGAGTCTGCACGTGGCCCGCACCGTCTGCCGTCGTGTCGAGCGTGAACTCGTCGAAGTCGAGGTCGCCGCCCGTCAGTTGCCTTACTTCAACCGGTTGAGCGATTATTTGTTCACCGCGGCCCGTTACGCCAACGTCGGTGCCGGTGTGCCCGACCAAGAATATGCCCGCGGCGCGGACGTGTTCAAACAGAAAAAGAAAAAGGAGTAGATCATGTTATGAAAGGAATTGAACAGTTCCGCGAAAAGCTTCACTATTCGGTCTACCCGACCGACAAGTTCAAGACGACGACGTGTCTCGTCTCTTTCTCGGCCCCGTTGTCAAAAGAGACGATTGCTGACCGTGCGCTCTTGCCTTACATCATGGAAAAATCGACGGAAGCGTATCCTTCCATCGAATTGTTTCACACACCGTTAGAAGAACTGTACGACGCGGCGTTGTACGCCGGAGCATCGAAAGTCGGAAAAGAACATGTCATCCAGTTTCAGCTCGAAGTCGTCAGTGACGGTCTTGTCGGTGAACCGGTGCTGTCACGAGCAATCAAGTTGCTCGAGGAAGTCTTGCTTCGCCCGAACGCGTATGACGGGGCGTTCCAACCGCTGATCGTCGAGCAAGAGTTACGGCTCCAACGGCAACGCATCGAATCGGTCTATGACGACAAGATGCGATTCGCTCAACAGCGCCTTCAAGAATTGCTCGGCGGCGAACTCGCGATCCCATCACTCGGAACGCTCGATCAATTGGATGCGGTAACCCCGCGCACATTGTATGCGGCGTACGAGTCAATGATCCGACATGACCGCATCGACGTATACGTCGTCGGTGACGTCGACCGCGCCCAGGTGACCGAGGCGTTCGCACCGCTTGAGACACTCGGCGAGCCGCTCGAACGAGTCTATCCTGAACCGCTGGCACGAGAGTTCCAACGGCTCGAGGAAGAACAGGCGATCAATCAGAGCAAGCTTCATCTCGCCTATGCGGTCGACGTCGACCCGAAAAGCGAGGACGCGGTCCGGATGCAAGTGTTCAACGGCTTGTTCGGCGGTTTTCCGCACTCGAAGCTGTTCATGAACGTCCGTGAGAAAGAGAGTCTGGCTTACTACGCGGCGTCTCAATATAGCTCGCTCAGTCGGATGTTGTTCGTCTACGCCGGCATCGACGCTTCGAATCAAGCGAAAACGGAGCAGATCATCGACGCCCAGCTCACTGATATGAGAGCAGGTCGCTTCGATGACGTGACACTCGAACAGACGAAAGAGATGTTGTACCATCAACGCCGCCAGCTCGGTGACAACCCGCGTCAACTGATCGCTTGGATGAGTGGTTCGGACATCCGCCCGTTCTCACTCGACGAAGAGATGACGATCATTGAGCGGACGACGCGTGAAGATGTCGCGGCACTGGCGCACCGGATCGACTTGACGGCCGTTTATTGCTTAAAGGGGGGGACAGCATGAAGATAGACTTTCCACACGTCGGCGAAACGCTGCACCACACTGTGCTCGAGAACGGTCTGACGGTCTATTTATTGAAAAAAACCGGGTATGAGAAGACGTACGCCACGTTCACGACGAAATACGGTTCGATTGACCGTCGCTTCAAGACAGAAGAATGGGTCGAAGTACCGGACGGGATCGCGCACTTCCTCGAACATAAGATGTTCGAGAAAGAAGATGGCGACGTCTTCCAAAAGTTCGGGCAGCTCGGTGCGTCAGCGAACGCGTTCACATCGTTCACCCGGACGGCTTATTTGTTCGGGGCGACGTCGAACGTCGAGGCGAACTTGACGACGTTGCTCGATTTCGTCCAAACGCCTTACTTCACCGAGGCGTCAGTCGAAAAAGAAAAAGGCATCATCGGTCAAGAGATTCAGATGTATCAAGACAATCCGGGTTGGCGTCTTTACTTCGGGCTGATCGAGGCGATGTACGCCGAGCACCCGGTTAAAATCGATATCGCCGGCACGATCGAATCGATCGGTCACATCACGGCCGACGATTTGTACGCCTGTCATCGCGCGTTTTACCATCCGAGCAATATGGTCCTCTTCGTCGTCGGCAACATCGACCCGGATACCGTGCTCGAACAAGTAAAAGCGAACCAAGGCGGGAAGACGTTCGAACCGCCGGTGCTTCAAGCGCGTGAACAAATCGAAGAGCCGACAGCCGTCAAGTCGACAGAACGGATTATCGAGATGGACGTCTCGGTGCCAAAAGTGATGATCGGCTATAAAGACGTCCCTCGCGCCGGAGCAGACGGGATGAAGCAAGAGCTCGCTGTCGAACTGCTCATGCACGCCTTGTTCGACACGACGGCCCCGCTCTATGCGGAGCTTTACGCCGAAGGCTTGATCGACGATGCGTTCTCGTTTGATTACACGTCGGAAGAGACGTTCGCGTTTGCCGTCTTGTCGATGGAGACACCACACGTCGATTCATTCGTCACACGTATCACGACCGCACTCGAACGTCCGCTCGTCCTCGACGAGACGACGCTCGAACGGAAGAAACGGATGATGAAAGGCCAGTTTTTGAAAGCACTCAACTCACCTGAGTTCATCGCCAATCAATTTTCCCGCTACGCATTGAACGGCGGCAACATGTTCGAGTTGCCTGAGCTGCTCGACGCAATCACGCTCGATGACTTGTATGCGGCGTACGCCCGGTTGTTCCAAGCGGACAGACGGACCGTCTGTATCGTCAAAAAACCGTGAAGACGCTCATCACCGGGGCGAGCGGGGCAATCGGACAAGCGGTCGCAAAATCGTTTCGCGATGACACGCTCATCTTACAGGCGAACCGAAACGGTGCCGCGCTCGAGTCGTTCGTGAAAGCGGAGCGTCTCGATGCACGTGTCGACACGTGCGACCTCGAAGACGAAGACGCTGTCGAAACGTGGATGACGTCAATCGACCGTCTCGACCGTCTCGTCTACGTCGCAGGGAACCACGTCCACGGCCTCGTCGTCGACCAACCGATTCACGATCTCGACCGCCTATACCGTGTCCACGTCCGTGCGCTCGCACGCCTCGTTCAACGAGCTGTCGAAGCGAAACCGTATGATCGACCGCTCGACATCGTCGTCGTCTCGAGTGTCTGGGGCGAGGTCGGGGCGGCTGGGGAAGTCTTTTACTCGACCGTGAAGGCGGCACAGCTCGGTTTCGTCAAGTCGTTCGCCCGTGAAGCCGGTCCGTTCCGGGTGCGCATCAATGCCGTCACCCCGGGCTGGATAGATACGCCGATGAATGATACGGTAGAAGAAACGAAAGAAGAGGCCGTTCAAGAGATCCCGCTCGGTCGGCTCGGCCACGTCGATGAAGTGGCGAGGACGATCCGGTTTCTTTGTTCATCGGAGGCCTCTTATATGACCGGTGCCATCCTTCGCATCGACGGCGGTTGGCAGTGACGACTTCGTGAAACAGAAAACGAGTTCTTTTCAATTCTTCTAAAATAATTTAGAATGGACAAGGTAGCGAACGTGCATCGGAAAGGGTGGATGGGATGGATCATAAGTTCGAAGAATGGTATCTCGAGTATGAACTTTGCCAAAATCGGCCCGGTATCCTCGGTGATATCGCTTCGCTGATGGGGATGCTCCAAATTTCGATCGTGACGATCAACGGTGTCGACTTGCAACGCCGCGGGATGCTCTTGAAAGCTCCAGCCGCCGACCACGTCCATCGGCTCGAACACATTCTTCGTAAAATGGAGGCGATCGCCGTCATCAAGCTACGGCGACCGAAACTTCGAGACCGCATCGCGATTCGGCACGGGCGTTATATCGAACACGATAACGACGATAAAAAGACGTTTCGGTTCGTACGTGAGGATTTAGGTGTGCTCGTCGACTTCGTCGCTGAACTGATGAAAGAAGAACGGCACTTGTTGATCGGCGTCCGTGGCAATCCCCGTGTCGGCAAGACCGAATCGATCGTGGCCGCGAGCGTATGTGCGAATAAACGATGGTTGTTCTTATCGTCGACGCTCATGAAGCAGACGGTACGCACGTCTTTATTCGAAGAAGAACGAGAAGGCGATCACGTCTACATAATCGACGGGGCCGTCTCGACACGGACGATGGATGAGCGGCACCGCCAACTGATTCGAGAAGTTATGCGTCTGCCGGCCGTCAAAGTGATTGAACATCCTGACCTTTACGTCCGGAACACCGATTGCGTGTTTGAGGACTTTGACTATATTATCGAGCTGCGCAACAATCAAGATGAAGTGATCATCATCCCGCAAGAGACGCATCGTGAAGCAGAATGGTTTGAATAATTATTTGAATGGAAGGTGTGGACCCCTGTGACAGAACTAGGGACTTTTTTGAAACAAAGGCGTGAGGCGAGCGGTCTGACGCTCGACCAAATCCAGCAAACGACGAAGATTCAAAAGCGCTATATCATCGCGATCGAGGAAGGTGATTATAAAAATCTCCCTGGTTCGTTCTACGCACGGGCGTTCATCAAGACTTACGCCGAGTCGCTCGGTCTAGACGTCGACGAGTTGTATGAGACGTATGCGAAAGATTTGCCGAAGATTGAGCCGCAACCGACCGTGCAACTGTCACGGAAACAGACGTACTCGAAAGCATCTGAGACGTCGAGCCGTGTGTCGCGGTGGGTACCGAAAGTCATGCTCGTCCTCGTCGCCTTCTTGCTCATGACGGCCGTCTGGTATGTCGTGAAGAACTTGAACTTCGGGGAACAAGACGCATCGCCTGCCGAACCGCCAAGTTCTGGTGTGACGATCAATCAAAACGAGGATGTACCGGAGGAAGAGCCGGTCGAAGAAGAACCGGTTGAAGAAGAGCCGGTCGAGGAAGAGCCGCAAGAAGAGACCGGACCGATCGCGGTCACGGAAACAAACGGTGCCGATCTCACGTATGAGATCGCGACGGCCGACAAGCTCACGACCGAGATTCATGTGAAGGATTCCCCGGCGACGTACGTCGGTGTCCGGGATACATCGCTCGAAGGACCGTTCCTCGCGCCGGAGTATCCGAACCAGTCGAAACAAAACCCGATCGTCATCGAAGATGCAGAGACTGATACGCTCCGCATTCGCATCGGTTTGATCGGCGGCGTCGAGAAAATCGTCGTCAACGGGCGTGAGCTCGAACTTGCCGATTCACCGGTCACACAAAATATTTTTGTAAAGAGAGTCGACGCTGAATAAGGCGACTCTCCTCAAGAGGAGGAGTTCTCGATGAACCTACCTAACCGCTTGACGATGCTCCGGGTCATTCTCATTCCCGTGTTCGTCGTCTTGCTCGCTGTAGACTTTGAGTGGGGAGACATCGCTTTCCTCGGAGCGGAAGTCCCGCTCCATCAATTTTTAGCCGCGGTCGTCTTCACGATTGCCGCGATCACAGATTGGCTCGACGGTCATTTGGCCAGAAAGCACAACTTAGTGACGAACTTTGGGAAGTTCATGGATCCGCTCGCGGATAAGCTGCTCGTCACGGCAGCGCTCGTCTTGCTCGTTGAGATGAACCTTGTCGCGGCTTGGGTCGTCGTCGTCATCTTGTCACGTGAGTTCGCCGTAACCGGGCTCCGACTCGTCGCTGCCGATGAAGGAATCGTCGTCGCGGCCGGGAAATCCGGCAAGGCGAAGACGTGGGTGCAATTGTTTGCCATCATCTTCTTGCTGTTCGGCAATCCGATTTTCAGTTACGTCGGGATTCCGTTCGGAGAGTGGGCGATGTGGCTCGCACTCGTCTTGACCATCTATTCGGGCGCCGAATATTTCGCGCAAAACTATAAGATCATTGTAAAATCGATGTGAGTCGATGAGACGAGTTGTGACGCAACTCGTCTTTTTTTGAATCGTGAGGAGGAAATCAAGTGCAACGGACCGAAATCATTGCGGTAGGTTCTGAACTTCTGCTAGGGGAAATCACGAACACGAACGCCCGTTACTTGTCACTTCAACTGTCGAAATACGGGCTGCCGGTCATGTATCATATAGTCGTCGGAGATAATCCGTCGCGGCTCGAGGAGACGTTCGCTACGGCGAGGCGTCGGAGCGACCTCGTCATCGTCACCGGAGGACTCGGTCCGACGAACGATGACATCACGAAGACGGTGCTCGCCGAACTTCTCGGCCGTCCGCTCGTCCGTGACCGCGACTCGTTACATACGATCGAACGGTTCGTCGCTTCAAGAGGGAGAGCGATGAATGAAGGCGACGAGCGTCAAGCGGACGTCGTCGAAGGGGCGGAAGTGCTCTTGAACCCGGTCGGCCTCGCCCCGGGCATGTGGCTCGAGGAGGAAGGGACGACGTGGCTCCTTCTTCCGGGTGTGCCGCGCGAGATGGAGGCGATCGTCGCCGCGACTTTCCCAATCAAATTCTCAGGGGCAACGCTCGTCTCCGAGTCGCTACGCTTTTATGAGATTGGGGAGTCAGCGCTCGATGCGGCCGTTTCAGATTTGACGAACGGTTCCAATCCGACCGTCGCACCGTACGCTGAGGCCGGGGAGGCAAGGCTTAGGGTCAGTGCGCGCGCCGAGACGGAAACCGAGGCGAGACGTATGATCGACGAGGTCAAACGAGAGCTGTTAAACCGTGTCGGGACTTACTATTTCGGGTCAGACGAGGATACGGTGGCGACCGCGTTGCTTCGTGAACTTGACCGCCGTCAGGCCACACTATCCGTCGCCGAGTCGCTGACGGGCGGACGCGCCCAAGCGATGCTCACAGCCGTCCCAGGCGCCTCGAACGTGTTTCGGGGTGGCGTCGTCACGTACTCCGACGAGCTAAAAAATAGGTGTTTAGGGGTGTCTCTTGCTACAATTGAGTCACACACGGTTGTCTCAAAAGAAGTGGCTTCTGAAATGATCCAAGGCCTCATTCGTCTGACGGACACTGACTACGGACTGGCCTTCACCGGTGAGGCAGGCCCCGTCTCGAGTTCAGGACAAGCGGTCGGGACGGTATTCATCGGTTTGAAATCGAAGAACGGGATCGAAGTGATCGAACGTGTCTACCCGCATCAAGACCGGCACGTCATTCAGGACCGGGCCGCAAAAGACGGGATGTGGGCACTTCTGCAACGAGTGAAAAAAGGCGAATAAACGTTCGCAAAAAACTTGTGTATCGTTTCCCGTTCGCTTATAATGATAGTATCAATCAAAGGAGGCTCATTTATCTATGAGTGATCGTAAACAAGCGTTAGACATGGCATTGCGCCAGATCGAGAAACAATTCGGTAAAGGCTCAATCATGCGCCTTGGTGAAAATACAGATCAGCAAGTATCCGTTACTCCGTCAGGGTCGATCGCCCTTGACATCGCCCTCGGCGCCGGTGGCTACCCGCGCGGGCGTGTCATCGAAGTATACGGACCAGAATCTTCAGGTAAGACGACGGTGGCACTTCATGCCATCGCCGAAGTGCAAAAACGCGGTGGTCAGGCAGCGTTCGTCGACGCTGAGCACGCGCTCGACCCGAAATACGCGAAGAACCTTGGCGTCAACATCGACGAGCTCCTCTTGTCTCAACCGGACACGGGTGAGCAGGCGCTCGAAATCGCGGAAGCGCTCGTTCGTTCTGGCGCGGTTGACATCCTCGTCGTCGACTCGGTTGCGGCACTCGTTCCGAAAGCCGAGATCGAAGGGGAAATGGGTGACTCACACGTCGGTCTTCAAGCCCGCCTCATGAGCCAAGCGCTCCGTAAATTGTCAGGAGCGACGAACAAGTCGAAGACGATCGTCATCTTCATCAACCAGATCCGTGAGAAAATCGGGATCATGTTCGGGAACCCGGAAACGACTCCAGGTGGACGTGCCCTCAAGTTCTATTCGTCGGTCCGTCTTGAAGTCCGTCGTGCCGAAACACTCAAGCAAGGACAAGATATGGTCGGGAACCGGACGAAGATCAAAGTCGTCAAAAACAAGATCGCGCCACCGTTCAAGACAGCGGAAGTCGATATCATGTACGGTGAAGGGATCTCTCGCGAAGGTGAGCTCATCGACATCGGGGCTGACCTTGACATCGTTCAAAAGAGCGGTGCCTGGTACTCGTATAACGAGGAGCGCCTCGGGCAAGGTCGCGAGAACGCGAAACAGTTCATGAAAGAGAATCCGCAAGTCGCCGCGGCTGTCGAAGAACAGATTCGCGACCACTACGGTTTGAACGGCGAGAAGACAGTCACCGTCGCTGCAGAAGACGACGATGTGTTGTCATTGCTCGATGACGAATAAGTACGTTTGCTCACTCGGTTTTTCCGAGTGAGATTTTTTTAGTATAATTTTTTTATGAATTGGTAGTTCTATCCTGTCCGTGCATTGCATTCTCCTATGTAAATAAGTACAATAAAGCTATACGCGGGCTCGCTCGCGTATTCATTCATGAAAAAATAAAATAACCTTGCGAAAGGGAGGTGAACATGATGGAATGGCTATTAGAGCTTATTCTGATCCTCCTTTTGCCGATAGCTTTTGTTGCAGGTTTTTTTGTGCGTAAATCGATCGCCGAAGCGAAGATTCAAGGTGCTGAGACGGAAGCGACCAAGATTGTGGAGCAAGCGAGACAACAATCGGAAGCGATGCAAAAAGAAGCACGGCTTGAAGTAAAAGAAGAGATGATTCAACTTCGCAATGAGACGGAACAAGAACTGCGCGAACGTCGCGAAGAGCAAAAGGTGAAAGAGAATCGCCTCGTTCAAAAAGAAGAACTGCTCGACCGGAAAGCAGACATGCTCGAACGGAAAGAGGACTCACTCGACGAACGAGAAGCGACACTAGCGAAACGGAAGCGTGAAGCTGAGACGCTCGAGAGCAAAGTGGAGGAATTGTACGAGGAAGCGCGCCAAGAACTAGTTCGCGTCGCGGCCTTGTCAAAAGAAGAAGCACGGACCATCATCATGGACGAAGCGAAGCAGGAAGCGCTTCACGATGCTGCTCTCCTTCAAAAAGAAATCGAGCAAAAAGCAAAATTAGAAGCTGATAAAAAAGCGAAACACTTATTGTCCCTCACGATGCAACGTTACGCCGCCGAACACGTCGCTGAGACGACGGTATCGGTCGTCAACTTACCGAGCGACGAGATGAAAGGACGCATCATCGGGCGTGAAGGACGTAACATCCGGACGCTCGAGACGCTCACGGGCATCGACCTCATCATCGATGACACGCCGGAAGCGGTCATCCTGTCAGGGTTTGACCCGGTCCGTCGTGAAATCGCCAAGATGACGCTTGAAAAACTCGTTCAAGACGGACGGATTCATCCGGCCCGCATCGAAGAGATGGTCGAGAAGTCACGCCGTGAAGTCGACGAACGCATCCGTGAATACGGGGAAGAAGCGACGTTTGAAGCCGGCATCCATGGGGTTCATCCAGACCTCGTCAAGACGCTCGGTCGCATGCGTTACCGGACGAGTTACGGGCAGAACGTACTCGCCCATTCGGTCGAAGTCGCCCACCTCGCCGGTATGATGGCCGCCGAGCTCGGAGAAGACGTGACGCTCGCGAAACGGGCCGGTCTTCTACACGATATCGGGAAAGCGATCGACCACGAAGTGGAAGGCAGTCACGTCGAAATCGGCGTCGAACTTGCCACGAAGTACAAAGAACATCCGGTCGTCATCAACTCGATCGCTTCCCACCACGGGGACGTCGAAGCGACATCGACGATCGCGGTGCTCGTCGCAGCGGCTGACGCCTTGTCAGCGGCGCGCCCTGGCGCCCGTCAAGAGACGCTCGAAAGCTACATTCGTCGCCTAGAGCGCCTCGAATCGATTTGCGAATCGTTCGACGGTGTCGAGAAATCGTATGCAATCCAAGCAGGACGCGAAGTCCGCATCATCGTTCGCCCGGACGTCGTCGACGACGTCGTAGCGAGCAAGATGGCGCGTGACATTTGTAAACGGATTGAAGATGAGCTTGATTACCCAGGTCAAATTAAAGTGACGGTCATTCGTGAAACGCGTGCCGTCGATTATGCGAAGTAAAAAGCGGAGACATTCTCCGCTTTTTCTATTTACAAGGAGGAAACTCAAATGAAAGTTTTATTCATCGGTGACGTCGTCGGACAGCCGGGTCGTGAAATTTTGGCCGCTCAAATCGGTCGCTTGAAAGACAAATATAATCCGACGTTCCTACTCGTCAATGGCGAGAACGCGGCGAACGGGCGAGGGATCACGAAAAAGATTTACCAACAGTTCCTCGAGCTCGGTTTTCACGGTGTGACGATGGGCAACCATACGTGGGACAACCGGGACATCTTCGACTGGATCGATGACGCCGACCGCATCGTCCGTCCGGCCAACTATCCGGACGGGACACCTGGCGTCGGGATGATGGTATTGAAGCAACGCGGTAAAAAGCTCGCCGTCATTAACGTGATGGGTACAGTTTTCCTTCCGTCGCTCAGCTGTCCGTTCCGGAAAGCCGACGAACTGATAGACGAGATTAAAGATGACGTCGATGCCATTTTCGTCGACATGCATGCTGAGGCGACGAGCGAGAAAATCGCGATGGGTTACCACTTGGATGGCCGCGCTCAAGCGGTCGTCGGTACACATACGCACGTCCAGACGGCCGATGAGCGTGTGCTCGCGAACGGGACAGCGTATATTACCGATGTCGGGATGACAGGACCGCTTGACGGCGTGCTCGGCATGGACGCGGACGTCGTCTTGAAAAAATTCCTGACTCAGCTGCCGGTCCGGTTTGAAGTTGCCGAGGGACGGGAACAACTTAATGGAGTTTTAATCACAATCGATGACCAATCGAAACGAGCCACAAAAATTGAACGCATACACCTAGATGATCAGACCGTTTGGTTTGATTGAACAACCTACCCGAGGGGGAAACAAGAATGGACGTACTCAAAGTTTCGGCAAAATCGAATCCCAACTCCGTTGCGGGTGCTCTCGCTGGCGTACTTCGTGAAAAAGGCACGTGTGAGATTCAGGCAATCGGCGCCGGTGCGCTCAACCAGTCGATTAAGGCGGTCGCCATCGCGCGCGGTTTCGTTGCACCGAGCGGACTCGACTTGATCTGCATCCCGGCGTTCACAGATATTTTAATCGACGGAGAAGAACGAACTGCGATCAAGCTCATCATCGAACCGAGATGAGCTTGCAGTCGGGACATAGGTCCTATTCTTGTAAAGAGAAGCCATCGGCGCGGATGGCTTCTCTTTTTTGTTGAAAAATAACGTTCTATCTTCTCAGCTTCGTCATTTTATGACAAGATGAAAGAGAACGTGAAGTTCGACAAACAGATAAGAGGGGGACGTTTTCGATGGAGCAGCTCGTGTCAACGACAGAGAAGGAAGCAACGACACCTGTTATGAAAGCGATTCAAAAACACACGGCCGGATTTGGGGGGAAGTTGGTTGAGGTGCCAATTCCGACTCCGGGTGCCGGTGAAGTATTGATTAAAGTGAAAGCGACGTCGATTTGCGGGACCGACGTCCATATTTATGAGTGGGACGACTGGGCGAAAAGCCGAGTCAAACCACCTTACGTGTTCGGTCATGAATTCTCGGGGGAGGTCGTGGCGCTCGGTGAAGGTGCGAAGCGCATCAAGGTCGGACAGGCCGTGTCGGCGGAGACCCACATCGTCTGTCACCAATGTAAACAATGTTTGCGTGGACAGTACCACATCTGTAAAAACACAAAAATTATCGGCGTCGATACGCAAGGTTGTTTTGCCGAGTACGTCGTCATGCCGGAAGAGAATTTGTGGGTGAACCCCGCGACGATGCCGACGAAGCTCGCCTCGATTCAAGAACCACTCGGTAACGCCGTCCATACCGTGCTCGCGAGTGACGTCTCGGCCAAATCGGTCGCCATCGTCGGCTGCGGTCCGATCGGTCTCATGGCCGTCGGTGTCGCCAAGGCGGCCGGCGCGAGCCGAGTGTATGCGATTGACGTCAACCCGTACCGGCTGAAGCTCGCCGAACAGATGGGGGCTGACGTCGTCATCAACAGCATGGAGCAAAACCCGCTCGACTTGATTATGACGGAGACGGACGGGGACGGGATTGATGTCGTCTGTGAGATGAGCGGTCACCCGGTCGCGATCGATCAAGCGTTCAAGATGGTGACGGCGGGCGGCGATGTCAACGTGTTATCGCTTCCGGCAAGACCGGTCGCGCTCGACTTGACGCGTGACGTCGTCTTTAAAGGCGTCCGAGTCCAAGGCATCACGGGTCGTAAAATGTATGAGACGTGGGGGCAAGTGTCGACGCTACTCGCGACCGGCCAACTGAACGTCGAACCGATTATCACGCACGTCTTCAAGCTCGAGGAGTTTGAGCAAGGTTTCGAGCTCATGCGGGCCGGGAAATGCGGTAAAGTCGTCTTACTACCTTGAACTACCCCCACTACGCTTTTCTTAGAGGTGGAGGATTCCTGAGTGATCCGGCCTATCAGCCGGAACCTGATCAGGCTAACCCCGTCGTCCCGACGGTTGGAAGTTGATCTTGTCCGTTTCTTTAGTGCGGATGCCTACTTTGCTTGGTTTTCGCTACTTCGGTCATCCGCTAGATGAACGTTGAAGATTTTACGTGACAGACGAACTTCCTGTCACAACCCTATATCTTCAGTTTTCAAGGAACGTGACACTTATTTTTTACCTGATTTCAGGAAGTTCAAACACGATGTCGAACCATTGACGTATCGAAAGACACGCTTGGTTCGAAGGCGATTCATCTCCCAGTTTCACTAGGGCTTCGCCCGCGTCGTTTAGAAATGGGCGTATTCTCGCCTAACTTTGATAAAAGGGGGAAATCAATATGGCATTTGAACATATTACAGAAGCAGTCAATGAAATGAAACAAGCGGGCACGTTCCGCTCACTCGTGCCGCTCGAATCGGCGCAAGGGAACGAGGTCACAATCGACGGCAAGTCGCTCGTCCAGCTGTCGTCAAACAACTATCTCGGTCTCGCGAACCACCCGCGCTTGAAACAAGCGGCGATTGAAGCGGTCGAACAGTTCGGGGCGGGCACGGGATCAGTCCGGACGATTGCCGGGACGTTCGAGATGCACGAGGCGTTCGAACGCGAGCTCGCCGAGTTCAAACATACGGAAGCGGCGCTCGTATTCCAGTCAGGCTTCGCGACGAACCTCGGGGTCTTGTCGGCGCTCCTCGGTCCGGAGGACGTCGTCATCAGTGACGCGCTCAACCACGCTTCAATCATCGACGGTATCCGGTTGACGAAAGCGGCCCGCCGAATTTACAAGCATACCGACCTAGAAGATTTAGAGGCGGCGTTGAAAGAAACGCAAGACTATCGGACGCGCCTCGTCGTCACGGATGGTGTCTTTTCGATGGACGGCAACATCGCACCGCTCCCGGAGATCGTCGAGCTCGCCGAGAAGTATGATGCTGCGGTCATGGTCGATGACGCGCACGCGTCAGGCGTCCTTGGCCAAAACGGTCGTGGGACGGTCAACCACTTCGGGCTCGACGGCCGTGTCGCGCTCCAAGTCGGTACGCTGTCGAAAGCGATCGGCGTCCTCGGCGGCTACGTCGCTTGCGCGAACGATGTGCGTGACTTTTTGATTCAAAAAGGACGTCCGTTCTTGTTCTCGACGTCACACCCACCAGCGGTCGTCGCGGCGAACCGTGAGGCGATTCGTGTCATGAAGGAAGAAGAAGAACTGTTCGATAAGTTATGGGCGAACACCGAGTTCTTCAAATCAGGACTTCGTGATCTCGGCTTTGATATCGGATACGCGACGACGCCGATCACGCCGGTCATGCTCGGCGAAGAGACGCTCGCGCACACGTTCTCAGACAAACTGAAAGACCACGGCGTGTTCGCACAGAGTATCGCTTTCCCGACGGTCGAGAAAGGCAAGGCCCGAATTCGGACGATCGTGACGGCGGAACATACGCGCGACGACCTCGAACGCGCGCTCGCCGCTTTCAAGGCGGTCGCCGAAGAATTGAACGTCACGCTCCACGCGTGAGCTTGAAACTGCAGACAAAAGCGTCTGCAGTTTTTTTGTGTCGAAACGGCTGTACTAGCGTCTTTCATTTATAGAAATATCAGACCGAACTATTCACTGAAGAATGAGCAATGACAGTTTTGAACAAGGCAGACCGTTTAGTCTTGAAAATTTTGTTAGACATTTAAAAAGAGAGACTCTAAAATTTGAAAAGGAATAATAAAAATCATTTTTATTTCAAATACCGTAATTAAAGGAAAGGGGTTCAAAAGATGTCATTATGGATTGATTTTATTTTAATTGCATGCATGAGTATACTCTTTTCGACATTGGGCATTTATCTACTGATTAAACCGGGAAAAGCGATTACGGATCATTCGGGGACCGAGGCTAGCATCATCGCTACGATTGTGATTCATGTTGTACTTGTATTCATGACGACAAAACATCTCGGCGCAATCTTGTTATTCGTCGGCATCGGTCTGGGAATTCTCATGTATGTCGAGTTATATGACACGTTATTCCCGCACGTCAAAGCGATGATGGTGCGATGATGGGCCAGTTTTCAAGCTTAGTAGTAGGATCGTTCATGACAGCGGAAGAGTTCTCGATCCTGACGATTTCCCCGCTGTTCATTATTAACGTTGTAATTGGGATTGGGATTTTAATTGTCATCTGGATCATCGACGTGGAGTCGTGGAAAGAATTTTTCTTGTTTTTAGGGATGACGATTTGGGCATCGATTTTTGTCTCAGTCTATGCAATGGCGTGGTACGTCCGAATTAAGTACGATACGTCGCCAGATTTCACGGCATCGTTTGGTATCGATTCATTCCCTGGATGGGGAGCTTTCTTCAGTCAAATGATACATGGAGGAAACGTCACACAGAATGCGCTGCTTCACGGTGTCATTCTGTTTTGGATGCGTAAAGACAATGCCTGGTATATGTGGTTGCTAAAAGTACCCCCGCTCTTTTTCGTGAGCCTCTTCTTTATCAAATACATTCCGATCGTCTTCCAGTGGCTGTTTACGTAAAAAAGCAAGGCACTTGGCCTTGCTCAAATCTTGAACATCCCCCGGAATCCTCGGGCCGCGTAATACGAATCGGCCCCGTTATGATAGACGAAGATATGGTCGTAGCGGCGGTCGCAGAACAAGGCACCGCCTTTTTGACGAATCGCTTCCGGGGTTAAAATCCAACTCGACGTCTTCAAGTCGAACGCGCCGAGCGTCTGCAGATGACGATACGTCGCTTCGTCGAGTAGCTCAAGTCCCATCTGTTCAGCTAACGCGACGGCGCTCCCGACCGGTTTATTTTTCTTCCGCGCCGCTAACGCCTGTTCGTCATAACAAAGGCTGCGGCGTCCGCTCGGACTTTCGGCTGAACAGTCGCAAAAGGCGAGGTCACCGTTCGGGAGTCGAATCACGTCAGGTTCACCGCCGGTCCGTTCCATTTCAGAGAGTGCGATGAGCTTGTTCGAATCCGTCTCAAGTTTGGTCAACACGTCCGACCAGACGACATCGGGATGCCGCTCCATATGGGTGTCAAAGCGCGATTTAAGAGTATTCAATAACTCGGTTCTGGCTTCGTGCGACAAATCAGGCATGTTGGATCACTCCATTCAACGGTTTCTTTCAGTATAAACCATCGCTTTGGAACCGACGACAAATCCCAAAAATATACACACCAACAGGCGCCTTCTCTGACCGAGAAGGCGCCGTCTTGTTATGCAGACTGGACCACGTCGTCCGTCAAATCGATTTGTCGACCGAGCCAGACGAGCGGAACGGTCAACGCTGCGCCAATCAAATAGACGACCGCAATCGGTAATCCGTCCGCGAGCAACCCGAACGTCAGGCTACCGATGCTGAAGGCGAGGGTATAGGCCGTCTGTTGGACGCTATACACGTACGGGAGTTGTGCGGCCGGTGTCGTCTCTTGGAGCGCTGTGTTCGTCTGGATGATGCGGAGCTGGGTGGCGTATCCTTGAACCGCGAGCGCGATGAGTGCGAACGCGATATGAGACGTCACGCCGAACAACAAGGCCGCACCGACCGACAGCATGGAGCTGATTCCAAGCGAACTGCTTCGTTGCGCACGATACAGATACGCACTGGCCAGAATCATGCTGACCAAGAAGCTCGCGTTCATTGTGCCCCACCAGCCGGTATCGATGTGGAGGTGGCGTTCCAGATAGACGAGCAGGAGCGCCGAGATCCAGAGCGTACTGACAAACGACTCGAACGTGACGAACACCGTGATTAACCTGGCGAAAGGAGCCGTGCGCACGAAGGTGAGGCTGTCTTTGAAAGAAATGTCTGATTCGCCATCTTCTACCGTCACGTCGCGCTCGAGGGAACGGACGAATTGATACGTGACGAGCGTCGAGAGCATGAATAACATCAACGTTACGGTCAAGGCAATCGCGCTTGAGAAAGAAGCGACGACTATCGTGCCGAGCGGCCACATCGCCAACTGGATGAACTGGTTCGACCCTTGGACGAGACTGTTCGCTTGTTGGCGATTCGTCGTCAACCGTGGGATGAACGACGCCTGGACCGGTCGGGCGAATCCGTCCAAGAAGGCGATGAGCACGACGAGTCCGAGGACAAGAATCGACTCCGACCAGATGACGCCCCCGAGCAAGACTGTTTTCAACAGTTGTGTGACGAGCAACGTCTGACCAAGCGTGAACCGAGCTAGGACGCGGGCGAAGAACAAACCGCTCACGGTCATGCCGATTGTAACGGCAATCGGGAAACTGGCCGCTGCGAGGGCAGAACCGGTCTGTTGATACAATAAGGCGATCAAGGCGACGATATAGAGCACGTCACCGATGTTGGCCGGCCATTTACTGGCCAGCAACAAGTAAAATGACTTCATCTCATACTCCTCCACAGCTATTCAATTTTGGATGGGATGGATAAAGCCAGCTTACATATTTTCACCGCTTTCAAATTATTTACAAATAGTTTACGATATAGCAACGAAGGACACAACAATTGGAAGTGGATGGAGGGAACCCCATGTTACGATACGACATCAGTGAGGATTTATCGCTACGCATGTTCACTGTGAACGACGCAGAGGCGTTATTCGAACTGACGATGGCGTCGAAGCCATACTTGCGGGAGTGGCTCGGTTGGCTCGACTTTATCGAGACGGTCGAAGACTCTAAGCGAAACATCGAAGGACGAATCAAAGGATTGATCGAGACCGGTGGCTATCCGAAGTCGTTCGCGCTCATCTATCAAGGCGAGCTCGCCGGGACAGTCGGCTATAATGAAATCGACCGTGGGATCAAATGTGGGACGATCGGCTATTGGCTAGGTCGAGATTTTCAAGGGAAAGGGATCATGAGTCAAGCGCTTGAGACGCTCATCGACTATGGATTCCGCGACCTCGGACTTAATAAAATCGAGATTCGGGTCGCGACCGGGAACATGAAGAGCCGGGCACTGCCGGAACGGCTCGGTTTTAAGGAAGAAGGTGTGCTACGTGACGCCGAGTGGTTATACGACCGCTACGTCGATCACGTCGTCTACGGCCTGTTGCGAGATGAATGGGCCCATTGATTATGACGTTTTGAAATAATGGCCGAGCAGTTGATCGGTGATGAAAAATAAGGTCGCGCTCATTAATCCGATTAAAGACGCGAAGTTGAACAGTCCGGTCCTGAAGATGGACGGGTCGAACAACAGTCCATATGGAATCACAAACAACCAGCCGCCAATTAGATGGTAGAACAAAGACGTCATCCGCTTTGAGCGGAATGGCGTCTTTTCACTGAGGTACTCAGACAATAGCGAAATCGTCGTCCCGTACAGAAATACGATGGGGACGGCGAATAAGGCATAGACGAGGACGCTCTGCCAATACGACAATTCGAATGCATTCGGGAGCACGAGCGGTAGGACGAACGGAATGATGAACAAGCTAAACAATGCGGATTGAATCTTTTGGAATAACACGACCTCTCCTCCTTACATCATTTCTGAAACGAACAAGCCGTCATCTATTTCAAGATGACGACTGGTCGAGGATGGCTTGCTTTGGTGATCCGTAAAGCGTCGCGCCGAACTCGGCATACGCCTGCTCGTATCGGCGAAGCGATGACTCTTTATGCATGCACGTGACGTTCATGCGTTCAATCGGAGTCATGTCTACCGCGTATGTCTTCAGGACGTGGGCGTTCCGGAGCATCGACGGGGTGACTGAGCGGGGGAGACCGCTCCGTTCATTCAACTGACGCATCATCTTCGTGATCATGACGATCGTCAGTTGCTTCGGCTGATTCTTGGCGTACACCCAACGGAACGTCATCCGGGCGAAGTCGAATGAGACGAAGACCGGGTCTTCCGAGTACCACCGCGGGCGGACCGGCGTCGGGATGTCGGCGAGATAGTTCATGAGGAGCGACTGGTCTTCAGGCGTCAACTTTAGCGTGAAGCGGTTGCCGAGACGGTCATATACATCGAACTCGTGGCTTGCGAGATGCAGGTCGTTCATCCGGAGTCGGATGATGTGGTGGACGCGCAGTCCATATTTATAGAACAGCGTCACGATCAGCTCGTTCCGGTTGACGAGATACGGATGGGCTTGGAGCTGGTTCTCGCTTAGACCGCGTGTCGAGCGAATCGTCCGGACAAGTTTGTCGAACTCGGTTTCGAGCGCGATTTGGTCGACCGTGAGCGTATGGGCCGGTTGTGCATAGTGGAGCATCTTTTTTCGGAGCGGGTTCAAGAACGACGTCAAGCTGTTGATGACCGTCACAATTCGGGCGACCGTCGCTTGTTGGTATAGTTTCTCGTCGATGAGGAAGTCGTTGACGAACGTCTTCCACGATTCAAGCGGGACGGCGAGCCACGCCTGTGGTGTATCAAGTTCCACGTTGTGGTCACGGAAATATTTATGGACATCGATCAAGTCGTAGCGATAACGTTTCAGCGTCGACGGTTGCCGACCGCTCGCCCCGAGATGATACAAGTACGTCTCGATGTACTCCGGGAGTGGATAGTCTTTCGTTCGTTTCGTCATCTTCGTTCCTCCTTCTCATTCTATCGTACCACAAACGGACGTTCTCCATTCCTCGATTCGTGGTAAGATGAAGGATGAGACTGAATAAGGAATGAGGAATGTATATGGAAAGAGAGAAAGTGATCATCGTTGGCTGTCAGTTACCGACTGTCGACGGTTGGACATATGAACAATCGATGGGAGAGCTCGTGGAACTCGTCGATACCGCCCGAGGCGAAGTCGTCGCCCGGCTCGACCAGAAGCGGCAGCAAGTCGACCGCCGCACGTTTATCGGGAAAGGGAAAGTCGAGGAACTCGCGGCACTGATTGAACAGTTCGAACCGGACATCGTCATCTTCAACGCGGAGCTGTCACCGGCCCAGTCGAAGAACATCCGCATCTCACTGAACGATCCCGAAGAGATGAAACTGATTGACCGGACGCAACTCATCCTCGATATTTTTGCGGGACGGGCTCAATCGAAAGAAGGGAAGCTCCAAGTCGAGCTTGCCCAAATGAATTATTTGTTACCGCGTCTGATCGGACAAGGCACGCAGTTGTCACGTCTCGGAGGCGGTATCGGAACACGAGGTCCTGGTGAGACGAAACTCGAGTCGGACCGTCGTCACATCAAACGTCGCATCGACGAGATCAAGAAACAGCTCGAAGGCACTGTCGCGCACCGTGACCGTTACCGCGAGCGCCGGAAAGAGAACCGCGTGTTCCAAGTCGCGCTCGTCGGCTACACGAACGCCGGCAAGTCGACGATCTTCAATCGTTTGACGGATGCAGACACGTACGAGCAGGACGAACTGTTCGCGACGCTCGATCCGCTCACGCGCGAGCTTGAGTTGCCGCGCGGCGGGAAAGTGTTAATTACGGATACGGTCGGGTTCATCCGCGACTTACCGATGAAACTCGTCGCCGCGTTCCGTTCGACGCTTGAGGAAGTGTTAGGGGCCGATCTCGTCTTGCACGTCATCGATGCCTCGAACCCGCACTATATGAACCAGATCGATACGACGAACTCGGTATTAACAGAGCTCGGTGCGAGCGAGTTGCCGCAGCTCGAGGTGTACAACAAGAAAGATCGGTTGACGGAAGATTTCGTCGGGGGGCCGGTCGTCATTTCCGCTCTTGACCCGAACGATATCGAGACGCTCATCGGGGCGATCGAAGACAAAATTTGTGACGTCTTGACGCGTGTGGACATCGTCCTCCCGGTCAATGCGTTCGAGCATTATCATCCGGCCAAAGAGGCGATGTATCGTCTCGAAGAGAAGTTTTTGGACGACGGTTCGGTCGAACTTGTCGGATACATGAGAGAAGATACGCGTCTATATGCGACGCTGAAACAATTTGAGGTGTGACGTATGTGGCAAGAAAAGATTGAACATTACGAAGAACTCGCGCCGTTCGTGAAAGCGGCGGAACGTCGAATCAAACCATTCGTGGAAATGATCGAGGAAACGGCGGAATATAACCAATTCCGCGTCCTCGAATCGTTTAAAAAGCATAAAGTGTCAGACTTCCATTTCAACCCGACGACCGGGTACGGGTATGACGACATCGGTCGCGATACGCTCGAGTCGATTTACGCGGACGTGTTCGGGGCGGAACTTGCTTTATGTCGTCCGCAAATCATCTCGGGAACGCACGCCATCGGGATCGCCTTGTTCGGCGTCTTGTTGCCGGGCGACGAGTTACTGTATATCACGGGCAAACCGTACGACACGTTAGAAGAGATCGTAGGGATTCGTGGTGATGGACGCGGATCGCTCAAAGAACTCGGCGTCTCGTATGACAAAATCGAACTGAAGGACGACCGCATCGACGTTGATGCCGTCGTCGCGCGAATCCGTCCCGAGACGAAACTCGTCGGGATCCAACGGTCGAAAGGGTACGCCAACCGGCGGAGCATTCCGGTCGAGGAAATCGGGGAAGCGATCAAACGGATCAAGGCGGCACACCCGCACGTGTACGTGTTCGTCGACAACTGCTACGGCGAGTTCGTCGAGGCGAGCGAGCCGACACATGTCGGCGCCGACCTCATGGCCGGATCGCTTATTAAAAACCCGGGCGGAGGACTTGCCAAGACGGGCGGCTATATCGCCGGGACACGCGAACTCGTTGAACGTTGTTCGTTCCGGATGACGACGCCGGGAATCGGCAGTGAGGCCGGTCCGTCACTTTACTCGCTCCAAGAGATGTACCAAGGTTTCTATATGGCCCCGCATACGGTCGCCCAAGCGTTGAAAGGGGCCCATTTGACAGCGAGCCTCTTGTCGCTTCTCGGCTTCGAGACCGACCCGCATTACACGGAGCGGCGCACCGATCTGATTCAGTCGGTGACGTTCCGCGACCGTGACAAAATGATCGCGTTCTGTCAGAGCATCCAAATGGCGTCACCGGTCAATGCGCACGCGCTGCCGGTACCGGCTTATATGCCGGGTTATGAGGACGACGTCATCATGGCGGCTGGAACGTTCATTCAAGGGTCGTCTATCGAGCTGTCAGCCGATGGACCGCTCCGTGCGCCTTATACGGCGTACGTGCAAGGCGGGTTGACGTACGCGCATGTAAAAGTCGCGTTAATGCTCGCCTTGAGCCAATTACGCACGAAAGGACTCGTTGAGTTTGACCAAGAAAACATCACGACAACGTTGTAACCAAAATGTCATGTTAACTTTATTAACATCTATTGACAGGAAAAGTGTCATGTATTATTCTCACAGTGTAAGACAGCAAAGGAGGGATAAGGGATGGCCGATCAATTTCGTCGCTCCAACCCGTTGTTTCCGATTGGAATCGTCCAAGACTTGACGCAACTGACTGGTAGGCAGATTCGGTATTACGAAGAACAGGGTCTGATTTCGCCTAGTCGGACGGAATCGAAACGACGACTTTATTCCTTTAATGATGTCGAACGTCTACTCGCGATCAAAGATTTCATCGACCAAGGCTTCAACTTGGCGGCGATTCGCCACATGTTGGACAATGAGGCGTCGACAGAAACGGGCTCAACCGCTTCTTCGGACCCGGTCAGTGAGACTCCGAAGATCTCGGAAAAAGAATTGCACAAACTGTTGAAAACACAGCTTCAAGAAGCCGGACGGTTCAATAAGACGTCACTCATCCAAGGTGAGTTATCGCGTTTTTACCGCTGACGGCAACACATCAACCATTACACAATGTGAGAGGGGACATTTCACCATGGCCAGAAAAACGTTCACGAAAGAAGACATTAAACGGATCGCACAAGAAGAGGACGTACGCTTTATTCGTCTTCAATTTACAGACATCCTCGGCACAATCAAAAACGTCGAGGTGCCGATCAGCCAGTTGGACAAGGCGCTCGATAACAAGATGATGTTCGATGGCTCTTCAATCGAAGGGTTCGTTCGCATCGAGGAGTCGGACATGTACCTTTATCCAGACCTTAACACGTGGGTTGTCTTCCCGTGGACAAACGGCAGCGGAAAAGTCGCTCGCTTAATTTGTGATATTTATAACCCGGACGGGACACCGTTCAGCGGTGACCCGCGCGGTACGCTCAAACGCAACCTTGAGCATATGCAAAAACTCGGTTTCACAGCGTTCAACGTCGGACCAGAGCCGGAGTTCTTCCTCTTCAAGAAAGACTTGAACGGTCAGCCGACGCTCGAATTGAACGACCAAGGTGGCTACTTCGACTTGGCACCGGTCGACCTCGGCGAGAACTGCCGCAAAGAGATCGTCATCGAGCTTGAGAACATGGGCTTTGAAATCGAAGCGTCACACCACGAAGTCGCACCAGGTCAACACGAAATCGACTTCAAATATGCGGACGCGGTGACGACGGCCGACAACATCCAAACGTTCAAACTCGTCGTCAAGACGATCGCGGCGAAGTACGGCCTCCACGCGACGTTCATGCCGAAACCACTCTTCGGCGTCAACGGTTCAGGGATGCATGCGAACATGTCGCTCTTCAAAGGCGACACGAACGTCTTCTACGACCCGAACGGTGAAATGGAACTCTCGGATACGGCTCGTGCTTTCACGGCAGGGATCCTCGAGCACGCCCGTGCCTTCACGGCCGTCTGTAACCCGACGGTCAACTCGTACAAGCGTCTCGTGCCAGGTTACGAGGCACCTTGCTACGTCGCATGGAGCGCGCGCAACCGTTCGCCGCTCGTACGTGTTCCAGCAGCCCGCGGCCTCTCGACACGTATCGAAGTTCGTTCGGTTGACCCGGCGGCAAACCCATATCTCGCTCTCGCTGCATTGTTGGCCTCAGGACTTGACGGCATCGAGAAAGATATGAACGCACCAAAACCGATCGACAGCAACATCTACGTCATGGACAAGCCAGAGCGCGTAGCGAACGGCATCGACGATCTCCCGGCAACATTGTTCGACGCTCTTGAAGTGCTCCGTGCCGATAAAGTCGTCATGGATTCACTCGGCGAGCATATCGGCGAACACTTCCTCGAGTTGAAAGAAATCGAGTGGGATATGTTCCGTATGCAAGTGACGGAGTGGGAGCGCGATCAGTACATGACGCTCTACTAAGTCGACATCGATAAGAAAAAGCGTTCGGACCTATTCACAGGTCCGGACGCTTTTTTGCATATCCGACAACAAAGGGCGTCTCCCTCCGGAGACGCCCTTTGTTTAAAAGGCACGTTTGAAAAACGTCGACGTGTAATCGAGCGCCGTATGGAGCGTCGTCGCGAACACGAGGCCGAGGAAGAACGGCAACCCGTTCGCATCGAGCCAAGCGATGGCGGCGGCTTCGTATGATGTGAACGTGAGCAGGATGGCGACCGGGAAGCCGAGATAGATGATTCGGATCAAATCACTCAACACCGGCAAGTGCGAGAAGAGCGACCGGTGCGGCATCAGCTTCACGTAAGGCAACCAAAATCCGCGGAGCGGTCCCCAGCGGAAGTAGGCGTCTGATTTCAAGTCGAGGTCCGGGGAGAGCCAGAGCGTCCCGACGATGGCGCCGAAGAGCAGCACGAGCGGGACGTCGAGTTCAATAAAAGGCGTGGCAACCGCAAGAGCACCGATTGCCACGAAATTCGTACGCGTATGGGTCTTACCGCTCGCCATTAGTGAATCGTCCGGTATACACCGATGACCTTCCCTAAAATCGACACGTTATCGAAATACATCGCCTCAAGCTCGTCATTCTCCGGCTGAAGCCTAACTTTTGAGGCCTCTTTGTAAATCCGTTTGACGGTCGCTTCGCCTTCGTCTGTCATCGCGACGACAATCTCTCCATTGTCGGCCGTGTTTTGCTGTCTGACGAGGACGCGATCTCCGTCAAGAATGCCGGCGTTCACCATCGAGTCTCCAGAAACGGAGAGCATGTAGACGTTGTCGGCACCGACGATGTGGGATGGGAGCGGGAAGTGTTCTTCCACGTTCTCGATCGCCGTGATCGGTGTCCCGGCCGTGACTTTCCCGATGACGGGAACGTACGTGACCGCGTCGTGATCTGTCGTGACGACAGTATCCTCACTTAAGATCTCAATCGCCCGCGGCTTCGTCTTGTCGCGGCGGATCAATCCACGCTTCTCCAAACGGTCCAAGTGACCGTGCACGGTCGAGCTCGAAGCCAAACCGACCGCTTCGCCGATTTCTCGGACAGAAGGTGGATATCCTTTAGAGCGCACTTCGTCTTTTATAAAATCAAGAATCTGTTGTTGTCTTGCTGACATTTTTTTCATAGATCTCACCTCGATTATGTCGAATAACCTGCGAACGCATCCTATTCTGTATGGTCTAAGTTTAACATAGAACACATGAGCGCACAAACATTCGTTCGTTTTTTTCTTGACCGAACAGAAGTTCCTGTTTTATGATGAGAACAGATAAACGAACAAACGTTCTCGAGAACGTGCATTCTTATAAACTGGAGGCGAATTACAATGAAAGATACGGTAAATGGAATCATCTTAGTCGGATTATTAGTGCTCGGTATGTTCGCATTTTTTATGGTTGGAGAAATGAGGCACGTTGAAGTGGCGGCACCTGTCTTCGAAGACACGCGGAGCATCGAAGCGGAAGTGGCACGGACGGAAGCGGAAACGCTCGAAGCACGCATTATCGCCGAACGGGCTGAAAAAGATGAACGCAAGACGACGTGGTTCGCCTCCGAATAATCGTTTCTGATTGCGAAACGCCCTCGTTCCTGTGTATCGTAGAAAAGGAATGGAAAGAAAGGGAGTGACGGGATGCGAGTCGTCATTTATTGTCGCGTGTCGACGAACAAAGCGGCGCAAGAGACTTCGCTCGGTCGTCAAGTCGAAGAGTTGACGCGGATGGCGAAGCGCCTCGGGGCCGACGTCATCGACACCATCACCGAACAAGAGAGCGGTTACGAGGTCAATCGGACGGGTCTTCTCGACTTGCTCGAGCACGTCTCGGCTTCAAACCTTGACGCTGTTCTCGTGACCGATGACAGCCGTCTCGGACGAGGCAATGCAAAAATCGCCATTTTGCACACGCTCATGAAACACGACGTCCGGCTGCTGACGATGCAGTCTTCGGATGAGTATGTCGTCTCAGACGCGGAAAAGATGGTGCTCGAGATTGTCAGCGTCGTCGAAGAGTACCAACGTAAAATTCATAACGCGAAAATATCCCGCGGGATGCGGCGCGCTGTGGCGAACGGATTCAATCCGCAACGCAACATTCAACATCACGACCAGGGCGGACGGAGTCGGATCGAGGTCCCGATCGAAGAGATCGTCCAACTTCGTGAACGGGGGTTGACGTTTGCGGAAATCGCGGCGACGTTACGCGGCTTTGGGTACGAAGTCTCGAAAGCGACGGTCAACCGGCGTTATCTCGAACACGTGGCGGTATCGAAAACTTGATTCCTCAGCGCTGATTTTGTACAGTAGAAGAACAAATTCAGTAGAGAGGGGGCGAGCCTGATGTTAGTACCTGAACAATTGGAGCGAATCAATTTCCTCGCCAACAAAGCGAAGACGGACGGTCTATCGCAACAAGAGATGGATGAACAACAAGCTTTACGTCAACAATATTTGAAAGCGTTCCGTCAGTCATTCAAATCCCAAATGATGGGTATGAAAGTCGTCGATCCGGACGGCAACGACGTGACACCGCAAAAACTTAAAGAAGAGCAAGATCGCCAACGCTCGGAATGACCTCGAATGCACATCCTATTTCATATAGGATGTGCATGTTTGTTATACGCGAACGTCGATGAGGTTCGACGATTGGGTCGAAATGAAGACAAAGGAAGTAAACGATTTCAATTAATGTGTTATACTAATTAATTAGTTGTGACACACGATTGAGTGTGCTAAAATATGACGGGTAGAAACTTTGTAACAACAGAGAGGATGAAATTAGTGGAAACAACTACTAAAGAATTATTAGCGATTAACTCGATTCGGACGCTCTCAATCGATGCGGTCCAAAAAGCGAACTCTGGTCACCCGGGGATGCCGATGGGTGCGGCACCGATGGCGTTCACGCTTTGGACAGATAAGATGCGTCATAACCCGAAAAACCCGAACTGGTTCAACCGTGACCGTTTCGTGTTATCGGCGGGTCATGGTTCGATGCTCTTGTACTCGCTCCTTCACTTATCTGGTTACGACCTTTCACTCGACGATCTCAAATCGTTCCGTCAAATGGATTCGAAGACGCCTGGACATCCAGAGTACCGTCACACGGCTGGTGTTGACGCGACGACTGGACCGCTCGGCCAAGGGATTGCCATGGCTGTCGGTATGGCGATGGCAGAGAAACATTTGGAAGCGACGTACAACCGTGATGAGTTTAACGTGGTTGATCACTTCACATACGGGATTTGCGGCGACGGCGACTTGATGGAAGGTGTGTCGGCTGAAGCTGCCTCACTCGCTGGTCACTTGAAGCTTGGCAAACTCGTCGTCCTTTATGATTCAAACGACATCTCGCTCGACGGCGACCTTCACAAGTCGTTCTCTGAGAGTGTCGAAGACCGTTTCAACGCGTACGGCTGGCAAGTCATCCGTGTCGAGGACGGGACAGACATCGATACGATTGCGAAAGCGATTGACGAAGCAAAAGCAGAAACGTCGAAACCGACGCTCATCGAAGTGAAGACGGTCATCGGTTTCGGATCACCGAACAAATCGGGTAAATCGGCTTCGCACGGCGCTCCGCTCGGAGAAGCAGAAATCGAACTCACAAAACAGTTCTACAAGTGGGAAGGCGAGAACTTCTACGTCCCGACTGAAGTGTATGACTTGTTCAACGAGAAAGTCGTCGAGCCAGGCGCGAAATATGAGTCTGACTGGAACGAACTCGTCGAAGCATACAAAGCGGCTCACCCAGAGCTCGGGCAACAGTTCGAGCAGGCAATGGCCAACGAACTCCCAGAAGGTTGGGACAGCGAATTGCCAACGTTTGAGATCGGTTCGAAGAAAGCGACGCGTCAGACGAGCGGTGAAGTGTTGAACGCTCTCGCGAAAACGATGCCGACGCTCTTCGGTGGGTCAGCTGACCTTGCCGGTTCGAACAACTCGATGATCAAAGGGGCGGCTGACTTCGACGAAGATCCGGCTGGCCGTAACATCTGGTTCGGTGTCCGCGAGTTCGCGATGGCAGCTGCCGTCAACGGTATGGCGCTCCACGGCGGAGTTGTCCCGTACGGTGCGACATTCTTCGTCTTCTCGGATTATCTCCGCCCAGCAGTACGTTTGGCTGCGCTCATGGGTCTTCCATCGACGTTCATCTTGACGCACGACTCGATTGCGGTCGGTGAAGATGGCCCGACGCACGAACCGGTCGAGCACTTGATGAGCTTCCGTTCAATGCCGAACGTATCAGTCCTCCGCCCGGCGGATGGCAAAGAGACGATCGCGGCCTGGAAACAAGCCGTGACGACGAAGACGACGCCATCACTTCTCGTGTTGACACGTCAAGCGTTGCCAGAACTCGAAGGAACATCTGTCGAGTCTGCGGCGAAAGGCGCGTACGTCGTGGCTGGAGAGTCGAATGATGCGGACGTTCTTCTTCTTGGTACAGGATCTGAAGTTCATGTCCTCGTCGAAGCACGTGAGCAACTCGCCTCAGAAGGCGTCAAGGCGGCTGTTGTGTCGATGCCTTCGTGGGAATTGTTCGAAGCGCAATCGGCAGAATACAAAGAATCAGTCCTTCCGTCATCTGTGACGAAGCGTGTGTCGCTTGAAGCTGGATCGACGCTCGGTTGGTACAAGTACGTCGGATTCGGCGGTAAAGTACTAGGAATCGACAAGTTCGGTGCCTCGGCTCCTGGGGACCTCCTCATGAAAGAATACGGCATGTCGGTCGAGAACGTAATCGCCGCTGTCAAATCACTTTAAGCCACACATCATAGTGATGACCTCCGCTTGACGGAGGCATCACTATTTTTTTCTGACGACTAGCGAATTAGCGTAATATAGTGTATAGTAAAAAACGATGTTTCATATGGTAGAGGAGGTAAAAACCTTGAGTACATTGTTCTGGATTCTTATCGTCGTAGCAGCACTCATCGGAGGTATCGCGATCGGTTTCTTCATCGCTCGTAAATACATGATGAACTACCTCGAACAAAACCCGCCAATCAATGAAGATATGATTCGTACGTTGATGATGCAGATGGGTCAAAAGCCGTCACAGAAGAAAGTCAACCAAGTGATGCGTGCCATGAACGTTCAAATGAAGAACGAAAAGAAATCATAATGAGTTACCGGAACACTTCGCTGCGGCGGAGTGTTTTTTGTACCCATATTTTGTTAGACAATCGAACAAACTTTCGCTACCATAAATGAATAGTCTTATTTCAAGATATAGGGGGCGTTTCACATTCGTGTATTCAAACAATTATCGTGGTTCTTCAAACTCGAGTGGCGCACATACGCACTCGGCATCGTCTTGCTCATGTTCGTCGCCGCGCTCGAGCTCGTGCCGCCGCGCATCATCGGCCGCATCGTCGATGAGATGAACGAAGGTTCGCTCGAGCGGAATTTGTTATGGCTTCTCCTTGGCGGTCTCGCCGCCGTCGGCATCGGGAACTATGTGGCCCGTTTCTTTTGGCGCTACTTCATTTTCGGAGCGTCGATTCGGCTCGGACGATTGCTTCGGAGCCAGCTGTATCGACACTTTACCGACTTGGATCAACGATTTTACAAGAAGTCACGCGTCGGAGATTTGATGGCGCATGCGACGAATGATGTGCAAGCCGTGTCGATGACGGCAGGGGCAGGCATTTTGACGCTCGTCGATAGCGTGACGATGGGGACGTTCGTCATCATCACGATGGTAACGACGATCAGTTGGAAGCTGACACTCGTCGCGCTCTTGCCGCTACCTATCATGGTCGCGTTGACGACGCGCTACGGAAAATTGTTACATAGCCGGTTCGGTGTCGCGCAGGCAGCGTTCTCGGAACTAAACGACAAAGTGCAAGAGAGCGTCAGCGGCGTTCGTGTCTTGAAATCGACTGGTGAAATCGGACGGGACGTCGAATCGTTTGAGACGCTGTCTGATGAAGTCATGGCGAAAAACGTGCGCGTCGCCAAAATCGATGCCTTGTACGACCCGACCATCTTCGGGATCGTCGGATTGTCTTACATATTATCAATCGGATACGGGGCGTACTTGATTGAGCAAGGTGAGCTCACGATCGGTCAAATCGTCAGTTTCACGGCATACCTCGGCTTGCTCACGTGGCCGATGCTCGCGTTCGGCTGGCTGTTCAACATCGTCGAGCGGGGCCGGGCCTCATACGACCGGATCGAGCGCATGCTCGCCGTCAAACCTGAGATCCAGGACGACCCGGTAGCGGCGACGAAGCTGGCCCATTCTGAAATCGAGGCCGACGTTCGCTCGTTCGCCTATGACGAGTCACCTGTGTTACGAGACGTGTCGTTCCGGCTCGAACGCGGCAAGACGATGGGAGTCGTCGGACGCACCGGTTCTGGGAAGACGACGGTCGTCCGCCTGTTGACACGCGAATACGATGTGAATGAAGGAAAAGTCAAAATCGGGGGCATCAACATCCGCCAAGTGAAAAAATCGGTCTTGCTCGAGCGGGTCGCGCTCGTCCCGCAGGATCATTTCCTCTTCTCGGACTCGATTGCGAACAACATCGCGTTCGGCCGGCCCGAGGCGAGCATGGAAGAGATCATGAACGCCGCGAAAGTGGCCGAAGTGCATGACGACATCATGCGTCTCCCGGAAGGATACGCGACACTCGTCGGAGAGCGCGGCGTGACGCTCTCGGGAGGGCAAAAACAGCGCATCTCAATCGCCCGCGCGCTCATGATCGATGCGGACGTCCTCATTCTTGACGACGCGTTATCCGCCGTCGATGCGAAGACGGAAGAAGCGATCATCGAACATTTCAGAACGGGAAATCCGGACCAATCCCGCTTGATCGTCGCCCATCGTCTCTCGGCCGTCGAACATGCCGATGAGATTCTCGTCCTCGAGGAAGGGAAAGTCATTCAGCGAGGCAGTCATGACGAACTGATTCAGCAAGAAGGCTGGTATAAAGATACGTACGATCGCCAACAGCTCGAGGCGATCGTGGAAGGAGGCGGGCACCATGAAGCATGACATTCAAGAATGGGCGGTCATCAAGCGGCTGCTCGGCTATACGAAGCGATACGGACGTCCGCTCAGCCTCGCGTTCGTGTTCTTATTGCTCGCGACAGGGGCGAAGCTCGCCGGACCGTTTTTGATCAAAGTGTTCATCGACGAGTTCGTCACCCCGGGCGTCTATCCGACGAATTGGGTCGTCACTTTATTCGTCGTCTATATGGTGCTCCATCTCTCGGCCATCATCTTTGACTACTTGCAATCGATCTCGTTCCAAAAGATCGCACTTAAAATCGTCCAAAACATCCGGATGGACATCTTCCGGCACGTGATGGGCATGCGCCTCGCCTACTTCGACCGAACTCCGGCCGGCGTTCTCGTCTCGCGAATCACAAACGACACGGAAGCCGTCAAGGAGTTGTACGTCGGCGTCATGAGCACGTTCGTGCAGTCGGGTGTGCAACTGCTCGGGACGTATATCTTCCTCTACATTCTCGAGCCGACGCTCGCGACGATGGGTCTCGTTCTCGTGCCGCTCTTTTGGCTCATCATTTGGGCGTATCGTCGCTATTCGACGAAATATTTCGCCCAAGTCCGCGACTTGTTGTCCCAGCTGAACGCACAATTGAACGAGTCGGTCAACGGGATGGGCATCGTTCAGCAGTTCCGGCAAGAAGAGCGTCTCATCCGACAATTTGAAGAGACGAACGAAGCACATCAACAAGCCCGCTATCGTAACTTGAAGCTCGACAGCATGTTGCTTCGCCCGATCATCGAGCTGTTGCTCGCATTCTCCATCATCGGGCTGCTTGGTTATTACGGGGTATTGTCGACGACAGAACAAGTCCAGATCGGTGTCGTCTATGCGTTCATCAGCTATATCGAGCGGATCTTCCGCCCGGTGCTTGATATCATGCAGCGCTTGAGTGAGTTTCAACAAGCGGTCGTCTCGGCCGATCGTGTATTCAAAATTCTGGATACGGATGAACCGGCACCTGGCAAACGTCTGCCGGGTGAGGCGCGAATCGGGAATGGCGAAGTTCGGTTCGATGACGTCACGTTCAGTTATGACGGCGAAGTCGATGTATTGAAAAACATCTCGTTCGTCGCGAAACCAGGGGAGACCGTCGCGCTCGTCGGTCATACGGGGAGTGGGAAAAGTTCCATCATCAACCTGCTCACCCGTTTCTATCCGTATCAATCTGGTCAAATCACGATCGACGGCCAACCGATCGAACAGTTCGAGGAGGCGGAACTCCGGGACAAGGTAGGACTCGTCTTGCAAGACCCGTTCCTCTTCACGGGCACGATCGAGGATAACTTGAAGCTGTTCAATCCCGCTATCGATTCCGACCGTGTCCGCGAGGCGGCCGAATTCGTGCAAGCCCACACGTTCATCGAGAAGCTTGATGCCGGATACGGACACCAAGTCGGGGAGCGCGGGGCCACGTTCTCGAGCGGGGAGCGGCAGTTGCTCGCATTCGCCCGCACGGTTGCACGAGATCCGAAAATTCTTATTCTTGATGAAGCGACGAGTTCGATCGATACGGAGACAGAAGAGCGTGTCCAGTTCGCGCTTGACCGGATGCGGCGCGGGCGGACGACCATCGCCATCGCCCACCGGCTCTCGACGATCCAAGACGCGGATCTCATCCTCGTCCTCCATCGCGGGGAAATCGTTGAACGAGGCAACCACCAAGAGTTGCTTCGGCAAGATGGGTTGTATAAAAAGATGTATGAATTACAATCCGGTCAACGTCTGATGTCATAAAATTGAAAGTGTACCTATGGAGGTATCCAGTTTCCATAAAAAAAAGCTCGCCACAATGTTGTGGCGAGCTGTCGTGTTTAACGAGTCGATTGTTCTTCTGGATGTTTTGACAGGACGTGACGTGTGATCAACGTGTCCAATTCCTGACTGATATGAATCACTTCAGGAGACGTCCAACTATGTCGTGAGGCGACTTCGTACAACTCATCACGCTTTCGTTCAATGGCATGGTGTAAGTTTTCAGCTGTGATGACCGCCACATTGTTTCCCCCATCGTTATAAAATAGAAACTGGTGTACTTGAATATCCAAATGTTAGCATCTAACACTACTTATGACAAGTTTCATTTCCATGTCAAACATTACAAAGAAGTAGGACGCTTCCAATGAGCAGAAGATACGAGCATTTTGAAAAGGTTTTCGCTATAATTGGGCTGAAAGGTGGAAGATCGCATGGAAGTCACACTTTGGCTCGCCTTCGGGGCGGGCGTCTTATCGTTTTTATCTCCGTGTACGTTACCGCTCTATCCCGTCTTTTTGTCATATATCACAGGGGTATCGGTCTCTGACTTGAAAAACGAAGGGTTGCGTCAGCGGAAAGCTTGGTTTCATACGTTTGCTTTCTTATTCGGTTTCTCGATCGTGTTTCTCGTCCTCGGACTATCGACCTCGCTCATCGCTGACGTCTTCATCCAGTATAAAGACAGTCTGCGCATGTTCGGTGCCATCCTCATCTTCGTATTCGGCGTCTTCTTGGCAGGGATTTGGCAACCGAGCTTCATGATGCGTGAGAAGAAACTGTCGCTCGGTGAACGAAAGAGCGGCTACTTCGGTACGGTTTTGATCGGGATTGGTTTTGCTGCGGGTTGGACACCTTGTACGGGACCGATTCTCGCTGGGGTGATCGCGCTCGCCGCATCGAACCCGAGTCAAGGGATGGGCTATATGCTCGCTTATGTCATCGGATTCGCGATCCCGTTTCTCGTCATGGCCGGATTTGTCGGGAAAATCAAGTATTTGGCGAAAAACAGCGGAAAAGTCGCGAAATTCGGTGGTTACTTGATGATGGCGTTCGGCGTATTGTTATATTTTGATGGGATGAACCGATTCGCTGCTTGGATGAGCGAACTCGTCGGATTCACCGGATTTTAAAGGGGTTGACCGTATGTCGATATTTTGGGGATCGACCATCGTCGCGCTGTTGATGGGGATTGTCGCGAGTTTCGTTCGCGTCAAAGCCTCCGCACGTCCGACGAACGCCAAGAAGATTTTAATACCGCCGCTCGCGATGTCGACGGGGATGCTCCAATTTCTCGTACCGGCCTTTCGCCTCACGTGGCTCGAAGTCGGGGAGGCGCTTCTCGTCGGTTTGATTTTTAGTGTGTTTCTCATCAAAACATCAAACTTCGAGAAGCGGAACGGGGAAGTGTATCTGTCCCGCTCGAAAGCCTTCTTCATCGTCGTCTTCGTCTTGCTCGCCATCCGGACCGCGATGAAGGCGTTCATCGGGGCGGAAGTAAACATCTTTGCGACGGGCGGACTGTTTTACTTAATCGCCTGGGGCATGATTGTCCCGTGGCGAATCGCGATGTATCAAAAGTACAAACAGATCATGGCCACATGAAAAGCGTACCTGATGAGCGAATCAGGTACGCTTTTTTTAGTCTGCTTTCGAGGCGGCAGCTTCTGTCTCGGCATCGATGCCGGTATTGGCTTTTACGAGAATCCGTTCATAGTTTCCGATCGCTTCATCTGATTTCGTCATATACGTTCCGACGATGGCGGCGAGGAAACCGAGTGGGATCGAGACGATTCCTGGGTTCGTGAGCGGGAACAGCGCTTCACCGATGAAGATGGCGGACCCGTCCGGCGCCCAAATGTTCGGGCTGATGGCGACGAGGAACAAGGAAGAAAACAGGCCGACGACCATCCCGAAGATGGCGCCACCCGTGTTGAACCGTCGCCAGAAAATCGTGAAGAGGATGACCGGCAAGTTCGCGCTCGCCGCGACAGCGAACGCAAGCGAGACGAGGAACGCCACATTCATCGACTGGGCAAAGAAGGCGAGTCCCATCGAGACGACAGCGACGGCGATTGAAGCGATGCGGGCCGCCAACACTTGCTCTTTCTCCGTCGCTTCCCCTTTCCGGATGATATGTCCGTAGAAGTCATGCGCGAACGCCGATGCTGCCGACAAGACGAGGCCGGCGACGACTGCGAGAATCGTCGCGAAGGCGATGGCGGCGACGAAGGCGAACAATAAGTCCCCACCGAGCACTTGGGCGAGGAGCGGTGCGGCCATGTTGCCGGCCGGGTTGGCAGCGATGATGGCGTCAGAGCCGACGAAGGCGGCGGCACCGAAACCGAGGAAGATCGTCAAAATGTAAAACGCGCCGATGACCCACGTCGCGTAGACGACCGATTGCCGAGCCGTCGGGGCGTCTTTGACCGTGAAGAAACGAATCAAGATATGTGGGAGACCGGCTGTCCCGAGGACGAGCGCCAAGTTGAGCGAAATCGTATCGAGCGGCAGTTTAAACTTGTTGCCCGGGTTCAAGAAGCTGTCGCCGAGCGGTGTCGCTTTGCTCACTTCCGAAAACATCTTGAACACCGAAAAGTCGAACTTGGCGAAGACGAGGAACGAGATGATGGCCGTCCCGATCATCAAGAGGACCGCTTTCGTGATTTGGACCCACGACGTGGCCGTCATCCCGCCGAAGACGACGTACACCGTCATCAAAATGCCGACGACGACGACACTCGTCGTATAAGGGATGCCGAGCAACAGCTCGATGAGCGCACCAGCGCCGACGAGTTGGGCAATCATATAGAAGATGGAGATGACGATGGCGTTCATGGCGGCGACGCCACGGACACGCGGCTTGTTAAAACGAGCGGCGATCATATCGGCCATTGTGTACTTGCCGAGGTTTCGGAGCGGCTCGGCGACGAGATACAAGACGACGAGATAGGCGACGAGGAACCCGATCGAGTAGAAGAACCCGTCAAAGCCTGCGAGGGCGATCATCCCGGCAATCCCGAGGAACGAGGCGGCCGACATGTAATCGCCGGCGATGGCGAGACCGTTTTGAAAACCGGTCAATCCACCGTCGGCCGTATAAAAATCACTGGCCGTCTTCGTTTTACGGGCAGCGAAGAACGTGATGACGAGCGTCAATCCGACAATGGCGAGAAACAAGAGCACGGCCGTCAAGTTCATCGTGTTTCCTCCTGCTTGATTTTTTCGACGAGTTCATCGAACCGGCGGGCGCGCCGGCTGTACAGGACACAAAACGTCCACGTCATGAAGAATTGGGCGAAGGCGAGTACCCACGCCCAAGTGATGTCACCGGCGACTTTCGTGTTCAAGAACGTGAAATAACTCGTCGAGACCGGCAACGTAAAATAAAAGATGAGTGAAAAGATGATAGACGGTACGATGAAGCGGTTCTTTTCCCGCATCAGCTTAACGAACGTCGGGCTTTCGACGATCGCCTCCGCTGACCTCGTGCTCTCGGTTTGTGTGACTTCTGTTACGTCATGCATCGATGAACCTCCTTGGCAATCAAGATACGTACATTATAGAAATGAAAATGAAGGAAAATCCATCCATTCTTAAACCTGTTCAAAGCTGTTATTATACTAATATTGGTCATACCAATTATTTGTAAGCGTTTTCAATAATGTCAAAAAGGTGAACGTTATTTCAAAGTAGTAATCGGAAGTTAAAACGGTTCTTTAGACCTATTAGTCGTATGGCACAATTCGAAAACAAAGCCACACAAAAAGTCCTCAAATTACTTGAGGACTACTGCTGGAAATAATGTTTGTAAACCGTCCAGTCGATTTGTTCTTGTTCGAGTGCCTTCTTTAAAAACTTATGGTCGCGTTTTGGCGTGGCAGCGATATAGCCTTTGACAACGAGCTCGGTCGTCATCTCCTTCGCCCTCGATTCAAGAGCGAACTGTCCGATTTTACCGGCAATTTTACGAATCGCGACGTCACGGAACAACTCTGGCACCGGTGTGACGAGCCGATCGAGGAGCGTCCGTGTCTCAGGCGTCCACATGTGACGTGTCCGATCGATATAATCGTCCTCAATATCGAGCAGGGACCGCCCGTCTTCTTTCGGCATTCGTTTTAAAAACTTACGGAACATGAAAAATCCACCGATGGACATCAAGCCGATCATCACGAACCCCCAAAAGACAATGAAATACATGACCAGACTTTCTGGCATCGTCTTTCCCCCGTTCTCTCAATTCACAGTCATTCAAAATTAGTATACAAAAAAAAGTAGGAATACAAAAGCAAGAGCATCGCCTTAGGATGGACGAACCCGACACATTTCGTTAAAATAGATAGCGTTGCAAATTGAACGAATCAGGAACGTCTTGAATAGAAAGGATCACATATATGAGCCAATTGAAACATGAAGTAGAGAAACGCCGGATTTTCGGCATCATCTCGCACCCGGATGCTGGTAAAACGACGCTGACGGAGAAGCTGCTCTTGCACGGGGGCGCGATTCGCGAGGCGGGGACGGTCAAAGCCCGCAAAAATTCGAAGCATGCCAAGTCCGACTGGATGGAAATCGAGAAGCAACGTGGGATCTCGGTCACGTCATCGGTCATGCAATTCGTCTATCAAGATAAAGTCGTCTCGATCATGGATACGCCGGGTCACAACGATTTCGGGGAAGACACATACCGTGTCTTGACGTCTGTCGACAGTGCCGTCATGGTCATCGATGCCGCCAAAGGGATCGAGACGCAGACGAAGAAACTATTCCAAGTTTGTCGCATGCGAGGGATTCCGATCTTCACGTTCATGAACAAACTCGACCGTCAGGCGAAAGACCCGCTCGAGCTCATGGAAGAGCTTGAAGAAGTACTCGGCATGCCATCGGTCGCCGTCACATGGCCGATCGGTAGCGGCATGCAGTTTGAAGGCGTGTACGACCGCATCAAGAATGAAGTCCATTTGTTCCGAGGCGATAAGTCGACGCTCACGTTGAACGAGGACGGTGTGAACGACCCGGTTCTAGCCGACTATTTGACAGAAGAGAACTTGACGAACCTTCGTGATGAGATCGACCTACTTGACGGCGCCGGCAACGAGATTGACGTCGAGTCGATTCAACACGGGAAGTTGACCCCGGTCTTCTTTGGGACGGCGCTCGTCGACTTCGGCGTGACCTCGTTCTTAAATCATTACCTCGAGATGTCACCGGCCCCAGAGGCCCGTAAGTCGAACGTCGGTCCGATCGACCCGACAGCTGAGGACTTCAGCGGCTTCGTGTTCAAGATTCAGGCGAACATGAACCCGGCCCACCGTGACCGCATCGCTTTCGTACGGATTTGCTCCGGTGTGTTCGAGCGCGGCATGGATGTGACGCTCACGCGGACCGGAAAGAAAATCAAGTTGAGCCAATCGACGCAGCTGATGGCGAACGACCGAGAAACGGTCGACAAAGCGTTCGCTGGTGATGTCATCGGGATTTATGACTCAGGGACGTATCAAATCGGGGATACGATCACGACGTCGAAACAAAAAATCGCTTTCGAAGCGTTGCCTACGTTCCCACCTGAACTGTTCATGCGCGTCTCACCGATCAACTCACTCAAGTCAAAACACTTCCACAAAGGCGTCGAACAGCTCGCCCAGGAAGGTGCGATCCAAGTGTACCGCAACGAATACAACGAGATTTATCTCGGTGCGGTCGGTCAGCTCCAGTTCGAAGTATTCGAATACCGCTTGAACAATGAGTACGGTGTCGACATTCGGATGGAACCTGTGTCCTACAGCGTCGCTCGTTGGGTGAAAGACAAAGAACTGAAGGCGCTCAAACCGTTCCAAGACTCGCGCAACATGCTCGTGACGGACCGTTGGGAACGTCCGGTATTCTTGTTCGCGAACGAGTTCACGTTCGATCGGTTCAAAGAACGCTACGAAGACGAGTTGACGCTCGTCGACGCACTCGATGTCAACGCGGAGATCGGTGTCGAATAATGATTTGAAAGCGGCGGTCCTGTAGCAGGGCCGCCTTTTCGCGTTTAACCGGATGAACACGAATTGATAAGTTTTACTTATGACTAATTTGTGACGGAATGTATTTTACGTCACGCTATAGTTGTATTATGATAAACATGTGATAAGTAAGCGATTACGGCAATTGCCCGCGTCGCCGCTTTCAAAAAGGGGGAAATTGTATGGAACAGACGAACGTGTTAGACGCTTTCTCATCTCGGACGCAGTTCGAGGTGAACGGTCAGGCGTATGACTATTACCGACTTAAGAAATTAGAAGAGGATGGAGTGACTGAACTTAGTCGACTCCCGTATTCGATTCGCGTGTTGCTCGAATCGGTGCTCCGCCAACAAGACGGCCGAGGCATCACGAAAGAGCACGTCGAGAACTTGGCTAAATGGGGTACAGCCGAGGTGTCGAAAGATATTGACGTCCCGTTCAAACCGGCCCGTGTCGTGTTACAAGACTTCACCGGCGTTCCGACGGTCGTTGACCTCGCCTCGCTCCGCAAAGCGATGGCCGACCTCGGAGGCGACCCGAACAAAATCAATCCAGAAATCCCGGTCGACCTCGTCGTCGACCACTCGGTCCAAGTCGATGCGTACGGTTTTGCCGGTGCACTCATGAAAAACATGGACATCGAGTTCGAGCGCAACGAAGAGCGTTACAAATTCTTGCGTTGGGCCCAAACGGCGTTCGACAACTACCGTGCCGTGCCACCGGCGACAGGGATCGTTCACCAAGTCAACCTTGAGTACTTGGCATCGGTCGTCCTTGAGAAGAACGACGGAACTGGCAACGTCGCCTACCCGGATTCGCTCGTCGGAACGGATTCGCACACGACGATGATCAACGGCCTCGGCGTACTCGGATGGGGCGTCGGAGGAATTGAAGCCGAGGCGAGCATGCTCGGTCAACCGTCTTACTTCCCGGTACCTGACGTCGTCGGCGTCAAGATCATCGGGGAAGTAAACCCTGGTGTCACCGCGACAGACGTCGCGCTCGTCGTGACGGAGATGCTCCGTAACGAGAAAGTCGTCGGCAAATTTGTCGAGTTCTTCGGACCGTCGCTCCACACGATGCCGCTCTCTGATCGCGCGACGATCGCCAACATGGCACCTGAGTACGGTGCGACGTGTGGTTTCTTCCCGGTTGACACGGAGACGCTCAACTACATGCGCACGACAGGTCGCTCTGAAGAGTTGATCGACCTCGTCGAGGCATACTCGAAAGCGAACGACATGTTCTACACGCCTGACCAGGCCGACCCGGCGTTCACGAAAACGCTCACGCTCGACTTGTCTAAAGTAGAACCGTCACTCGCAGGGCCGAAACGTCCGCAAGACCGCATCAACTTGTCTGACTTGCAGAACGCGTTCGTCGACAGCTTGACGGCACCGGCCGGACATAGCGGTTTCGGTCTCGATCGGGCCGAACTCGATAAAACCGTCGCCGTCAACTACGAAGGTGGTTCTGTTGACATGAAGACGGGTGACGTTGCCATCGCAGCCATCACGAGCTGTACAAACACGTCGAACCCATACGTCATGGTAGGAGCAGGTCTCGTCGCGAAAAAAGCGGTCGAACGTGGGCTCACAGTTCCGAAATACGTGAAGACGTCGCTCGCTCCAGGTTCGAAAGTCGTTACGGACTACTTGGACAAGGCAGGCCTCACACCGTACCTCGATCAGCTCGGATTCAACACCGTCGGCTACGGTTGTACGACTTGTATCGGGAACTCGGGCCCGCTCGACCGTGAAGTCGAAGAAGCGATCACGTCGAACGACTTGCTCGTGTCGTCGGTCCTCTCGGGGAACCGTAACTTCGAAGGTCGCGTCCACCCACTCGTCAAAGCGAACTTCTTGGCCTCGCCGCCGCTTGTCGTCGCTTACGCACTCGCCGGGTCGGTCAACTTCGACATCATGAACGAATCGTTCGGTACTGACAAAGACGGCAACGAAGTCTTCTTCAAAGACATCTGGCCGTCAAACGATGAGATCAAGATGGTCGTTCAAGACGTCGTCTCACCGGAAGCGTTCCGTAAAGAGTACGATACGGTGTTCACCGGCAACGAACGTTGGAACGCGCTCGACGTGCCAGAAGGCAACTTGTACGACTTCTCGGACGACTCGACGTATATCCAAAACCCACCGTTCTTCGAAAACCTCGAACCGGAAGCAGGCGTGGTCCATCCGCTCAACGGACTTCGCGTCATCGGCAAGTTTGCCGATTCGGTCACGACCGACCACATCTCACCGGCAGGGGCGTTCTCGAAGACGACACCAGCCGGACAGTACTTGCAGTCAAAAGGGGTCGCACCGCTCGACTTCAACTCGTACGGATCGCGTCGCGGTAACCACGAAGTGATGATGCGCGGTACGTTCGCGAACATTCGCATCCGTAACCAAGTCGCACCGGGCACAGAAGGCGGTTTCACAACGTACTGGCCGACTGGCGAAATCATGCCGATGTACGACGCGGCAATGAAGTATAAAGAGCAAGGCACGGGGCTCATCGTCCTCGCAGGCAATGACTACGGGATGGGTTCATCGCGTGACTGGGCTGCAAAAGGGACGAACTTGCTCGGTATTCGCGCCGTCATCGCGCAAAGCTTCGAGCGCATCCACCGCTCAAACCTCGTCATGATGGGCGTGTTACCGCTCCAGTTCATGGATGGGGAGTCTGCCGAATCGCTCGGCCTATCGGGCGAAGAGGCACTTGATATCCAAGTCGACGAGTCAGTTCGTCCGCGAGATATCTTGGACGTCAAGGCGACGCACGAGAACGGTACGGTGACGGAGTTCAAAGTCATCGCGCGTTTCGACTCTGAAATTGAGATCGATTACTACCGTCATGGCGGGATCCTTCAGATGGTTCTCCGTGATAAATTGAAGTAAACGATTGAGAAGTGTAAAATGTTGACCTTCCTTTGAAAAAAGGAAGGTTTTTTTTGTGAATGTGCGAATATGAGGTGAGAGGGAAGGCTATATCGGGAACAGAATGGGGAGAGGGGGGAGTGTATGGAAAAGTTGACGAAGTCAGGGAAGAATTGGTGGCAGCGGCTCACTCAAAAAGAAGAGGTGGTCGAAGAGATTGTCGACATCACGTTGCCTGAACTTAGACAGGCGATCCATGAATACGAGCAGACGTTGCCGAAAGGGGTCAACCGGACGGTGCTGCTCGATGATGCGCAAGAAATCGACCTTTCCCGTTTGAAACGCCATTTGCCGGGGAGGCCGAGGCAACGTTTCTTCATGTCGAAGGAGACGTTTTATATCGTCCCGGAAGAAGAACGTGACATCATCTACGAGATGGACCAAGTCCAGCGAGCACTTGATCTATATATGGAGCAAGAGCAGAAGCTACCGCTTCGGAAATTTCAGCAGACGATGCAACTCGACTTGACACGACTACGGGAGGGCGGATATTTGAAAACGCTACCGAAACGGCCTTATTACGTGGTCGATGAGACGTTCATCGTCTCGTTAGAACCGAAACCGCCTGAGTGACGCGCACGTGACGTCACTCTTTTTGGTTCACGGACAAGACACATCGTCGGGTTGAGAAGTGTTTACGATGTATGTTACGGTGGAAAACGTATATGAAAATAAGAAAAATTGAATAGGAGTGACAACACATGAAAAGGAAAAGCCAAGTGACGACCGTTTTTATCGTTTCTGCCATCATCACGGTCTTGTTCACCATTTGGGGTATCTTCCCTGAACGCCTCCTTGGCAACGCTAGCCTGTTGAACGTGACGACGAAGCTGCAAGGTTGGTTGTCGAACGGGTTAGGCTGGTTTTATTTATTGAGCGCGACCGGTATCTTGCTCGTCGCCATCTTTTTGATTTTCTCTCGATTCGGTTCGATCCGACTCGGGAAAGATACGGATCGACCGGACTTCGGTTACATGACATGGTTCGCGATGCTCTTTAGTGCGGGCATGGGGATTGGACTCATCTTCTGGGGTGCGGCCGAACCGCTCCTCCACTTCCATAGCCCACCATTCGAGTCACCGACTCCTGAAGGTGACGCCCGAACGGCGATGCGATATGCATTCTTCCATTGGGGCTTACATCCGTGGGCGATTTACGCCATGATCGCACTCGCAATCGCCTACTCGACGTTCCGGAAAGGGCGACCGGCAACCATCGGAGAGACGATCGGTTCGCTCGTAAATGATCGCTATGAACGTCCGGTCAAACAGACGGTCGACATCCTCGCGGTCATTGCGACGGCGTTCGGGGTGGCGACGTCGCTCGGATTCGGGGCGCAACAGATCGCCGGGGGTCTTCACTATTTGCTTCCGGGCGTGCCGAACGCGTTCTCGACTCAACTCATCATTATCGCCGTCGTGACGGTGTTATATATGATTAGTGCTTCGACAGGCCTGGAGAAAGGCATTCGGATTTTAAGTAACACGAACATCTTTCTTGCCATCGTCTTACTCGTGGCGACACTCATCGCCGGACCGAGCGCGTTCATTCTCGACTTGTTCACACAGACGATCGGGACGTACTTGCAACAGTTACCGTCGATGAGTTTCAGGACGGCGGCGCTTGAACCGGTCGAACGGGAATGGATTAACGGCTGGACAATCTTCTATTGGGCATGGTGGATCTCATGGTCACCGTTCGTCGGGACATTCATCGCCCGCGTCTCCAAAGGACGGACGATTCGTGAATTCATCATCGGCATCTTGCTCGTCCCGACATCGTTCGGGTTGCTTTGGTTCTCTGTCTTCGGCGGGTCTGCGATTTGGGCGGACTTGTTCGGTGGCCAGAGCTTGATCACGGCCGTCAACGAGATCGGGACAGAAGTCGGGCTCTTCGCCTTGTTCGAGACGTTCGGAGGGTTCGGGACGGTGCTCAGCATCATCGCCATCTTCCTCATCTCGACGTTCTTCATCACATCGGCTGACTCGGCGACGTACGTGCTCGGGATGCTCACGACGAACGGGAAACTGATTCCACCGATGCGCATCAAATTGACGTGGGGCTTCATCCAATCGTCGATCGCCGCCGTACTCTTGTACGCCGGCGGGTTGAGCGCATTGCAAGCAGTCGCCATCCTCGTCGCGTTCCCATTCATTTTCGTGTTGATCTTTATGATCATCGCCTTGTTCAAAGACTTGTCCGATGAACCGGATGAACGGGACAAATGGATCGAAACGTATAAAAAAGAAGAAGATAAGCTCGGTTAACGAAAAGAGGGTCTCAATGCGAGACCCTTTTTTGGTCGTAAATATTTTGCATGACCTTCACGCTAGTGTAGGATAGTAAGTGAAGCATAGTGGGAGGGCATGATATGAAACAACAAATGAAAAAACGTCTTAGTTGGGTAATCGGGGCCGGTATTCTCATCGTCGGTGCCTTGCTCGTCTATAACCTTTATTCGTTGCTCAACTTTCCGGATAACGAAGGCAGAGAAAACCGCTCAGAACCGTTCTATACGTCCGTTGTCATCGGTTATGAAGAGAAGAAGTTGCCGCCTGAAGGGGATACGCTTGAAGTACGCAACTATCTCGTCACGTATGATGAGAACGGCCACTTCGTCTCCGAAGTCGTCTCGGGACCGAACGCCGGGGCGAAAGCCGAATGGGACGGCACGGTTTACCGTGAGTTGAATCCGGACGGTGAGGAGGCGATTCGTCAGGAGACGACGTCGGGCGCGGTCGCCCCCCATCCGTTCTTATCACGAGCGACGAACGAACAAATCCGCAGATGGCTCGATGACGGGACGCTCGGCACGAGCGAAGGGGATGTCGACATCATCGGCCGGACAGCCCAGGCGTTCGTCAAGTCGGAGACGGCCGAGACGGTCCCGGCCGACTGGATTAAAAATCATCCAACTATTTTCAGTGAGGATGGGAATGAAGAAGCGGTCACTTATTACGTGGATGCGAACGAACGGATCTTACTTGCCGCAGAGTCACGAAACAACGGGAAATTGTTCCACTCGATTCGCATGACATCTTTTGAATCACGATAAATCGGCGAGGAGCAGACTAAAACGTCGGCTCCTTTGTCGTCTGAAAGGGAGAACGAGATGAAACAAATCAACTTGGATCAGGTACAAGCCGACCTTACACGTTGGGAAACCGGCGACACGGTCGATGAGGCCGCCCTGTTATCATATGCGCATTGGTCGAGAGCGACCGGGCAACGTGACGAATTGATTCGCACGTTGACGTTGCTTGCGACACGACGGTTTCGACAAACGGAGACGGTCGATCCGCTTCTCAGCCGCTGGGTGAAGGAGCTGGAGTCGTTGAACGCTTTGCCGCCTGAACTTCGCGTCAGCCAACTGAATGGGCGGTTGCGCCGCTTCAGACAGTCTCTCCACGTCGAATGGCCGACACTGCGCGAGGCGGACTATGCGTCGATGAAAGTGCAGATTTTGACCGAATACGAACTGAAGACGACAGCGTTATTGGACCAACTCGATCAGTTGCATGATGAGATTGAGCGAGCGAAGTCGGACTTACGGGACTCAGAGTTCAAAGACCAACTTGAGCGCTTGTTCGACGTCGTCATTGAGGCGATGCAAGAAGTCGCCGCGCTCGAGGACGACACGGCTTCTTTACTTGGCTCGATGCAAGGGAACTACTTCAGCCGTGAAGCGTTCGGTCGCTTCGGAGAACGGGTCACCCTCGTCAAAGGAAAGATTGAAGCAATCGCTGAGCTGTTACCTGAGCCGAAGCGGGAGACGCGCTCGAGCGGCATCGAAAAACTTGAGACGATGATTGGTTTGACCGACGTCAAAGCCCGCGTCAAAGCGTGGTATCGCTTTTTACTGTTCCAACGCGAACGAGAAAAAGCGGGCTTCTCTTCGAAACACCAGCCGTCGCTCCATCTCGTCTTCACCGGCAATCCTGGGACCGGCAAGACGACACTCGCCAGACTGATGGCCGAGATTTATTTTGAGCTTGGCCTTTTGAGCCGGCCGGACGTCATCGAGGCAGACCGCTCGAGTCTTGTCGGGGCGTTCGTCGGGCAGACCGAGGAACAAGTCATGAATAAAGTGAAAGAGGCAGAGGGGGGCGTCTTGTTCATTGACGAGGCTTACGCCCTTAAGCGCCAAGACGCCAGTGGCAGTGATTACGGACAAGCGGCGATCGATACGCTCGTCGCCGCGATGACGAGCGGCGAATATGCCGGGAAGTTTGTCGTCATCCTAGCGGGCTATCCGGAAGAGATGCGTCATTTCCTATTGGCGAACCCGGGGCTGCGCTCACGCTTCCCTGAGTCGAACCATTATGAGCTGCCGAACTATTCCGATGAGGAGCTCGTCGCCATCGGGGAGAAAGTCGCCGAGGAAAACAATTACGTGCTCACGCTCGAGGCAAAACGTGCGCTTCTCGCCCGGATTGACCGGGAACGAGTCGATGCGACGTTCGGGAACGCCCGGACCGTCCACAACATCTTGCTTGACGCCATGTTCCATAAAGGCTCCCGTTTTGGGGCCGAGGCTCCGCTTGATGAGATGGCCCTTTTGACGGAACTCGACTTCGAAGACACGTCGACAGACGAGGAGGCGCTGCTATCGCTTGACGACCTCGTCGGGATGGACGAAGCGAAACGTCAGCTCGCCGAAATCGAAGCACTCATCACGATTCAGAAACGACGGCGGGAACTCGGGCTCAAGACGGCGCCGGTGCAACTCCATGCCTCTCTCGTCGGCAACAGCGGGACGGGGAAGACGACGTTCGCGCATTTGTATGCCCAACTGTTGAAGCGGGCTGGTTACTTAAAACGCGGACATTTGAAAGTCGTCAGTCGGGCCGACTTGGTGAGCGGTTACGTCGGTCAGACGGCGCAAAAGACGAAAGCGGCGATCAGGGACGCCCTCGGCGGGGTGCTCTTGATCGATGAGGCGTACAGTCTGAGCGGGGGCCCGAACGACTATGGAAAAGAAGCAATCGATACGCTCGTCGATGAGATGCCGAAACACGGTGAGAACCTTGTCGTCATTTTAGCCGGGTATGATGCACCGATGCGACGGCTCATCGATTCGAATCCGGGCTTGAACAGCCGCATCAAGCGGACGATCCACTTCGAGGACTATTCGATCGAGCAACTCGTCCAAATCGCGAATAATTATGCGGACAAGTTCGGCTATACGTTTGAACAGGAAGTCGAGGACGCCTTGCGCGAGCGACTGGCCGATATGGAGCGACCGAACGCTCGGACCGCGCTGTCATTAATTGATGAGGCGATTGCGAGACAGTCATACCGGCTCGTCGACAAGGATGGGGCGGATCGTGAATTAAACCGAATATTAGTAGTAGATATTAATACCAAGTTATAATAAAATGAAGTGGAAAGCGAGGACGATATGATGCACACGATACAAATCCCGGTCCGCTATCAAGAGACTGACATGATGGGGATCGTCTACCATGCGAACTATTTGGTTTATTTAGAGATCGCGAGAACCGAGCTGTTGCGGCAACTCGGCGTCGAATATAAAGATATGGAAGAGGCCGGATTTGTGTCACCGGTCACGAACGTGTCTGTCGATTACAAGAAAAGCGTGACATTCGGGGACACGGTACACGTCCGTGTCTGGGTGGACAGTTACTCGAAAATACGGACCGTGTACGGTTACGAGTTGACAGACCAGTCTGGCAACCTCGTCGGCAAGGCGAAGACGACCCATGTCGTCGTCAAGCAAGGCGATTTCAAGCCGATTCGTCTGGATCGTGAGTTTCCCGAGTGGCACGCCATGTACATGCGCGTCATGAGTCCTGTCTCATAACAGTGGTTCTTTTGTACCGTCAGTATGGTATCATATCTTGACGGTATTTTTTGTATATAGAAAGGGGAAGATCGCATGCGAAAACCATCGTTCCTGATGGTGTGCTGCGCCTTGACGCTCACGTTAGTGGGCTGTAACATAAGCGAACAAGCCGAGACGGAACAACCGACCGTCTCTGAACAAGAGCCAACCACCACTCCGGAAGAGTCACCGACGGAGTCGACTGAAGAAAATGAAGTGAACGACGTACCAGAAGCAGAAGCGCCTGCAGAAGAAGCGCCTGCAGAAGAAGCACCTCCAATCGAACTTGTACCGACCGAGCCGATCGAACGTGACGGGCAGGCCAATTTGGCGCTCGATACGCTCGTCCTCGTTAATAAGCAGATAGCGTTACCAAGTGGCTATAAACCAGAAGACCTCGTGACACCGAACATCGATTTTGTCGACTCGGCCACGGGAGAACGACGGATGCTGCGTCAAGAAGCGGCGACAGCCGTCGAGGCGCTCATGAAAGATGCCAAAGCAGCCGGCATCGACTTGAGAGGGACGAGCGCGTTCCGCTCTTACGATTATCAAGTCCAACTGTTCAACGCCTATGTCGCCCGTGACGGCAAGGAGCAGGCGCTGAAGTATTCGGCACCTCCCGGCCACTCGGAGCACCAGACCGGCCTCGCAATCGACATCTCGAGCGCCTCGGTCGGCTATCAGCTGACACAAGGGCTCGAGCAGACGAAAGAAGGAAAGTGGCTAGCGGACAATGCCCATACGTACGGGTTCATCGTCCGATACCAGCGGGCTTACGAAGCGGAGACCGGCTACATGTATGAGCCGTGGCATTTACGATATATCGGGGTCGAACATGCGACGAACGTGCATGAAATGAACGTGCCGTTCGAGCAGTACCTCGAGCAATTAATGGATTAAGGGGAATTGCGATGCCTTATTTGACAGAGATTTTGATTGTATTGATCAGTTACCTCCTCGGTTCGATCCCGTTCGCTCTCCTCATCGGGAAAGTCGGCTATCGGGTCGACGTGCGAGAGCATGGGAGCGGGAATTTAGGGACGACGAACACGTTTCGCGTGCTCGGAAAGAAAGCCGGGACGCTCGTTTTGCTTGGAGATATGGGCAAAGGGCTTGTGGCTGCCTTATTGCCGCTCCTGTTCGGGAGCGAGATGAGCCTGCTCTTGGCCGGCATCCCGGCCATCATCGGGCACTCGTATCCGATTTTCGCGAAATTTAAAGGCGGAAAGTCTGTAGCAACGAGTGCCGGTGTCTTGTTGGCGGCGTTCCCATGGTTTTTCGTCGTCGTCGTCGGGACGTTCCTCGTTACGCTCTTCATCTCGAAGATGGTCTCGCTTTCGTCGATGGCCGCGGCTGCGGTCGGACTTGTGACGGTCATCATCTATGGTGTGTTGGCACGAGATTGGTTGCCGCTCATCGTGATCGTTCCGCTCGCCTTGTTCATCATCATCAAACACCGGACAAACTGGCAGCGCATCCGTTCAGGCACGGAGCCGAAAGTGCCGCTGTTCCAAAAACGTAAATAATGGTTCGATGAACCGGTCGGCGGCCGCATGAGCGGAAGGCGGCCGGTTTCTCTGTTGAGGCGGGATACAGAAGAAGACGCGTGAGAATGCTGCAGCCTTTCAGTTGGCTTCATGTGGATTTCTGTTGATTTTAGCGATTATTCACGAAAAACATGTTGGATTTGCCCGTTCTTTACTTTCACTTTACGTTAAATTTACATCCGTTCGCTACACTAAGAAAGGAAGCGATTTTTGCGGAGGAGGCAGACTAGTGTCTTTAATTGGAGAAGAACGTAAACAAAAGATTGTCGAGTGGATTGAACGGGAAGGGAAAGTGAAGACGAGCGAGTTGATCGAGCGACTGAACGTCTCGGGGGAGTCGGTTCGACGTTACTTAGAGGAACTTGAAAAAGAGCATCGGATCAAACGGGTATACGGCGGCGCCGTTTTGCACCAGAGCGTATCCTTTCAACCGATGATGATCTCGAACATGGACGGTATCCGCCGCATCGCCTATACCGCGTTTCAACTCGTGGACGATGATGCCTTGATTTATATCGGTCATGGCGTGGCCCCTGAACAGGTGGCGGCACGTCTGCGTGGTCGCAACCTGACCGTCGTCACTCCCTCGCTCATGGTCGCAAAAGCGTTGTTCGAACAGCGGGCCAAAGGCGTGTTCACCGGTGATATTCAACTGCTCGGCGGTACGATTGATCCGAAACATCTCGTCACGGTCGGCGAACAAGTGTTGCAGCAATTAAAAACGTACGTGTTCGACATTGCCTTCATCTCGGTCGAAGGGGTCGACCCGACGCTCGGTTTGACGTGTGACGCCCATGGACTGGCCACGGTCTCTCAAGCGATCATGCAACAAAGCCGATCGTGTTATTTACTCGCCGATCATACGCAGTTCAATCAACAGAAACGCTATCGGGTCTCGGATTTTTCGGTCGTGACGACAGTCATCTCCGACTTCCCGGAGCCGGTAGAATGGAAACGGGAGCTGGCCGAGCACGAGGTTGAGTGGCGGTTTGCTCCATAATAAAGGAGGAAACGACATGATTGAAGTCATTGTGACGACGTTGAAAGAAGCGAGACAGGCAGAACGTTACGGAGCGGACAGGCTTGAACTTATTGCTGACATGAAGGCAGGAGGGACGACACCGAGCTTCGGGACGATTCGAAACGTCATCGAGCAGACGGGCATCCCGGTCCATGTCATGATACGCCCTCATGCCGACTCGTTCGTCTACAACGAAGACGATGAAGAGACGTTGCTCGCGGACGTTGGACTGTGTCGGGAACTCGGAGCCGCAGGAATTGTCTTTGGCGCGTTGACGGCTGATGGTAAAATCGATGAACGGCTCCTCGGTGAAGTGATTAAACATAAAGGGCACATGGCACTCACGTTCCATCGCGCCATCGATGAGGTGACAGACATGATTGCCGCCATCGAGGTACTCAATGAGTTTCCTGAAGTCGATCATGTCTTGACGTCCGGGGGAGCCGCGACGGCACGAGAAGGAATCAAGTCGCTCAAGGCGATGCTCGAATCGGCGGAGATGAATATCTTACCAGGAGCGGGAATCGACGCTGACAATGTACGCGAACTGCTGGAGACGCTTGACGTCTCATTCGTCCATGTCGGGTCAGGGGTCCGGACTGACGGTGCGCTAGACGAGTCGAAGTTCCGGCAGATGCACGAACGAATGAAACGTTAAAAACAGTCGTTTGACTGTTTTTTTGCTATAATGAAAAAAACAATATATTGTAGGTGACGTTATGCAAGCTTCCGTATATAAACAATTTGCTCTCCGCATGCTCTCTGGAAATTGGGGCATCGCCATCTTTGCCGCCATCGCGACGATGCTCGTGCAAACCGTCGTCACGTCGCAACTCGACCTCACGGCCGATGCGGCGCCCGAGGTGCTCTTCAGATCGATTCTTTTGTTGTACGGGTCGCTCGTCCTACTCGCCCCGCTCGAATTGGGCCGGAACTGGATCTATCTCGACATCGCCAAGGAAGACAAGCCGACGCTCGGCTTGTTGCTCGAATCGTTCGGGTTTCTCAAGCAGTACGTCCGAGCCGTCACGTTTTACGGCGTGTTTTATCTCGGGTTGAACGCGCTCATGTTGCTCTTGATCGTCCCGGGAGTATGGTTTTATTTGACGTTCCGCATGGTGCCGTTCATTTTACGTGACCGGCCGGACCTATCCGTCTGGAGTGCGATGCGCGAAAGTCGACGGCTCATGCAAGGGAAGAAGTTTGTCATGCTCAAGCTGTTCGCGAGCTTTATCGGTTGGTACGTCCTCGTTCTCGTCACGGGCGGACTCGCCCTCATTTTCGTGCAACCGTATTTAGAAACGGCGCTCGCTGGTTTTTATTTGGAAGTGAAGGCAGAAAAAGAAGCGCAACGTGAAGAAACGGTCGGCTGAATCTCAGCCGACCGTTTCTTCACGTCCCGTGCCGATCCGTCTTTTGCGGGTCGGGGGCGTCATCGAACTCTTGCTTTTCTTCTCGCGACGCGTCAGCATGCCATTTCTTTGCTTGCTCGGTCGCGATCGGGATGGCTTTTTTAGGAGAGTAACCTTGGGCGAGTAAGGCGTTTGCAATATCGATCGCTTTCTTCTTGACGAGCGGATCAAAATTCTTCAACGATTCCGGATAATCCTTCATATTCCACGGCATGAAACATCGCCTCCTTCACTCAACTAATTCCACCAAAAGACCGATTCAAACGTCTTGATGCAAATAGTATTCGACGAGCGCTTGCGTCCCGTTATCGCCATAGCCATTTTCTTCAAGGAGCGAGTACAGTTTCGAGGCGAGTTCGAGGCTCGGTAATTTGATGTTCAGCTGTTCGGCGCTCTCGAGGGCGAGTGCCATGTCTTTCAAAAAATGTTTGATGAAAAATCCAGGAGAATAGTCTTCGACGATCATTCGCGGGACGAGGTTATCAAGCGTCCAGCTTCCGGCGGCACCGCCACGGATCGTCTGGCGCAACTGTTCAGCGTCCAGCCCGGCTTTTTTCGTAAACGCGAGCATCTCGGCGTTGCCCATCATGATGCCAGCGATGGCAATCTGATTCGCCAGTTTCGCATACTGTCCACTTCCAGCGTACCCCATCCGTTGAATCGCTTGTCCCATCGCCTCAAACAACGGTAGCGCCCTCGAGAAAGCATACTCTCCGCCGCCGACGAGGATGGACAGTGTCCCATTTTTTGCACCGATGTCGCCGCCTGTGACCGGGGCATCGAGTGGGAGCAAGCTCCGATCGATGGCCGCTTCGGCGATGCGTTCGGCGAGAATCGGTGAAGATGTCGTCATGTCGATGACGAGCGTACCCGGCTCGGCTGATTGCAAAATCATCCCGTCCCCGAAGTAGATGCTTTTGACATCAGACGGGTAGCCGACGATCGTGATGACGGCATCGGCCCCTTGACAGGCCGAGGCGACCGAGTCGCACCAACTGACGCCTTCAGCGAGCAGATCGACCGCCTTGTCTTTTGTCCGGGTGTAGGCTTGAACGTGGAATCCGGCTTTCATCAAATTTCTGACCATCGATTGCCCCATGACGCCGAGCCCGATAAATCCGATTGTCTTCATACTGATTGACCTCCTAATTGTTGTTGCGTGACGAGTTTTTCATAAAGTGCGTTGTCTTGTAACAGTTGTTGATGCGTGCCACGACCGCTAATCGCACCGTTCTCTAGGACGATGATTTGTTCAGCGTGTTGTACCGTCGACAGGCGATGGGCGATGACGAGCGTCGTCCGCCCGCGCATGAGCCGGTCGAGCGCTTCCTGGACGAGCCGTTCCGACTCGGAGTCAAGGCTCGAAGTCGCCTCGTCGAGAAGCAAGATTTGCGGGTCGCGTAGAAGTGCCCGCGCGATGGCGAGTCGTTGGCGCTGCCCGCCCGACAGACGCACACCGCGTTCCCCGATCTCCGTGTCGAGCCCGTCTGTCATCGCTTCGATAAAGAGCCGCGCGTTCGCCATCTCACACGCCTGTAGAATCTCGTCCTCTGAGGCGTCTCGTTTCAATCCGTATAAGATATTGTCACGGACCGTACCGGACAGGACTGGAGAGTCTTGGGCCACGTAACCGATAATTTGGCGCCAATCGTTCCGGCCATACGTTTGAATGTCTCGGCTGCCGTAAATGATTCGACCTGATGTCGGCAGATAGAACTGTTCGACGAGCGCAAAAAGTGTCGTCTTGCCGGCACCGCTCGGTCCGACGATGGCTGTCGTAGCCCCGAACGGAACGGTCATCGACAGCTGTTTGATGATCGGTGTCTCACCGTATTGGAACGTCACATCCTCGAAGGCGAGCGACGCTTGTTGAATCGGTTCCGACGTGTTCGTATAGGGCTCTGCCTCTACTTGGAGCAGCTCTGAGATCCGTTCGGTCGCGCCGCGGGCCTTCTGGAGCCGCGTCAAAAATTCCGACATCGTGATGAGCGGTGTGATGATTTGGAACAAGTAGAGCATGAACGCGAGTAGCGATCCCGTCGACAGGGCGCCGGTCGAGACGCGATACGCCCCGAACCCGAGAATGGCGATGAGCATCGCCGTCAACGTCACGTTGAGTAACGGGATCAATAGCGCTTGGATGCGTCCTTCTTTCACCCCGTAATGAAACAGGAGCTCAATCCGACGTTTTCCTTCTGTCACTTCTTCCGGCTCCGTCGCTTGCGACTTCACGAGTCGAATCTCACCGAGCAGTTCGGCGAAAAATCCGGACAAGGCGCCGAGTTCGTGTTGCGTCTTTTTGGCGATGACGCGTAACTTTCGGCCGAGCGGGATGACGATGAGGAGTGTTGTCGGTACCGAGAACAAGATGACGAGCGTCATCTGCCAGTCGAGCGTGAATAAAATTCCGACCGCCCCGATGATGGAGACGAACGAAGTCAACAGACGGACGCTCTGCTCGGACAACAGTTGTTGGAGCGTCGTCGTATCATTATTCAGCCGCGAGACGAGCTCGCCTGACTTGATGCCGTCGTAAAACGGAATCGGCAACGCGACGAGCCGTTCCCATAACGTCGTCCTTAAGTTTGCGACGACGCGCTGACCGACAATATGTAACCAATAGATTGAAATCGCGCTCGAGATGACTTGGACCAAAAACGCCACGATGAAGATAGTGACGAGTCGGGCATCGAGCATGGCGACGCTCCAGTTGTCGACGACGCGTTGCAAGATGAGCGGGATGGCGAGTGAGGCCATCGCTTGAACGAGCGAGATGAGGATTGCCCCGATGAATAACGCTTTCGGAGGTTTGGCGATTCGAAACAAGTGGATGAATGACCGCCATGTGGTCGTAGCTTCCATCACACGACCCCCTTTCCATTTAACTTTCGCTGTTTCGAAATGAAGTGTCAAGACGTCGAACTGGATTACCGAATAATGATAGAATAGATACGAGGTGAAGTGACATGAAATGGATACATACGGCCGATTGGCATCTGGGCAAGATCGTCCATGGCCGCCATATGACAGAAGACCAACGGATCGTCTTGTTCGATTCGTTTTTAACCATCGTCGATGAGGAGAAACCGGACGCGATCGTCGTCGCGGGAGACTTATACGACCGCGCTGTGCCGCCGGTCGAGGCCGTCGATTTGCTCGATGAGATGTGGAAAGCGCTCGTCTTAGAGCGAAACATTCCCGTCCTCGCGATCGCCGGGAACCACGATTCGGCAGAGCGTTTACAATACAGCTCGAAACTGTTGACGAAAGTCGGACTCCATATCGTCGGGAAGGTTGAACCGGCTACGGAACCGCTCGAAGTCGGCGGTGTCCCGTTCTATTTGATGCCGTTCCTCGAGCCGGCACGCATCCGGTACGCCTTCGATGACGAGTCCATTCGGACGCATCATGATGCGCTCGCCGCGGTCGTCGAATCTTACGGGACCATCGATTCACGAGCGGTCGCCGTCGGGCATAGTTTCGTCGCGGGCGGTCTCGAGACCGACTCCGAGCGTCAACTGTCCGTCGGGACGGCCGGGCAAGTCGCGAAAGGCTTATATGCCCCGTTCGGTTACACGGCGCTCGGACATCTGCATAACCGGGACGCGATTCAAGATGATCGGATCGCATACAGCGGTTCGCTCATGAAATACTCGTTTTCCGAGGCAAACCATGTGAAGTCGGTGGACATCATCGAGTGGGACGGGGCGTGGACGCGCCGTCGTCGCCCGCTCGCGGCGCGGCGCGATCTTCGCATCTTGACCGGGACGTTAGACGAACTGCTCGCCCCGTCGTTCTATCAAGACGAGGCGGTTGAGGATTATTTAAAGATCGTATTAACCGATGAGCGGGCGTTGTTCGACCCGATGGCAAAATTGCGCACGGTGTACCCGAACATCCTCCATCTCGAGCTCGAACTGTTGCGTCGTCAAGACGAGACGTCGCGCGTCGAACGTGAGAAGCTCGACCGCCGTTCGGTCGAGGACGTCTATCTCGACTTCTTCAAAGCCGTGCATGGGAAAGACGCCGACGCACACGTCCGCGCACTGATCGAAGGGGGTGGCGTGAAGTGAGACCTGTTAACTTGACCATCACCGCATTCGGACCGTACGCCGAGACGGAGACGATTGATTTCACAAAACTCGAAGGGCGTTCGATGTTCGTCATCAGCGGGCGCACGGGCGCCGGTAAGACGACGATCTTTGACGCGATGACGTTCGCGCTTTATGGCCGGGCGAGCGGCTCGCTCCGGAACGCGAGCGATTTCAGGAGCCAATATGCGGAGCCTGAGCGCAAGACCGAAATCGATTTCTCGTTCACGATCCGAGACGAGCGTTATCGGATCGTCCGCCAACCGCAGCAGCCGCACCCGAAAAACAAAACGCCGATTCCGCACGAGGCGGTGCTCTATGAATGGAAAGACGCGTGGAAACCTGTCGCGACGAAAGTGAACGACGTCGAACAGACGATTGAGTCGTTGCTCCAACTCAGTTACGAACAGTTCAGCCAGATTTTATTACTTCCCCAAAACCAGTTCCGGCAACTGCTCGACTCGGACTCTGTCAAGAAACAACAGATCTTACAGTCGATCTTCAAGACGGAAGCGTATCGCGCGTTCCAAGAGGATTGGGTCGAGCGACACGGAAAGTATCGAAAACGGGTCGAGTGGGCGATCGAGACGACACGGTTGAAATTGTTAGAACTTGAAGACGAGGACATCGAAACGATCGCGACGCGCAACGTGCCGGACATCGTCGCGTGGCTCGACGCGAGAAAAGAACGTCTGTTACGAGAGAAAGAGACGGTACAGGTCGAGAAGCGGGCGGCCGAGAAGCGACTCGAAGATGCCCGGACGCACTTGACCGAGGCGACGGCGCTGCTGGCGTTGATGGAGGAGCACGACGCGCACCGCAAAGCGCTCCAGACGTTCCATGATACCGAGGCGGAGCGTACGAAGCGACGCGCCCTGATCGATCGTCTTGAGAAAGTCGTGAAACTTAACCCTCACTATGAACGTTTCGAGACGCTCCAGCTCGATATTGAGCGCATCAACCGGGACCGCATCGAATCTAAAAAACGGGACGAGTCGTATGAACAACAGCTCGCGTCTCTAAAAGAACAATCCGACAAAATCGACGAGCTGCGTCAAGAAGCCGAACGGGCGAATAGCCGTGTGACCGACATCGAAGCGTTACTGCCGCACGTCGACGAATGGCAACAAGCGACAGAAGAACGGACGGCGTTGAAGCAACAAGTCGAGCAGCTCGGCGTGTTCACGGACGAGTCCCGCTTGAACGAGCTACGGGACGCAGAACATATGCTAGCGAAACAGCTCGAAATAGAGCCTGCGTCCGATCAACTCGTCGAAGCGGAACGGCTCTACAGTCAACTCGAACAGCATGCGCGGCTCGTCGAGAAGAGCGAACGTGTAGCCGAACAGCTCGCCGCCTGTGAGCGGAACGGGAAAGACGTGCAACGGCAACATAAAGCTCAAGCTGAACGCGTCGAACGCTTCCTTGAAGCCGAGCATGCGCTCATGGCGGACACGCTCCGGGACCGGCTCGAGGAAGGTGCCCCATGCCCGGTGTGCGGCTCGCGCACCCATGAACGCGTCGAACGTTCTGCCGGAGGGGCGAACGAGAGCGAGCATGAAGTAGCCGCCGAAACGCTCCGTCGTCTCGACATCGCGCTTCATGAGGCACGTGCCGATTATCGGGCGCTCAAGCGCCAACTCGATGAACTCGTCGAGGAGCGCGACGCCGCTTCAAAAACGTTACAACTCGATGCCCCGGTCACTGAAGCAATCAAACGACAAGCGTCGCTCGTCAAAGCACTCCGAGACGATGTCGAACAGCGAAAGCGCCTCGAGGCGACGTATCGGACGACAGCGCAAGCGGTCAGGAAGCTCGAGACCGCGAAGCGGGAGCAGGCGGAGAAACGGCAAACCTTATTTGAAGCGTTGCAGTCGATTCAAGACAAGTTGCAGACGATGCGCTCGATGGACGGTATGACGCGCGCCACATTGACGGCGGAGCGGGACCGTTTGGCAGTTCGACTCCAAGAAATCAAACGCGACGTCACAGATTTTGAGCGTCGCTTTGAAGAAGTGAATCGTTTGAAATGGGGCGAAGCCGAACGGGTCCGTTTGTTGACCGAACAACTCGAGTTCGAACAGCGTCGGTTGGACGAGGTGAAGGTGCAACTCGACGAGACGTTCCAGACGGTCGGGTTGACGGAAGACGTGTTTTTACAGGACCGCGCGCTCGTCGACACGTTACCGGCGTTAAAACAACGACTCACAGAGGAGCTCGAAGAAGCGGGACGAATCGAGCACGCCTTACACGGGCTCGAAGCCAAAATTGGGTCACGGCCTCGTCCTGAAGTCGAAGCGCTCAAAGAACGCCTTCAGTCGGCGCATGAGGAGAACGAATCACTCTCAGCACGTCTCGTGACGGCCGACGTCCACTTGAAGCGTCACCGTCAGACGGTCGGCGAATGGGACGTGCTCCGGGAACAGACGGATGCCGACGTCAGGCAGCTTGAGACGATCAAGTTGATTGCCGACACCGGCCGTGGTGTCAACCCACAAAAGTTGACGTTCGAGACGTACGTCCAGACGGCGTTCTTCGACCAAATCTTACATGCGGCCAATATCCATCTCGACCAGATGACGAGCGGACAGTTCCAGCTCGAACGAAAAGTGGAGACGGCGAAAGGGAATGCGAAGTCGGGTCTCGAATTATTAGTCTTTGACGCCTATACGGGCCAGTCGCGACGCGTGCAAAACTTGTCCGGCGGTGAAGGGTTCAAGGCCTCACTTTCGCTCGCCCTCGGCTTGGCCGAAGTCGTGCAACAGCTGAGCGGCGGCGTCAGCCTCGAAACGATGCTGATCGATGAAGGGTTCGGGACGCTCGACGCCGAGTCGCTCGACCAGGCGATTGAGTTGCTCATGTCGCTCCAGTCGAGCGGTCGGCTCGTAGGGGTCATCAGTCACGTTCAAGAGTTGAAAGACCGTGTCGATGCCCGCATTGAAGTGAAGAAAACAAGGAGCGGGTCGACGATCCAGCTCGTCGTGGAGTGAGAGAAGATGAAACATATCGAAACGAAATCAAGTTTAATCAGCCAGTTGCAGGCAGCCGGGATTGAGCGAGGTGATACGTTGTTCGTCCACACGTCCCTCTCGAAGCTCGGCTGGGTGTGTGGAGGGGCCCAGACGGTCATCGAAGCGTTGCAAGAAACGGTCGGGACAAAAGGACTCCTCATGATGGCGACCCAGACCGGGGACAACTCGGATCCAGCCGAATGGGAGGCCCCTCCTGTCCCCGTCGAGTGGTGGCAGATGATTCGTGAGACGATGCCCGCCTATGATACCGAAAAGACGGCGACACGTGGAATGGGGCGTGTCCCCGAACTGTTCAGGTCGTACCCGGATGTGTATCGCAGTCAACATCCGATGTGGTCGGTGGCAGCTTGGGGAGACGATGCACAACAGGTCGTCTCGGCCCACACGATTGAAGTCGGGTTCGGACCAGGCTCACCGATTGAGAGAATGATTGAGCGGAAAGCAAAAATCCTTCATCTCGGTTCACCGCTCGATGCGACGACGCTCTGGCATTATGCCGAGTATGGAATCGATAGCCCGGTGAAATCTTTCGGTTGTGCGATGGTTGAAAATGGAGAGCGGGTATGGAAAACGTTTGACCACGTTGACGTCAATAGCGTCCCGTTCGGACCGATTGGTGAGAACATCGTCAAGCAGAAGGACGTCAAGGCGTTCACGATTCACGAAGCGACGTGTTACGTCATCCCGTCAGACACGTGGCAACCGGTGCAACATGCGCTCGTCGCACTTCGGAGCTGGTTGCGATAACAGGAATGAATGGAGAGGGGCAAACAGATGAATCGTGTTATGAAATATACAGGTGTGGCGCTCAGCGTCATCGTGCTCGTCGCGTTTCTCGCCGTCGTGGGCATCTCGGCCCACATCGGCGATCAATTGACGTCACCCGTCCGTGAGACGTTGACGTTCACACCGAAAGCGCTCGACATCAAGTATGAGAACGTGACGATTCAAGCGGAGGATGGCAGCGACTTGTACGGTTGGTGGATCCCGCACCCGACACCACGGGCGACGATCGTGTTCGCCCACGGGTATGGGAAAAACCGCGAACAGTCGGATTTGCCACTGAAAGAACTGATTCCCGAGTTCCATAAACAAGGCTACCAGTTCTTGACGTTTGATTTTCGGGCGTCAGGCATCTCGGAAGGCGACCGCGTGACGGTCGGGGCGAAAGAACAGTCCGACCTGCAAGCGGCCATCGCCTTCGCGAATGAGCGAACGGATGGACCGATCGTGTTATACGGCGTCTCGATGGGAGCGGCGACGGCGCTCTCGACAGCTGACGAGACAGAAGTCGCGGCCGTCATCGCCGACAGTCCGTTCAGCGACTTGCGCGGGTATCTCGAGACGAACTTGCCGGTGTGGAGCGATTTGCCGAACATCCCGTTCACCCCGGTCATCTTAACGATCACTCCGTGGTTCACCGGTCTGGATGCGGATCTCGTCAAACCGATTGACGACGTCGAACACATCGATGCGCCGATTCTGTTGATTCACGGGAGAGGGGACAACGCCATCCCGGTGTCAGAAAGTGAACGTTTGGCCGAACGAAACGACCAAATCGAGTTATGGGTGACCGAAAACGACGGTCATGTCGCCTCGCATAAGACGTTCCAAGCCGAATACCGGGAGCAACTGTTCGACTTTTTAGAGCGCGTGCTATGAACGTGGAGTCTAGGGTAGCCTAGACTCATTTCATTCGACGGGTCTTTCATGTATGAACGGAAAGCGGACGATTTGTATAAACGGACGTTTTGGGCGAGGATTTTAGAATAGAGGCGGGGGGATTTATAATGAGTGAAAAGACGGATCAATTCGTGAAGGCTTTGTATGAGACTGTCGTCCAGGAAGGCCTTCACACGTATAAGGAAATGTACGAAGAAGAACTCTCAGCTTCAGAGGTTGACTTGTACAGTCAAGCGATTCACATGTATCAACAGATGAACGCAGAGCAACAACGATTGATGATGCATATGATTGAGGTCGTCATGGTGGACACGGTGTCTCATGTGTTTGGCGTGCTTGATGGGACGTCACCATTGACGGATTCCGAGATGGAAGCGACGGTATTGCTTGATGGGACCGACACGGAAATGGAACTGCAAGATACCTTCATTGGCTACTTGCAGGACGAAGACTTGTATCCATAATTTATATCAGAGGCGCAGATTGCGTCTCTTTTTGTTATGATTGCTAACGAGAAGGAAAGAAAGAAGGGACTAGAATGGATATTATGGCATTACTATCGTTTCTACTGCTCGGGACGCTCATCGGGATTTTGAGCGGATTTTTCGGCATCGGGGGCGGGATCCTGCTCACGCCGCTCCTCCTCGTCTTCGGTTACGAGGCGAGTGCGGCCATCGCGCTCAGTCTCATGCTCACGCTCGGGTCGACGACGGCGGGGACGATCTCACACATCAAACTGAAGAACGTCAACCGGAAGCACGCCCTCTTAATTGGCGGATTCGGGATTATCGGGACGTGGGTGGCGACACCGCTCGTGTTCTACTTAGAGACGCTCGACGGAGCGAAACCGGTCATCTCGCTCGCCTATATCGCGCTCTTAACGTATTTTGCGATCTCGTTTTTCCGTTCGAAACAACACGTCGAAGGGAGCGTCGGCTCCGAGTCGGTGCCGCGCATCGGGTTCATCGGACTGTTCGGCGGCTTCATCTCGTCGCTCATGGGCGTCAGTGGTGGCTTCGTTTTGACACCGCTGCAAGTGAAACTGCTCAACACGGAGATGAAACGCGCCGTTGGTACGAGTATCGCGGCAGCGCTGTTCATCGTCTTGTCCGGTGTCGTCAGTTATGCGATTGCCGGGGCTGACACGAACTATTGGCACGGCCTCGCGCTCATTGCCGGCGCGATGATCGGCTCTCCGATCGGTGCGAAGCAGTTGCAACGGTTCAGTTCTCAACTCGTGAAAAAAGCGCTCGGCGGCTTTTATATCGCCGTCGCGCTTAGCGTCGCGTTGAACTTGCTCGGCTTCAATGACGTCTCGCTCGGACTGCTCGTCGTCCTCGCGCTTACGTTCATCGTGGCGCTGTTCGTACGGCCGAAAAAAAGAGGTTAACCATAAGGAAAACCCCGTCCAACCGACGGGGTTTTATCGTCTAGAAATATGGTCGATGTTTTCTTGGATCTCTCCAACTTTACTCTTCGCTTCGCGCAATCTCCGTTCAAACGCCTCGGTGTCACGTTTCTCATGCCGTCGCTCTTCTTTACCGCGACGTTGTCCTTCGCTCGAGCGATGAAGATGGGTTGCTCTCATCAACCGCTTTTTAAACGATGAATCGCTCATAAGGACACCCCCTTCCATACTTATATGTTCCACCGTCGAAAGGGGGTGAAACGCTATGATGTTCTCAAGACGCGAGCGAGCGCTGCACTTGCTTGTTGGCCGTTACTTTCATCGCCAAAAACGCCGCGAGCAACGCTTTTAACGTATCCCCGATAAGGAACGGGATATTCACCGTCAAGGCGTCTATGAACGACAACCCGAGCATCACTTGCAACCCTAGGCTACCGAGAAGGTAGACGAGACCGAGGCCAAAGACGACGTTGTACGTCACGAGCGCCGGGAAGGAGCGGTGTTGTTCAGAAAAATAACCGATCAAATAGGCCGCGATCGGAAACGCGAGCAAGTAACCGACCGTCGGGCCGACGAACGGGGCGAGGCCGCCGGAGCCACTCAACACCGGAAGGCCGATCATCCCGAGCAATAAATAGACGACGACGGCGAGCGATCCCTTCTTCGCGCCGAGGATGGAGGCGACCGTCATGATGCCGAGCATTTGGAGCGTGATCGGGACCGGTCCGATCGGGATGGCGACCGAGCCGATGCTCGCGAGAAGGGCCGCGCCGATGGCGATTTGCGTAATGTCTTTGATTTTCATATGTAAACCCCTTTTCTGTTAACGTTGACTAAAATAAGGTTAACATCATTTGTAGAGATGGACAAGTAAAAAATGAAGACCAGGTCATAAATGACTTGGTCTTCATTTCGTTAGGCGTGCGTCGGCAGTTTTTGTTTGGCTTCCTCGAGTTGAACTCGGACGGCGTCGAAGCCGGTACCGCCGTAGCTGTTTCGGCGTGCGACGGCCGTCACAGGCGACAACGCGTCATATAAATCCTCTGTGATCAACGCGCTATGCGCTTGATACGTCTCGAGCGGAAGCTCAGACAAGTAGAGCCGCTCTTCGATACAGTGACGGACGAGTGTGCCTGTCACTTCGTGCGCTTCCCGGAACGGCATCCCTTTCGCCGACAAATAATCGGCGAGCTCGGTCGCGTTCGAGAAGTCGCGTTCGGTCGCTCGTTTCATCGTGTCCGCGTGGAACGTCATGTCTTGAATCATCCCGGCCATGATACTGAGGCTACCTTGAACCGTCTTGACGGTGTCGAACATGCCTTCCTTGTCTTCTTGCAAGTCTTTGTTGTAGGCGAGGGGAAGTCCTTTCATGATCGTCAACAGCCCGATTAAATTCCCGACGACCCGTCCTGATTTGCCGCGCACGAGTTCGGCCATATCCGGGTTCTTCTTCTGCGGCATCATACTCGAACCGGTCGAAAACACGTCCGAGATCGTGATGAATTTAAACTCTTCGCTGCTCCATAAAATCAACTCTTCGCAAAAGCGTGACAAGTGCATCATGAGGAGCGAGGCGTTCGACAAATATTCCAAGATGAAGTCACGGTCACTGACGGCGTCGAGGCTGTTCGGATAGACACGGCTGAAACCGAGCAGTTCGGCCGAACGATGACGGTCGATCGGGAACGTCGTCCCGGCGAGCGCACCGGCCCCGAGCGGACTCATGTCGATGCGTTTCAAGCTGTCATGGAACCGTTCCTTGTCGCGCTCGAGCATCCAAAAATAAGCGAGCAAGTGATGGGCGAGCGAGACCGGTTGGGCCCGTTGCAAATGTGTATACCCCGGCATGACCGTCTCGACGTTTTGTGAGGCGTGAGAGACGAGGGTTTGTTGCACCGACTCGATGCCTTCGATCGTCTCGACGACACGGCGTTTCAAATAGAGGTGCATATCGGTCGCGACCTGGTCGTTCCGACTCCGGGCCGTATGCATCTTGCCGGCGACGGGACCGATCTCTTCATGAAGCAAGGCTTCAAGGTTCATATGGATGTCTTCATGGAAGACGTTGAACGTCAGCCCATCCTGTTTCGCTTTCTCGGCGAGTGTGTGCAGGCCGCCGACGATTTGGTCGACTTCAGCTGGCGCCAAAATATGTTGCTCCCCGAGCATCGTCACATGAGCGATGCTCCCTTCGATGTCTTCAAGGACGAGTGCTTTGTCGAAATGAATCGAGGCACCGAACTCGTCGACCCATTCACTGGCCGTCTGTTCGAACCGGCCGCCCCACAGTTTACTCATGCACCATCGTTCCTTTCTCGGCGAGCACTTCCGCTTGTACTTTCGTCGGCAGTCCCCATAATTTGATAAAGCCGACGGCAGCCTGTTGATCGAACGTGTCGGCCGACGTGTACGTCGCAAGTTCTTCATCATAAAGTGAGACCGGTGACTTCCGTCCGTCGACGATCGCTTGCCCTTTGAACAGCTTCATCCGCACCGTGCCTGTGACCGTTTGTTGCGTCTCGTCGATGAAGGCGAGAAGTGCTTTTGTGAGTGGCGAGAACCAGAGGCCGTTATAAATCGTCTCCGTCAATTTTTGCTCGACGATCGGTTTGAAGTGGGCGACTTCACGCACGAGCGTCAACGCCTCGAGTGCTTGGTGCGCGGTGATGAGCGTCATCGCACCAGGTGCCTCGTACACTTCCCGCGACTTGATCCCGACGACACGGTTCTCGATGTGGTCGATTTTGCCGATGCCGTGGGCGCCGGCGACGATGTTCAATTGTTCTAAAATCGCCGTGAACGAGGCCGACTTGCCATCGATGGCGACCGGGACCCCTTGTTTGAATTCGATTTCGACGAGCGTCGGTTCGTTCGGTGTGTCTTCAAGTTGAGCCGTCAGTTCGTATGCACTCGCCGGCGGGGCTGCCCAAGGGTCTTCGAGAATCCCACACTCGACGGCACGTCCCCAAATGTTTTGATCGATCGAGAACGGTTCTTCTTGAACGATCGGGATAGGAATCCCATGCTCAGCCGCATAAGCGATTTCTTCTTCACGTGACCATTTCCACTCCCGGACCGGAGCCACGATTTCAAGTGACGGGTCGAGCGCATGGATTGAAACCTCGAACCGGACTTGGTCGTTCCCTTTCCCTGTGCAGCCGTGAGCGACGGCGACCGCACCTTCCGCTTGTGCGACCTCGACTAATTTTTTCGAGATGAGTGGGCGAGACAGCGCCGAGACGAGCGGGTATACCCCTTCATACATCGTATGGGCTTGCATCGAATACCGAGCGAAATCGTTCACGAACTCGTCAACCGCGTCGATGACGACCGATTTGACCGCTCCTACGTTCAACGCTTTCTGTTGGATCTGATCCAAGTTTTTACCTTCTCCGACGTTCAAGCAACAGGCGATGACATCATAACCTTGTTCTGTTAACCATTTGATAGCGACCGATGTATCCAAACCACCAGAGTATGCGAGTACGAGTTTTTGTTTCATCATCTATACACCCCTTATACATAATTATTCATCTGTATTTATAAATATACGAATTACTTTAACGGATGCTTCCGTGGAAAGCAACCCTTTTCCACAAAAAAAAGAATCACTTTGAAAAGTGACTCTTTTTTCATTGCATGATTTCGAGCTCTGGCATCCATTGCGTCATATGGTCTCGTGTCGGGTTGAACAACTCAGGCTTCGCGTTCTCGAGCGGGACGACTTCGAAATAACCTGCATTTGCGCGGCGAGTGAACGTCGGATAAAACACGGGATTGGCAAGTTCGAACGTCGTCTCGTCCTCGAACGTCGTTTTGACGACGTCGATGCCGACGATGCCTCCTGTGTTCCGCTCATCGCCTTGTTGTCCCGATAGGAAGTTACCGAGTGAGTAGGAGACGAACGTGCGGTTGCCGTTCGCCCCGTCCACCCAGGCGACCGGTTGCAAGACGTGCGGGTGATGTCCGATGACGATGTCGACACCGAGATCGGCCAAGTCTTGGACGAGTGCTTCTTGAGATGCGTTCGGGAGCGGTTCGTATTCGTTACCGAAATGGAGTGAGACGACGGTCATGTCGGCCGCATTATCGGCTTTTTCGACGTCCGAGCGAATCAAGTCCATATCGATGTAATTGACGTGGTACGGTTGTTTCGGGACGACGCCGTTCGTCCCGTACGTATAGGCGAGGAAAGCGAACGAGATATCATTCTCCGTCAGCGTCCGTATGTTCGCCTTGTCTTCTTCTGAGATGAATGACCCAGTATAAGGCATCCCGATCGCGTTCCAATGGTTGATCGAGTTCTCAATCGCTTTGACGCCGCGGTCGAGTGTATGGTTGTTCGCCGTCGTCACGAGGTCGATGCCGGCCTCTTTCAACGCGTCCCCGACCTCGAACGGACTGTTGAACGCCGGATAGCTCGACAGGCCGATCTCACTGCCGCCGATCATGCTCTCTTGGTTGGCGATGGCGATGTCAGCCCCTTGCAAAATCGGGGCCAATTCCCGGAAGCCAGGATTGAAGTCGAAACCGTCCCCGGTCTTGGCGGCGTTATACACCGTATCGTGTAACAAGATATCACCGATCGCGTACAACGAGGCGGTCGTGACGACGGGCTCTGGTTCGGCTGGGGCTTCTGGCTCAGGCGGTTCCTCGGTCTCGACCGGTGGGGTCTCCGGCTGTTCGACGACGGTTTGTTCGACCTCGGCTGTCGCACATCCGGTTAAGAGGAACAAAGACAACGGCAATGCGAACGTTAAATAAGCGGGGAATCGTTTCAAGTGACAAGTCACGTCCTTTCAGAATGATCAGAGCACACAAAAACAGTTATATGGCATCATTCGACGAGATGGGGACGGATTCCTGTTCACGCTATAAAAAAATGTACCAGGCGATTTGCCTGATACATCAAGATAGACGTTTGACTCACACTTGCTCTCGTTTCAGGATGTGTTCCATTTCCTCGAACTCGGCTGTGATCGTCTCATTCGGCGGCGGCGTCATCAAGCTGACGACGTAAATGGCGAGTGCTGACAAAAAGAACGCCGGAATCATCTCGTACAGTTCCCCGATCGGCCCGAACCAATCGGCGGCGAAGTTTTTCCAGACGATGACGATGAAAGCCCCGGTCAACATACCGGCGAGCGCACCTTGGCGCGTCGTCCGCTTCCAGAACAGGCTGAACAAGATGAGCGGGCCGAACGAAGACCCGAAACCGGCCCATGCGTAACCGACGAGGTTCAAGATCGTGTCATCTGCCCCTAAAGCGAGCCAAATCGACACGGCCGAGACGAGGATGACGGTGATGCGGCCGACCATGACGAGTTCACGGTCTCCTGCACCTTTACGGAAGAACTTTTGATAGAAGTCTGTCGTCGCAGCACTTGACGACACGAGCAGCTGCGATGAGATCGTCGACATGATGGCGGCGAGGAGTGCCGCTAACAGGACCCCGGTGATCAAATCGACGAACAATAAGTCAGATAAATTGATGAAGATGTTTTCAGGGTTGTCGATGTCGAGACCTTGTTGCGTGTAGTAGGCGAGACCGAACAATCCGGTCGCCATCGCCCCGACGACGGTGAAAAGCATCCAAGAGATTCCGATGCGTCGTGCCTTCTTGATATCCTTCAACTTCTCAATCGCCATAAAGCGGACGATGATGTGCGGTTGACCGAAGTAGCCGAGACCCCAGGCGAACAAAGAGACGATCCCGATCAAAGATTGGCCCGTCCACGGGTCAAGCAATGCCGAGTCGATGTCACCAATCGTTCGGAACGCGCTCGAGACACCATCTGTCGCCGTGATGGCGATCGCCGGGACGAAGATGAGCGCGAACAACATGATGAGGCCTTGGACGAAGTCGGTCCAACTGACGGCCAAAAATCCGCCGATAAACGTGTAGATGATGATGATTGAAGCCAAGATGAGGACACCTGTGACGAACTCGATGCCGAAGACGGCGTTGAACAGGCGGCCACCGGCGACGAACCCGCTCGTCGCGTAAAGTGTGAAGAAGATGAGGGTGACCGCGGCTGAGAACGTCCGAAGCGTCCCGCGTGAATCTTTGAATCGTTTCTCGAAATAGTCAGGGATCGTGATCGCATCCTCGGACAGGTAAGAATACGTCCGTAGACGCGGTGCGACGAGGAGCCAGTTCAAATAGGCGCCGATCGTCAACCCGATGACGATCCACCCGCTCGAGATACCGGTCGCGAACATCGCACCCGGAAGGCCCATCAAGAGCCATCCGCTCATGTCCGAGGCACCGGCCGACAAGGCGGCGACGCCAGGCCCGAGCCCGCGTCCGCCGAGCATGTAGTCGCCGATGCTGCTCGTTCGGCGATAAGCGACGATACCGAGTAGCACCATGAGCGCCATGTAAATCGTGATAGAAATTAAAATACCGTTCATTGTCTTTCCCCCTACCATTCATGAATTGGAAACGCTTACAAACTATATATATCATGTCTTGACAAAATTTTGTCACAAAAATGAATAGGTTGCACGTCTTACTTTCATGATTGACCAAAAAAATAAAAACTACTTGGCCGGGCAGGTGACGAGATGATCGTTGACGAGACCTGTCGCTTGTAGGTGGGCGTAAACGGTCGTCGGGCCGAGAAATTTGAATCCGCGTCGCTTCAAGTCTTTACTCACCTGTTCTGACAGTTCCGTCACCGCTGGGACGTCATCGAGCGTTGTCCACTTATTCCAGATGACTCGGTCGTCGACGAACGCCCAAATGTAGCTGTCGAACGAACCGAATTCAGACTGGATCTCGATGAAGCGGTGGGCGTTGTTGATAGACGCTTCGATTTTACGACGGTTCCGGACGATCCCGGGATTGTTCATCAACCGATCGATATCGGTTTCCGTGAACGCGGCCACTCGTGCGACGTCAAAGTCACAATAGGCATGCCGATAGTTCTCGCGTTTACGTAAAATCGTCAGCCAGCTCAGCCCGGCTTGTGCGCTCTCGAGCGTCAAACACTCGAAATGTTTTTTGTCGTCATGGACAGGCTTTCCCCATTCCTCATCATGATACCGGACATACAGTGGATCGGTGCCGCACCAAGGGCAGCGGGTCGTTTGTTGCATCGTCTCCATCCTCTCGTGTTTTGTTCAGTGTAACACGTCGACTCGGTTTCAGTTATCGGTTCACGGGTATAATATCGAATATGTAATGGAGGTCGATCGTATGCGTGAATGGATGATAGGGATCATCGAGCAGTTCGGATATTTCGGCATCGCGTTCATGATTTTCATCGAGAACGTGTTCCCGCCGATCCCGTCAGAAGTCGTCCTCTTATTCGGTGGGTTTTTTGCCGTCAAGACGGATTTGATCATTTGGCTCGTCATCGTGGCGGCGACGGTCGGTGCGATTGCCGGGGCGATTTTGCTATATGGCATCGGGCTATACCTGGATGTCGAACAGATCGAGAAGTGGACGAAAAAGTACGGGAAATGGCTGCGGCTTGATATCGAGGATGTCCATAAGGCGGATGCTTGGTTTGACCGGTACGGGGGTTGGATGGTCTTCTTTGGACGGCTCATGCCTGTCGTCCGGAGCTTGATCTCACTCCCGGCCGGTATGTCGAATATGCCCTTCGCCAAGTTCTTGCTGCTCAGTACGGCCGGGACGCTCATTTGGAATTCGGTATTAATCTATGTCGGGATCCAGGTCGGAGAGAACTGGGAGTCGATTTTGCGCTATTTAGACGTCTATTCGTATGTCATCTATGCGCTGTTGGCAATCGGAATCGTCGTCTATCTCGTTTGGCGAAAGCGACGAAAGCAGAATAAATCAAAGCGCGCTTCTTCGTTTTGAGCAATATAAAAAACGGGTCCTCGTTCCAGGGCCCGTTCAACGTTTAAGTTCCGGATGGTCCGCTAAAATTTGGTCACGTAAACGATACATCTTCGAGACGATGTCATCCCGTGTCTCGCGAAACGCTTCGATCGGCTGACCAGACGGATCATCGAGTCCCCAGTCCTCGCGATACGTAGTTGGCACGTAAGGACATTCGACCTCGCAGCCCATCGTGATCAAATAATCGAGCTTTGGCGGGATGGCATCGAGAAGTTTCGGTGACTGCCCGGTCGGATCAAGCCCGATTTCACGAACGGCTTCTAGCGCTAACGGTTTTACTTCAGGATAGTTCTCTGTTCCAGCCGAGTAGACTTGGGCGATATCACCGAGCAAAGCTTTTCCGATCGTCTCGGCCATTTGTGAACGGCATGAGTTATGAATACAGATGAACGCTACCTCAACCATTGTTACAGCCCCTTCCTTCAATCCTGTTTTTTGTTTTTCTCTTCAGGTAACACTTTCTCCAACGTCTGTTCCGTCTTCTCCGCTAAAATCTCAGAGAAGCGGAACAAGACGATGCCGATGATGGCCGAGACGAAGATGTATAGACCGACGAACAAGTTGATGGCGCCATTCGATAACGCCGTGAACAAAATCGAGAACTCACCGCGAGGGGCGAGGGAGAACCCGACCTCGTTCGCCTGGACACGGCTCAACCCGTACATGCGGCCGCCGACGCGCCCGACGATCCATTTTGACAACACGCCCCAAACGATCAACACGAAGAACAGCGCGTTGATGATGACGCCTTGCTCGAGGTTGATCGAAATCCCGAACGAGATGAAGAAGATCGGTAAGAACAAGTCGCGAACCGGCACCGTCAACCGCTTGAGCGGGCGGATGTCGTGGATACCGGCGAGCATGATCCCGGCGATGAACGCACCTAGTATCTCGGACAGCCCGAATACCATGCCGATACCGGCGAAAAAGAGAATCAAGCCGATAAGCCCAATGCTCGCATCGTCTTGCCGAAGCAAATGTTTGACGGTGCGGGGATGGCGGGTGACAAACCGTATGCCGACGAATAAAAGGACACCGAACATGATATGCTCCCCAATAGGTAGACAGATGAAATAACAAATCTGTTTATCTGATTGGGGAGTGTTTTTTTATGGCGAGAAGTCGGCATACGATCGAACAAAAATTGAGTGCGCTGCGCATGATGGAAGAAGAAACATATA
>WPCK01417117.1_pt1 | contig 152495 bp, 148 predicted proteins | sample 5399851 | NCBI WGS metagenome assembly WPCK01 (sample SAMN12869471, study PRJNA574797) | sludge metagenome | isolation source: wastewater treatment of pH11 | place: China:Beijing | collected 2019-05-20 | reverse complement strand
CCTACATCCTCACCTTCGAGAAGCTGCCCGAACTCGACCGCCAGGGCCGGCCGAAGATGTTCTACTCGCAGCGCATTCACGACAAGTGCTACCGCCGGCCGCATTTCGATGCCGGCCAGTTCGTTGAGCATTTCGACGACGAGGGCGCACGCAAGGGCTACTGCCTCTACAAGGTCGGCTGCAAGGGCCCGACGACCTACAACGCGTGCTCGACGGTGCGCTGGAATGGCGGCCTGTCCTTCCCGATCCAGGCGGGCCACCCCTGCATCGGCTGCTCGGAGGACGGCTTCTGGGACAAGGGCGGCTTCTACAACCGCCTGACCGACATCCACGGCTTCGGCATCGAAGCCAATGCCGACAAGATCGGCGGTACGGCGGCGCTGGCCGTCGGCGCGGCCGCCGCAACGCATGCCGCGTTGAGCGCAGTCAAGCGCATCCGTGAAAAGGGAGGAAACAGCTGATGGGCATCCAGACCCCCAACGGGTTCAACCTCGACACGGGCGGCCAGCGCGTGGTCGTCGACCCGGTCACGCGCATCGAAGGCCACATGCGCTGCGAGGTGAACATCGACGAGAACAATTTCATCCGCAACGCGGTCTCCACCGGCACGATGTGGCGCGGGCTCGAGGTCATCCTCAAGGGCCGCGACCCGCGCGACGCTTGGGCCTTCGTGCAGCGCATCTGCGGCGTGTGCACCGGCACGCACGCGCTCACCTCGGTGCGCGCGGTCGAGGACGCGCTTTCGATCAAGATCCCCGAAAACGCCAACTCGATCCGCAACATCATGCAGCTTTCGCTGCAGGTGCATGACCACCTGGTGCATTTCTACCATCTGCACGCCCTCGACTGGGTCAATCCCGTCAACGCGCTCAGGGCCGATCCGAAGGCAACCTCCGAGCTGCAGCAGGCCGTTTCGCCATCCCACCCCAATTCGTCTCCCGGCTATTTCCGGGATGTACAGAACCGGCTGAAGAAGTTCGTCGAATCGGGCCAACTCGGGCCGTTCAAGAACGGCTACTGGACCAATCCGGCCTATCTACTGCCGCCGGAAGCCGACCTGATGGCGGTGACCCACTATCTGGAAGCGCTCGATTTCCAGAAGGAGATCATGACGGTCCGCACCATCTTCGGCGGCAAGGATACGCATCCCAACTGGCTGGTCGGCGGCGTGCCCTGCGCCATCAACATGGATGGCGAGCTTGCGGCCGGCGCGCCGATCAACATGGAGCGCCTCAACTACGTCAAATCGATCGTCGAACGGGCCGAGACATTCATCAACAATGTCTACATCCCCGATGTCATCGCCATCGGCAATCTCTACAAGGGTTGGCTCTATGGCGGCGGCCTGTCGGGCAAGAGTGTGCTTGCCTATGGCGATATCCCGGACAAGGCGAACGACTATTCCGCCGGCAACCTGATGATGCCGCAGGGCGCCATCATCAACGGCAACCTCGCCGAGGTGCTGCCGGTCGACGTGCGCGACCCCGAGCAGATCCAGGAGTTCGTGCCGCACAGCTGGTACAAGTATCCGGACGAAGCGAAGGGCCTTCATCCCTGGGACGGCGTCACCGAGCCGAACTACGCGCTCGGTCCCAACGCCAAGGGATCCAGGACCAACATCGAGCAGATCGACGAGGGCGCGAAATATTCGTGGATCAAGGCGCCGCGCTGGCGCGGCCATGCCATGGAAGTCGGGCCCCTCGCCCGCTACGTGGTCGGTTACGCCAAGGGGCACGAGGAGATCAAGGAACAGGTCGATTCCACGCTGCGGGCGCTCGGCGTTCCGCTCACCGCACTGTTCTCGACCCTTGGCCGCACGGCGGCGCGCGCGCTTGAGGCGCAATGGGCGGCGCGCAAGCAGGTCTATTTCCTCGACAAGCTGATCGCCAATATCAAGGCGGGCGACACGGCGACGGCGAACACGGAAAAGTTCGACCCGGCGACGTGGCCGACCGAGGTCAAGGGCGTCGGCTTCACCGAGGCGCCGCGTGGGGCGCTCGGCCACTGGGTGCGCATCAAGGACCAGAAGATCGACAACTACCAGTGCGTGGTGCCGACAACCTGGAACGGCTCGCCGCGCGACCATGCCGGCAATATCGGCGCCTTCGAAGCCTCACTGATGGACACGAAGGTGGAACGGCCGGAGGAACCGGTGGAGATCCTGCGCACGCTGCATTCCTTCGATCCGTGCCTCGCCTGCTCGACCCATGTGATGGGTCCGGACGGGCAGGAGATGGCGAAGGTCACGGTGCGCTGAGGGAGGATGACATGAACAAACGTACCCAAATCATCGTCGCCGCCGCCGCGGCTCTCGCTGCCTCGCCTGCGCTCGCCCATACGGGTGCTGGCAACGCCGACGGATTTTCCGCGGGCCTCGCGCATCCGCTCTTCGGCGCTGACCACCTTCTCGCCATGCTGTCGGTGGGCGTGTGGTCGGCGCTCGCCGCCCCGCGCCGGGCCTGGATCGCGCCGCTCGCCTTCGTTGCGGCGATGATCGCCGGAGCGTGGCTCGCCTTTGCCGGAATCGGCCTACCGGCGGTCGAGAGCATGATTGCCGCATCGGTCCTCGTCTCCGGCCTCATGATTGTGGCGGGTGCGCGTCTGCCGCTCGCGGTCGGCGTCGCCCTGTGCGGGCTGTTCGCGGCCTTCCACGGTCATGCGCACGCGGCCGAGGCCACGGGCGGCGTTTTCGCCTATATCATCGGCTTTGCGATTTCCACTGCCGCGATTCATGCCGTCGGCATCGGTATCGGCATTGGTACTGTGCACACCACGCTACTGCGTCACGGTGTGGGGCTTGCCGTCGCCGGTTCCGGCATCGCTCTTCTGGCAGGGTAAGGAGGGCGTCATGGACACAACCCACCAGGCTCACCGAGAGGAAGCCGTCTATGTCTACGAGGCGCCGGTGCGCCTGTGGCACTGGATCAACGCCTTCGCCATCTTCGCGCTCATCGGCACCGGCTATCTCATCGGATCGCCGCCGCCGGCCATCGGCGGCGAGGCCAGCGCGAGCTTCGTATTCGGCTGGATCCGCTACATCCACTTCTCCGCCGGCTACGTGCTGTTCGTCGGCTTCCTGTTCCGTATCTACTGGGCGCTGGTCGGCAACCGGCACGCCCGGCAGGTCTTCCTTCCACCGGTCTGGCGGGGACGCTTCTGGCGCGAACTGTTCCACGAAGTGGGCTGGTACGCGATGCTCATCAAGCAGCCGATGAAGTACAAGGGCCACAACCCGCTGGCCACCTTCGTGATGCACATCATGTTTGTCTGGCTGACGATCTTCATGATCGTGACCGGGCTTGCCCTCTACGGCGAGGGAACTGGCATGGGAAGCTGGCAGAACACGCTGTTCTCAAGCTGGGTGATTCCGCTTTTCGGACAAAGCCAGGACGTTCACACTTGGCATCACCTCGGCCTGTGGGTGATGGTCTGCTTCATCATCATCCACATCTATGCCGCGGTGCGCGAGGACATCATGTCCCGCCAATCGATCATCTCGTCGATGTTCTCGGGCTGGCGGACATTCCGCGACGACAAGTCGGTCTGATTCTCCTGGGACCACGGCGAAACCGGCGCGGGCAACCGCGCCGGTTTCGTTTTCATAGCGGAAATCCGGCAACCGGCAGCAACGTTTCCAGTCGAAACCGCATTTCGCCGATGGAAGAACATATTGCACCTGTCCTTTTCATATCGGAATTTTTCCTTTCACTTCAGAATCCCCGTCTTGCAAACGGCTTTGAATCGAAATGCTTTTTCGTCCGTGCGCGTTTGGCACAGCGCTTGCGACCGGAGAGCCAACGAGTCTGGGAGGAACTCATGGACACAGCGCCTTCGGTGCTCGTCCTCGGCATCGGCAACCTTCTGTGGGCCGACGAAGGTTTCGGGGTCCGCGCCGTGGAGGCGTTCCACCGGCGTTTCGCGGAGGATGCGCGCGTGCGCGTCATGGACGGCGGCACGCAGGGCATCTATCTCGTCCAGCATATCCGCGAGGCCGACGTCCTCGTCGTTTTCGATGCGGTCGACTACGATCTGCCGCCGGGCACGATGAAACTTGTCGAGGATGGCGAGGTGCCGGCCTTTCTCGGCGTACGCAAGATGTCGCTGCACCAGACGGGTTTCCAGGAGGTTCTCGCCATGGCGGAACTCGCCGGCGACTACCCGTCCCGCCTGCTGCTCGTCGGCGTACAGCCCGTGGAACTGGAGGATTTCGGCGGCAGCCTGCGTCCGCAGGTCAAGGCGCAAGTCGAACCGGTAATCGAGGCGGCCCGCGACTGGCTGCGAGCACTCGGCATCGAACTGGTTGAACGCGATGCACCACTGACCGACGAGTCCACGATTGCCTCGCGGGAAATGTTGCTTGCTGCCTACGAGCAGGGACGGCCGGCCGAGAGCCTCGCCTTCCGCCACGGCGACGAGCGGGTTCTCGTCGGCGGCCATTTCAGTGGCCCGGACGATTTCAACGCCGAGATGGCAGCGCTCGTGGCGAAGACGGGGAGCGCAGACTGATGTGCGTCGGCGTTCCGTACCGCATCATCGAGGCCGGCGTCGGCTTCGCCCGCGCCACCAGCCGTAACGTCGAGGCGACCATCGATACCAGGCTCGTGGGCGCAGTCGAGCCTGGCGATTGGGTCCTCACCTTTCTCGGCGCCGCCCGAGAGAAGATCACCGCGCTCGACGCGAAGCACATCGAGGATGCACTGGAGGCAGTCGGGCGCGCGATGGCCGGAGAGACTAATCTCGATCATCTCTTTGCCGACCTTATCGGCCGCGAGCCCCGACTTCCGGAGTTCCTGCGCCCGAGCAAAAATCTCGAGAAGGATGCATGATGACCCTCTATTCGCCATTGACCGAAACCCTATTCAATCGTCACGGCTATCCGCTTGTCAGTGAAGCCGACCTCGACGCCTTTGGCCGCACGGCGCGGTTCGGCGTGCTGTTCTTCCAGGGCGACTGGCAGCGGCTCGGCGAAAGCAGCGATGTTGCCGTGATCTTGCCCGAGCTGGTGACGGCCTTCGACAGCACGTTCGAGGCGGCGGTGGTCGACCGCGCCAGCGAACGCAAGCTACAGGCGCGCTATCGATTTCCGGCCTTTCCGGCGCTGGTTTTCCTTCGCGACGGCGAATATCTCGGCGCCATCAGCCGGGTGCTCGACTGGAACGACTACCTGCTCGAAATCGCCGAGATCCTCCAGCGCGAACCATCCGCCCCGCCGCCCTTTCGTCTGCCCGAGCCCCCCGCCACGGGCGGCGACGAAGCCCCCCACATCCATTGACCGCGGAGACAGTTATGGCGCCCGACCTTTCGTTTCTCGGACCCGGATCGCAGCCCGACGAGGGCGATGGCGTCCTGCAATTCATGGAAATGCCGAAAAGCATGGCGACCTTCCATTCGCCCGCCCTTCCCGAGCCGGAAGACGCGGCGACGCTGAACGGCGCCAAGGTGGCGCTGCACGCGATCGTGGAGGCGCTTGCTGCGTGGACGCCGGGCAACAGCGTCCGCGTCCCGCTCGACGGACTCGACAAGGCCGACCTTGCCTTCGTCGATCAGGCGCTCGGCGAGGGGGAGGTATCGGTTGTCTGCGGCAGCGACGTGCAGGTACAGGAATCAGTTCTTGCCGGCGTTTGGCGGGTCCGCACGAGCGCGCCGGACGGGCGGCTTGTCGCCGACGGGGTTGAGGTGGGTGCCTTCCCGATGAGCGTGCGCGAGCGACTGACGGAGCGCACCGGACACGAATTCAGCCTGCCGCGCAGTTTTGGGCCTGAGGTCTTCAACGCGCCCCCGCTGCTGACGGAGATTGGCGACCAGATCAGCAAACCTCGTACCGGCCAGGACCCGCATGTCATCAACCTCTCGCTGTTGCCGCATACCGAGGCGGATCTCCTGTTGATCGACGAAACGCTTGGTCGCGGTATTGTCACGGCGCTGTCGCGCGGCTACGGCAATTGCCGCGTCATGTCGACGGGGGTTGCCGGGGTCTGGTGGGTCCGCTTCTACAATTCTCAGGACACGCTGATTCTCAACTCCATCGAAGTGGTCGACGTGCCGGAAGTCGTCTGCGCGGCCCCGGAGGATATCGCCGACAGCCATGAACGCCTCGTCGAGATCCTCAAGGTCTATCAATGAAAGACCACTTCTTTTCCGGCTCCTACGGCGGGGACGGCAAACGGATCTCGCCAAGGGCTCGGATGGAGTGCAAGATCTGCTGGCATGTCTACGACCCCGCGGAGGGCGATGCAGCCTGGCAAATTCCGCCGGAAACGCCGTTCGCAGATCTGCCGGATTACTGGAGTTGCCCGAACTGCGAGGGTCGACGCGAGGATTTCATGGTCGTGTCCGATGAGTGACCGCGCGATTGATCTCGCGCATGGCATCGAGACGGTGTTCCGGCGCATTCAGAGCACGACGATGGCCGGCGTGCCCATCCTCAACCCGGTCCTTTCTGTGCGGGTTATCGGGATGCGCCCGTTTGAGGCGGAATGGCTTTGCGTGCTGACGACCCCTTGGTTCATGAACCTGATGCTGCTGCCTGACGTGCCTGGGGAAAACGCCCCGGCGGCGGGCACCAAGAGTTCCGTGACGTTCCCGGCCGGGCGATTCGAGTTTATCCAGGGGCGTGACGGGGATATCGGCGACTACCGGTCCTGTTCGCTGTTTTCGCCCATGTTCGAATTCGCCGACCAGGAGGCAGCGGAGGCCACCGCACGCGAAATCCTCGCTCTCGTCACCGAGGATCACGAGAACGATACCGAGGATCACGACATGGTCGCCATCTGGGAAGGCAGGCTCCCCGATCCCCCTGCGCCGGCCGGGGCACCGCCGGTCCTTTCACGCAGAAGGCTGTTCGGTCTTGGCGGCCGTGGGACCGAAGACTCATGAGCCTGATCGGCACCCTCGGCATCGAACTCGATTGCGACGACGGAAAGATCCTTGCGGTCCGTTTCGATGCGCCGAAGCCGGTACCGATCAATCGCCTGCTCGGCGGCAGGACACCGGAAGAGGTGCCGGGCATTGTCGGCACCTTGTTTCCATTGTGCGGACTGGCACAGGCTGCGTGTGCGGCATCGGCCCTCGAGACCGCACTCGCATCAGAGGTCTCCGAAACCGGGCGGGCCGCGAGAGCCGCATTGGTCGCCGCCGAAGCGCTGCGCGAGCATGTCACACGAATTTCCGTGGATTGGCCGACCTTTGTGGGCGAGGGAGCTGACGGCAATGCTTTCGCCGCCACACAAAAAGCGCTTGGCGCGCTGCGGACCGCGCTCTTCGGCGATGCCAATCCCTTCGCACCCGGTGTTTCCGTCCGAGAGATAAACGGCGGTGTGCGGCTCGCCGTCGAACGCATGGAAGACGCCGCGGGTCGGTCGCTGTTCGGCGATGCGCCGGATCGCTGGTCCGCTTATTCGTCGCTCGCCGGCATGGAGGACTGGGCGACAAAGGGACTTACGCCCGCCGCGAGGTTGCTCGCCCGGCTGCTCTCCCCGACTGCCGAGCAAATGACCACGGAAGAAGCCGAGGACGGGACGCCCTACGGCCGGTACCACGACCACGCGACGATAGCCGCGCTTCGGGCGGCGTATGGCGAGCTGCCGGCGCGCGTCGGCGCGCGGTTGATCGAGGTCATGACAATCGTCCGAGCATTGGGAGACTATGCGAGTGGCCGGGCTGGCCCGAAGGTCATGATCTCGGAGGCGGGTGAGACCGACGGAACTGGCCACGCCCGCGTGGATGTCGCGCGTGGCGCGTTGGTTCACGATGTCCGGCTCGATGGTGGACGTGTGGCAGAATACCGGATCGCCGCGCCGACGACGGCCAATTTCGAGAACGGCGGAGCAGCGGAACGGGCGCTCCTGCGGATCAGGGCGAGCGACCGAAGCGAAATGGAGTGGCGCGCGCGCCTGACAGTGCTCGAACTCGATCCTTGCGTCGCCTACGAATTGAGGATCACCTGATGCACGAAATGGCGCTGTGCGAAAGCATCCTCGACGTGATGGAGGTGGAGGCCAAGAAGCAGGCCTTTACCCGCGTCAAGCGTGTGCGCCTCGAGATCGGTGTTTTTTCCGGCGTTGAAATCGAGGCGCTGCGTTTCGGCTTCGATGCGGTAACGGCGGGCTCCCTCGCCGATGGCGCGGCTCTCGACATTGATGAGAAACCGGGCGAGGCTTGGTGCTTCGACTGCGACAGGACCATTTCCATCGCGGCCCGGTTCGATCCCTGCCCGCATTGCGGCGGTCACAGGTTGCGCGTAACGGGCGGCGAAGAAATGCGGATCAAGGAATTGGAGGTCGGCTGATGTGCGCTGTTTGCGGTTGCGGCGAAGGCGAGGTCCGCATCGAAGGCAAGGACAAATCGGGCCATCATGGTCATGATCACCATCATCACCACGACCATGACCATCACCACGATGACGGCCATGTGCACGCCGCCGATGGAACAATTCACTATGGCAACGGTCCCGCCCACGCCCATGCGCCCGGACTGTCGCAATCGCGCATGGTCGAGATCGAGAAGAACATCCTGTCCAAGAATGACGCCTATGCGGACGACAATCGCCGTGCCTTTTTCGATCACTGCATCTTCGCGCTGAACCTCGTTTCCAGTCCCGGCTCGGGCAAGACCAGCCTGCTGGTCGAGACGGTCAAGCGCCTTGAGGGCAAGATGCCGGTCGCGGTGATCGAAGGCGATCAGCAGACGACGGCAGACGCCGAGCGCATCCGCGCGACCGGCGTGCCGGCGATCCAGATCAATACGGGCAAGGGTTGCCACCTCGACGCCCACATGGTCGGCCACGCTTTCGAGGACCTGCCGTTAGTATCCGGCGGCGTCCTGTTTATCGAGAATGTCGGCAATCTCGTCTGCCCCGCCGCCTTCGACCTCGGCGAAGCGCATAAGGTGGTGATCCTGTCGGTAACCGAAGGCGAGGACAAGCCGCTCAAATATCCCGATATGTTCGCCGCTGCCGACCTTATGATCCTCAACAAGGTCGACCTGTTACCGCATCTCGATTTCGACGTGGCCGCGACCATCGCCAACGCCCGCAAGATCAACCCGCGCATCCGCGTGCTGCAGGTCTCGGCACGCACCGGCGCCGGCCTCGACGAGTGGATCGCCTGGCTCACCGCGGCACGTACTCTGGCGCTGACGGGATCGCCGGCGCTGCAGCAAGCCGCGGGAGCCTGAGCGATGTGCCTCGCCCTGCCCGCCCGTGTCACCGAACTGCATGACGACTCCATGGCGACGGTGTCGCTGGAGGGCGTGAAAAAGCGCATCTCGCTGGCGCTGGTCGAAGACGTCAGCGTCGGCGACTATGTACTCGTCCATGTCGGCTACGCCCTGCACAAGGTCAGCCCCGAGGAGGCCGACCGGACGCTGAAGCTGATGGCCGATGCAGGCCTTCTCGCCGGGGAACTGGAGGAGCTGGCGTCGTGAAATACGTGTCGGAATACCGCGACGCCGAACTGGCGCAGACCGTGGCCGGAGCCATCGCACGCGAGGTCGATCCGGAACGCCAGTACTATTTCATGGAGTTCTGCGGCGGGCACACGCACGCAATCTTCCGCTATGGCGTGCAGGACCTGATGCCGGCGAACGTGCATTATGTGCACGGGCCGGGCTGCCCGGTCTGCGTGCTGCCGGTCAACCGCATCGACGACGCGGTGGAACTGGCCGAACGGCACAGCGTGATCCTGTGCTCCTATGGCGACATGATGCGGGTACCCGGTACGAAGCAGCGCTCGCTGATCCGGGCCAAGGCCGACGGCGCCGACATCCGCATGGTCTACTCGACGATGGACGCGCTGAAGATCGCGCGCGACAATCCTGACCGGCAGGTCGTGTTCTTCGCCATCGGCTTCGAGACGACGACGCCGCCCTCGGCGGTGGCGCTGAAGATCGCCAAGGCGGAAGGCCTCGCCAATTTCTCGCTGTTCTGCAACCACGTGCTGACGCCGCCGGCGATCGGTCACATCCTGGAATCGCCGGAAGTCCGCGATCTTGGCGTGGTCAAGATCGACGGTTTTCTTGGACCGTCGCACGTCTCCTCGGTCATCGGGTCCGATCCCTATGCCTGGTTCGCGGAGGAATTCCGCAAGCCGGTGGTCATTGCCGGCTTCGAGCCCCTCGATGTCATGCAATCGACGCTGATGCTGATCCGTCAGGTCAATGAGGGACGGGCCGAGGTCGAGAACGAATACACGCGCGTGGTCACCAAGGAAGGCAATCTGAAAGCGCAGGCACTCGTCGCCGAGGTGTTCGAACTGAGGCAGAGTTTCGAGTGGCGCGGCCTCGGCACAGTGCCCTATTCGGCGCTACGCATTCGCGACGGCTATGCGGATTTTGACGCCGAGAAGCGCTTCTCGCTGACGCCGAAGCTGGCCCGCGAGGTCAAGTCGTGCGAGTGCCCGTCGATCCTGCGCGGCGTGAAGAAGCCGACCGACTGCAAGCTGTTCGGCACCGTGTGCACGCCGGAGAACCCGATCGGCTCCTGCATGGTGTCGTCGGAAGGCGCCTGCGCCGCCTACTGGACCTATGGCCGCTTCCGCGACGGTGCGGCGCATCCGGCCGAGGCGGCGGAATGAACGCGGGCATTCCACCGCGCCCACCCGGGCGCGCCGTCGACATGACGCACGGGGCCGGCGGCAAGGCCGGCGAGCAGCTCGTCGCCTCGCTGTTCCGTCGGCATTTCGACAATCCTATCCTCGCCCAGGGCGACGACGGTGCGGCGCTTGGCGAGGTCGCGGGCCGGCTGGTCATGACCACGGACGGGCACGTCGTTTCACCGCTGTTCTTTCCCGGCGGCGATATCGGCAAGCTGGCCGTCTCGGGAACGGTGAACGACCTCGCCGTGATGGGCGCCATCCCGAAATATCTGACTGCCTCCTTCATCATCGAGGAAGGCTTCGCGATGGACGACCTCGAACGCATCGTCGCCTCGATGGCGGCCGTGGCGCGCGAAGTCGGCGCGCAGATTGTCGCCGGCGACACCAAGGTGGTCGAGCGCGGCAAGGGCGACGGCGTGTTCATTTCGCTCGCCGGCCTCGGCATCGTCCCCGATGGCGTCGCTCCCTCGGGAGCCAAGGCGCGGGCGGGTGACGCGGTGCTTGTTTCCGGCACGATCGGCGACCACGGCGTCGCGATCCTGTCGAAGCGCGAAAACCTCGATTTCGAGACGGAGATCGTTTCGGACTGCCAACCTCTCGCCGACCTAGCGCAAGCGATGTTCGCCGTCGTGCCCACGATCCGCGTCATGCGCGACCCGACTCGCGGTGGCGTCGCGGCGACACTGAATGAGATCGCTCACCAGTCAGGTGTCGGCATCGCGCTCGTCGAGAAGGATATCCCGGTCGATCCGGGCGTGGCGGCGGCTTGCGAGCTGCTGGGAATAGACCCGCTCAATGTCGCCAACGAAGGCAAACTGCTTGCGATCTGCGCGGCAGAGGATGCCGAGCAGTTGTTAGCGGTAATGCGGGCGCATCCGCGCGGCAGTAACGCATCCCTCATCGGCCAAGTGGTGGACGACAAGGCGCACCTCGTGACGATGCGGACCTCATTCGGAGGCAACCGCGTCGTCGACTGGATCGCCGGGGAGCAACTGCCGAGGATCTGCTGATGCGCATCCTCTTCCTGGCACACAGCTTCAACAGCCTCGCCCAGCGACTTCATGTCGAGTTGCGGGCGCTCGGCCACGACGTCACGGTCGAATTCGATATCAATGACGCGGTGGCGGAAGAGGCGATCGCGTTGTTCGACCCCGATATCGTCCTCGCGCCGTTCCTGAAGCGGGCGATCCCCGAGTCGATTTTCGGGAAAAGGCTTTGCCTCGTCGTCCATCCGGGGCCGCCCGGCGATGGTGGCCCGGCGGCGCTCGACCATGCCATCCTCGACGGCGTACCGACTTGGGGCGTCACCGTGCTGCAGGCGAGCGGCGACCTCGATGGCGGACCGGTGTGGGCATCGCGGACATTTGCGATGCGAGTTGCAGCGAAATCAAGCCTTTATCGCCACGAGGCGACTGAAGCGGCAGTGTCCGCCGTACGGGAAGCTATTGCCCGTCATGAATCCGGCGAAGGACCGCAGCCAATACAGCCGGCGCGCGCCGAACGCATCTGGCGCGGACCGGTGAAGGCGGCGGAGCGTGCAATTGACTGGAAGGCGGATGATACCGCGACGGTGCTGCGCAAGATCGCGTCGGGCGACGGGATGCCGGGAGCGTCAGCTACGCTCGACGGCCGCGTGGTCCGGCTGTTCGATGCCAGACCGGCCGATCTCAACAGCGAACCGGGGACGCTTGTTGCCCGGTCCGGGCCGGCGCTCGGCATCGCTACGCGGGACGGCGGCGTCTGGATAGGACGGCTCATCGACAGTACTTCGGAACGGCCGTTCAAGCTCCCGGCGACGCGCGTGCTGTCGGAGGCGGCGCTGCGCCTGCCGGAGATTTCGGCCGAGCGGGGCGGCTACAGCGAGATTTCATGGCGCGAGGCAGGCGGCGTCGGCACCCTCGCCTTCCCGTTCTACAATGGCGCGATGGGAACGCAGGCCTGTCGCCGGCTGCTCGCCGCCTTCAACGAGGCACTGGCGCGGCCGGTGCGCGTCATCGTGCTGGACGGCGGGCCGGACCACTGGTCGAACGGCCTCGACCTCAACGAGATCGAGGCGGCCGACAGCCCGGCCGATGCATCGCTCGCCAATATCGAGGCAATGGACGACCTTGCCGAGGCAATCATTCGCGCGACGGACCGGCTCATCGTCGCGGCGGTCGGCGGCAACGCCGGTGCGGGCGGGGCATTCCTTGCGCGGGCCGCCGACCTCGTGTGGATCAGGCATTCGGCGGTCCTCAACCCGCACTACAAGGACATGGGCAATCTCTACGGCTCGGAATTCTGGACCTACCTGCTGCCGAAGCATGCCGGGGCCGAGAATGCCGCGCGCATTGCGGCGCAACGCCTGCCGATGGGGGCGGAGGAGGCGAAAGCGCTCGGGCTCGCCGACGCGGTCATCGATGGCAGCACGCCGGAGTTCAGTTGGGAAGTCGCGCGGCGCGCAGCGGCGCTTGCGGGCGATGCCGACCTCGACCAGATGATCGCGGCCAAGGACAGGCAACGCGCCGACGACGAAGCGCAGAAGCCGCTTGCGGCGTATCGCGCCGAGGAACTGGCGCACATGCGACGCAATTTCTACGGCTTCGATCCGAGCTACCACGTCGCCCGTTACAATTTCGTGCGCAAGATACCGAAATCGCGCACGCCGTCGTCGATTGCCGTGCACCGGCGATCTTCCGCCAACGTCACTGGGAGGATGACGTCATGAGCGAACTGCCGACAATTCTTGTCATTGACGACGAAGTTCGGTCGCTGGAGGCGATCCGGCGCATCCTGGCTGGCGACTTCGATGTGAAAATCGCGGCCGATATCAAGACGGCCGAGCGCTACCTGGAGGATGAATGGATCCAGGTCGTGTTGTGCGACCAGCGCATGCCCGACCTGGCCGGCGTGGAATTCCTCAAGACCGTGCGAGAACGCCGGCCGGAAATCGTGCGCATCATCATCTCGGGCTACACCGACGCACACGACATCATCGACGGGGTCAACGAAGCGGGCATCTACCAATACATCACCAAGCCGTGGCATCCGGAGTCGCTGACGCTGACGTTGAAAAACGCTGTCCGGCTGTTCGAACTGCAGCGGGAGAACGAGCTGCTCGCCGTCGAGATGAAGATGGCGCCAGCGGCGGCGGCGCGCGTCGTCGACGAAAGGAAGAGGACGCTTCGCCGGCAGTTCGATTTCGACGATGGCATCATCCGCAGCGACAACAGCCCCATGAACGCGGTCTGCCAAAGCCTGCGGCAGATCGCGCCCTACGACATACCGGTGGTTCTGACCGGAGAGTCGGGGACCGGCAAGGAACTGGCGGCGCGTGCCCTGCACTACGGCAGCCTGCGCTGGAACAAGCCGTTCGTCGTGGAAAACTGCGGTGCCTTGCCCGACCAGTTGCTGGAGAGTGAGCTGTTCGGCCACAAGCGGGGCTCGTTCACCGGCGCGGTGGAAGACCATATCGGCCTGTTCGAGCGTGCCGACGGCGGGACCGTCTTCCTCGACGAGATCGGCGAGATTTCCGCCGCGTTCCAGGTCAAGCTGCTGCGCGTGCTGCAGGAGCAGGAGATTCGGCCGCTGGGCGGATCGAAGACACGCAAGATCGACATCCGCGTCGTCGCCGCGACAAACCGCAACGTCGAGGACGAGGTGCGCGCCGGACGGTTTCGCGCCGATCTCTATTACCGCCTCGCCGGCGCGACCATCGCGCTGCCGGCGCTGAGGGAGCGGCGCGGCGACATCCCCGTGTTGTGCCAAGCCATCCTGGACCAGGCGACCAAGCGGCTCGGCAAATCGGCACAGGGCTTCTCGGCGGAGGCGATGGAACGGCTCGTGCGGCACGACTGGCCGGGCAATGTCCGCGAATTGCAGAATGTCGTGCAGCACATGCTGGTGCGCGGCGAGCCGGGGGCGCTCCTCGGCACCGAACTGGCCCCCGGCGCGCCGGCCGATGGCCGTGCCTTGCCGCCCGAAGTGGAATTGCCGGATACGACGGGCACCCTGCGCGAGCGCATCGACGCGCTGGAGGCGCACATCATCAGCGAGACGCTGCTGCGCCACCGCTGGAACAAGTCCAGGACCGCCGACGAGCTCGGCTTGTCGCGCGTCGGGCTGCGCGGCAAGATGGACCGGTACGGCTTGGAAAACGTGCTTCCGCTCAAGCCCCGACGGACGGCCGAGGGGCGTAGCGGACAGAAAGGCGGGCGATGAACGGACAGCAGGCACCGCGACCCGCGCCGGGCCGTTCAGCCAGCGGATTGCCGGCAGGTTTCGAGCCGCAGGCCGCCGGCGAGGAAGCGTGGATCGAAGTAATCCACAAGATGGACGCCGTCTATTGCGACCTGGTGGAATCGCAGACCCAGCTTGAACACCAGAACGCCGCGCTGGAGGAGGCCCAGCGCTTCATCGCCAATCTGCTCGGCTCGATGACGGACGCCGTCGTCGCCTGCGACAACCACGGGCGCATCACCAAAGTGAACGCAGCGATGGTGGAATTGTCAGGCGTGCCCGAAACACGCGTCCTTGGCCGCCCGATCACTGAAATCCTAGCCGATCCGCATTGCGAAGCGTCCAGGAACTTCCTCCACGACGTGGTTATCGGTCACCCGATCCGGGATGCCGAAATAGAGGTGCGCGACAGCAAGGGCGGAGCCGCGCCGCTCGCCGTCAATGGTTCGCCGATGCTCAACTACCGCGGCCAGCGCATCGGGATGGCGTTGGTCGGCCGGCCTGTCGGCGAACTTCGCCGCGCCTACCGGGCGCTTGACCTCGCCCACCAGACACTGACGCGCACACAGCAGCAGCTTGTAGTCTCGGAGAAGATGGCTGCGCTCGGCCGCGTGGTCGCCGGTGTGGCGCATGAGCTCAACAATCCGATTTCCTTCATCTTCGGCAACATGCATGCGCTCAACCGCTATTGCGAGGCGATCACGCGCTATCTCGACGCGCGGCCAGACGAGACCGGATCGGACGGGTTCGCCGCATTGCGACAGGCATTGAAGATCGATGCTATTGCCGCCGACATTGGCCCGCTCATCGAAGGGACGATGGAGGGCGCGGAGCGCGTGCGCGCCATCGTGGAGGACCTGCGGCGCTTTTCCTCCAACCAGCGCGAACAACCTGAAGCCTTCAATATCTCGCGCGTCATCCGCACCGCGGTCGAATGGGTGCTCAAGGCGGAGCGCATCAAGCCGACCGTCGAGCTCGACCTGCCCGAGAACCTCGAAGCGACCTTGCGCAAGGGACCTCTCCATCAGGTGATGGTCAATCTGGTCCAGAACGCCTTCGACGTGATTGCCGGGCGGGCGGACCCGAAGGTCGTCGTCCTAGCGCGAGCCGAGGGAGATACAGTCGTCATCGAAGTTGCCGACAATGGCGCGGGCATTCCCGGCAGCAATCTCGACCGCATCTTCGAGCCCTTCTTCACGACAAAACCGATCGGCAAGGGAACCGGCCTCGGCCTTTATGTCAGCTATGGCCTGATCAAGGAGCAGGGGGGTGACCTCACCGCCGCGAACCGTCCTGAAGGCGGCGCAAGCTTCACCATCCGCCTGCCTGTGGACAGTCGCAATGGCCGTAGCTGAAACGACCAGCCGCGTGAGCCTGCTATGGCTGCAGTCCGGCGGCTGCGGCGGCTGTACGATCTCGCTGTTCGGCGCAGAGGGACCGGATCTGCACGGCGCGCTGGCTGCCGCCGGAATCGATCTGCTCTGGCACCCTTCGTTGAGCGCGGAAACCGGTAGCGAGGCCCTGGAAATCCTCGAGGCAGTCGCCAGCGGCGAGCGGCCCCTCGACATCTTCTGCCTCGAGGGCTCGGTCATGCGCGGCCCGAACGGAAGCGGTCTTTTCCACCGCATGGCGGGGTCGGATCTGACCACCATGGAATGGATCGCAAGGATTTCGGCCCGGGCACAAAATGTCGTGGCCGTCGGGAGCTGCGCGGCCTTCGGCGGCATCACGGCAGGCGGACCGAATATCGGCGAAGCCTGCGGCCTCGCCTATGACGGGACAGACTCCGGCGGTCTTCTCGGTCCCGGGTTCCGCTCCCGGTCCGGCCTGCCCGTCATCAACATCGCCGGCTGCCCGATCCACCCCGCCTGGCTGACCGAAACGCTACACGCCATCGCCAGCGGCCGGTTGGCATTAACGGATCTGGACGAGTGGGAACGGCCGCTATCCTATGCCGGGCATCTCGTCCATCATGGTTGCTCGCGGAACGAATACTATGAATTCAAGGCGAGCGCGACGAAGCTCAGCGACCTCGGCTGCTTGATGGAAAACTTGGGCTGCAAGGGCACCCAGGCTCGCGCCGACTGCAACATCCGCCCCTGGAATGGCGGCGGTTCATGCCTTGAAGGCGGCTATCCCTGCATCAACTGCACGGCGCCGCGGTTCGAGGAACCGGGCCACGCCTTCACCGAGACGCCGAAAATCGCCGGCATCCCGATCGGCCTTCCGACCGACATGCCAAAGGCCTGGTTCGTGGCGCTGGCCGCCCTTTCCAAGGCCGCGACGCCCGCGAGACTGCGCGTCAACGCCACGTCCGGGCGGCTCGTCCTGCCGCCTCACGATCCCAAGAAGGAGCGCGGATGACGCGCCTTCTCGTCGGCCCTTTCAATCGCGTCGAGGGCGACCTCGAGATTCGTCTCGATTGCGAGGGCGGCCGTGTCGAAAGGGCCGAGGTGGTCTCGCCGCTCTTTCGTGGCTTCGAGCGCATGCTGGCCGGGCGGGCCGTCTCCGACGCGCTTGTCTTTGCACCGCGCATCTGCGGCATCTGCTCGGTCTCCCAATCAATTGCCGCGGCGCGGGCGATCGCCGGCGCGGCGGGCATCGCTCCGACGCGCGACGGCCAACTGGCCATCAACCTGATCCATGCAGCGGAAAATGTGGCCGACCACCTCACGCATTTCTATCTGTTCTTCATGCCGGATTTCACACGATCCACCTATGCGGGCCGGAGGTGGCACAGCGAGGCGGCGGACCGCTTCGCCGCAACGAAGGGCTTCGCCAGCGCCGAAATGCTCGGCGCACGCGCCGCCTTCCTGCGCATCATGGGCGTTCTCGCCGGCAAGTGGCCGCACACGCTTGGCATCCGCCCCGGCGGGACGACCAAGGCGATCACCGGTTCGATGAAGGCTCAGATCGCCGGCGTGCTCTTTGCGTTCCGGCGTTTTCTCGAACGCCGGCTTTTTGGCGATTCGCTCGAAACGGTCGCTGCCCTCGCCTCCTGCGTCGAACTGGACGCCTGGGCAAAGACCGGCCGACCGGCGCGCGCCGACATGGGGCTTTTCCTGCAGGCCTCGCAGGAACTGGAGCTGGAACGGCTTGGGCAATCGGGAGCGGCCTATCTCAGCTATGGCGCTTATCCGGGCGCCGATGGGCCGGAGTTCGGCGCCGGTCGCCATGACGGCGAAAGGCGGGACTTCGATCCGGCGGCGATCACGGAAGACACGGCCGCGACATGGTACGAGCCCGATGCCGCGCCAAGGCCGCCGCACGACGGCGTCACCCGCCCGGGAACCGGCGATGGCGACGGCTACACGTGGTGCAAGGCGCCGCGCTTGTCAGGGACCATCGCCGAAGTCGGCGCCCTTGCCCGCCAGGTCGTCGCCGGCCACCGGCTGGCGCGTGACCTGGCGTCGCGGGGCGGCGGGGTGCAAGCGCGGGTCGTTGCGCGACTGCTCGAAATCGCCCTGGTGACCATGGCGATGGAACGCTGGGTGGAAGCGGTCGAGCCGACTGCTCCGTTCATCCTCCATGGCGGGGATCCGGCATCGGGCCACGGGACCGGGTTGACGGAAGCGGCGCGCGGCGCGCTCGGTCACTGGCTGCGCGTCGAGGACGGGCGAATTGCCAACTACCAGATCATTGCGCCGACCACCTGGAACTTCTCGCCGCGCGACGGGGCGGGCCAACCCGGCCCGCTCGAGCGCGCGCTGGTCGGCGCTCCAATCGGCGAAGGCGAAAAAAACCCGGCATCCGTGCTGCACATCGTGCGCTCCTTCGACCCCTGCATGGTCTGTACGGTGCACTGACGTGACCGCATCACAGGCACCATGCTGGCATATCCAGGTGAGCGGATTGGTCCAGGGCGTCGGTTTCCGGCCCTTCGTCTGGCGCCTTGCCAATGAACTCGGTCTCGCCGGAACAGTTTGCAATACGCCCGCCGGCGTTGAGATCAAGATCGCGGCGGGCGAGGCGATGCGGGATACGTTCGTTGCGCGGCTCAAGGAAGAACGGCCGCCTCTTTCGCGCGTCGACGCCGTCATAGTCGAGCCGGCAAAAGAGAAATCCTTTGCCGGATTCACCATTATCGAAAGCGCGGGGGGCACGATTGCGACGGGTATCGTTCCCGATGCCGCGATCTGCCCGGCATGCCGTCGTGAAATCCGCGATCCGACCGATCGCCGCTTTGGCTATGCCTTTGCGAATTGCACGCATTGCGGCCCGCGGCTCTCCATTATCGAGGCCATTCCCTATGACCGACGCTCCACCGCGATGCGTCACTTTCCGATGTGCGCACAATGCCGGGCCGAATATGAGAACCCGGCCGACCGCCGTTTTCACGCCGAACCAATTGCCTGTGCGGAATGCGGGCCGAAGGTGTGGCTGGAAGACCGGGCGGGCGTGATCGATACGGGTGACGACGATGCGATTACGGCCTCGGCACGACTTCTGGAACAGGGACGCATCGTCGCGATCAAGGGCATCGGCGGCTTCCACGTTGCTTGCCGGGCAACGGACAGGGATGCCGTTCGTCGCCTGCGCTGGCTGAAACGCCGCGACGCCAAACCGTTCGCTCTGATGGCGGCCGACATCGAGACGATCAAGCGCCATTGCCTCGTTTCGGCGGCGGAAGCGGAACTGCTGGCGTCCAGCGCCGCACCCGTCGTACTCCTGAAAATGCACGTAAATACGCCAATCGCCGCCGAGGTGGCGCCGGGGCAAAACCGGCTCGGCTTCATGCTGCCCTATTCGCCGCTGCACGTCCTGCTGTTCGACCGGGTCGGCGCCGCGCCGCTGGTCATGACCTCGGCAAACACCTCGGGCGAGCCGCAAACCATCGCCAATGACGAGGCTCGTACCGAACTGTTCGAAATTGTCGACGCCATCCTGTTCCACGACCGCGATATCGCGAACCGGGTCGATGATGGGGTCTGCCGTATTGACGCCACGGGAACGACAGTGATCCGCCGGGCGCGCGGCCAAGCACCTGCGCCGGTCACGCTACCGCGGGGGTTCGTGGATGCTCCGCCCGTGCTGGCGATGGGTGGCGACCTTAAAGGCGCCTTCGCTTTTGCCGGACGCGGGCAGGCGACGCTTTCCCAGCATCTTGGCGACCTCGACGAAGTCCGCACGCTCGGAGAATTCGAGCGGACGATCCGCCTCTACCGGCAAATCTTCGGTCTCGCACCGGGCATCGTCGCGGTCGATGCCCATCCCGGCTACCGTTCTTCGGCGTTGGGCCGGAAGATCGCCGAAGAAACGGGCGCGCGCCTGGTCTCCGTGCAGCATCACCACGCCCACCTCGCGGCCTGCCTCGCCGAAAACTCCGTGGCGGCCGACGCCGGCCCGAGCCTCGGCATCATTCTCGACGGCCTTGGCTGGGGCGAAGACGGGACAATCTGGGGCGGCGAGTTCCTGATCGGCGGCTATGGCGGCTTCAAACGGGCGGCATGGTTCGAGCCGGTGGCGCTGGCCGGCGGCGACGCTGCTTCGCGGGAGCCGTGGCGCAACCTTGTTGCCCATCTCCGCAGGGCGTTCGGTGCGAGCCTATGGCAAGAAATGGTGGCCGGAACCAAGGCGACTGAACTGCTGGCCTCGAAGCCGGTAGAAACCATCGAGCGGATGATGGCGCGCGGCGTCAACTCGCCGCTTTCATCTTCGGCCGGTCGTCTCTTCGATGCCGTCTCGGCAGCTTTGGGCGTCTGCTTCGATCGCCAGGGCTATGAGGGACAGGCGGCGATGGAACTGGAGGCTCTGGCGGAACCCTTTTTTAATTCAGAGCCGCCGTGGCCCGGCGCGGACGGTGTCAAGACCGGGCCAGTGGCATGGGACTGGCTATGGAGCGGCCTGACCGGCGACTTGCGCGCCGGTGTCGACCGCGGGCAAATCGCAGCCAGGTTCCATCGAAGCCTGATCGAGGTGACGGCGGCGACTGCGATACGCGTGGCGGATCGAAACAATGTCCAGCGCATCGCGTTGTCGGGCGGCGTGTTCCAGAACAGGCTGCTGCTGGAGAATATCAACGCGGCGCTGGCTGGAGCCGGTTACGAGGTGCTGGTGCACCGGTTGGTTCCCGCCAATGATGGAGGCCTGTCGCTCGGCCAGGCAGCAATCGCCAGCCTGGCGCCAGCCGTATAGAGCGCGCCCTTCGTCAACGTCTCCGGGCGGTCGCAGCAACGCGTTCGGGCCGAAGATCAAACAGATCCGGTTCAGGTGTCTACAGCATCGAGGTCGTGTTGCGCCTCGACAACGCTTCTTCCCAGGAAAGCGCCGTAGCGACGATATGGTCGAGATCGTCGTGAAGCGGCTTCCAGTCGAGAATGCTACGTACGAGGCTAGCATCGGCGATAACGCGGCTGAGGTCGCCCTCCCGACGCGGCGCCATATGCACCTCGAAATCGCGGCCGCTCATGCGGCGCACACTGTCGATCAGTTCCAGTACTGAAAAGCCGCGGCCATAGCCGCAATTGGCAATCAACGGATCACCACCGTCCCGCAAGTAGGACAGCGCCGACCAGTGGGCAGCGACAAGGTCGCTCACGTGGATGAAGTCACGTTCGCAGGTGCCGTCGCGCGTCGGATAGTCAGTTCCGAAGACCTCCATGCGCGGCCTTTTGCCCAAAGCCGTCTCGCAGGTGACCTTGAGCAAGTGCGTCGCGCCGGGCGTTGACTGGCCGGTGCGGCCCCGTGGATCGGCGCCGGAGACATTGAAATAGCGAAGGGCGACGAAGCGGAAATCGTGGGCGGCCGCGGTATCGGCCAGCATCCGCTCGGTCATCAGCTTGGAGGCGCCATATGGCGTGACCGGATCTGGCCGGCGATCTTCCGCGACGGGCTCATCGCCCGTGACCCCATAGATCGCGGCGGTCGACGAGAAGATGAAGTTCTTGACGCCCGCGGCGATCGAACGCTCGATCAGCGTGCGCGACTTGCAGGTGTTGTTTCCGAAATAGCCGAGCGGATCGGCGATGGATTCGGGAACGACGACGGAGCCGGCGAAATGGATAACGGCGTCGATCGAATGACGGCGGAAAACTGTATCAAGCAACGCGGCGTCGCCGATATCGCCGACGACAAGACGCGCTTCCCGCGGCACTGCCCAATTGAAACCGGTGGACAGGCGGTCGATGACCACGACGTCCTCGCCGTGATCGAGAAGCTCCCAGACCATGTGGCTGCCGATATAGCCGGCGCCCCCGGTGACGAGGACCGTCATGACGTGACCCTGTTCAAACGTTCTCTATACGCGGTCTTTGTGCCGCTTGGGTCACGCTAGCGCGAAAACATTAAGAATCCAGCCCTCGCCACGCATTTCCGCGGTCAGAGCTGTTCGATCCAGCCCGCAAGCCGGTCGACCGCTTCCTCGAGCTGGTCGAGCCGACGCAAGAAGCACAGGCGGAAAAAGGCTTCGCCGCCGCTGCCGAATGCGGTTCCTGGCGCAAGGCCGACATTGGCCTCATCGATGACGCGGAACACGGCATCGCCGGAGTTGCCGACACCGTCGACCGCGAAGAACAGGTAGAAAGCGCCCTCGGGCGGCGACATCCGGACCCGTCCGGTTGCGCTCAGGCGAGTACAAACAAGATCGCGTGCCCTATGCGCAAGGTCCACCTGCTCGGCAATAAAGTCGTCTCCGTGATCGAGCGCGGCGACGGCGCCTTTCTGCATGAATTGCGCCACTCCTGACGTCGAATACTGGATGAGGTTTTCGAAGACCTGCTGCAGCGAGGGATGGGCAAGAATCCAGCCGACGCGCCAGCCGGTCATGGCCCAGTTCTTGGAGAAGGAGTTGACGAACAGAATACGATCGTCCGGCGTCATGACGTCGAGGAAGGAGGCGGCACGGCGTTCACCGTAGTGGAAGCGCGTGTAGATCTCGTCGGCGATGATCCACAAACCGTGGCGGCGCGCCTTCTCCAGGATGGCGGCAAGTGTCTCCCGATCCGCGACCCAGCCGGTCGGATTGGACGGAGTGTTGATGAAAAGGGCACGGGTGCGCCGCGTGATCGCAGCGTCCAGCTTCCCGGGATCGAAACTCCAGCCATTGGCGCCGAAATCAAGACCAACCGGCACCGGGCGAGCACCCGCTACGCCGGCAGCCCCGACGAGATTGGGCCAGGCCGGCGTCAGGTAGATCACCTCGTCGCCCGCCCCCGCGGTCGCCTGAAGTGCGAGTTGGATGGACTGCATGCCCGAGCCCGTGACGAGGAACTCCTCGGGCAAGAATGCACGGCCGAAGAGGCGAGTATGGTAGCGCGCCAGTGCCTGGCGCAACTCCGGAATACCGCGCTGCCAAGTGTAGAACGTTTCGCCGGCGGCAAGCGCCGCAATACCGGCCTGGCGGATGAAGTCCGGGGTCGGACGATCGCCCTCGCCCGCCCAAAGAGGAATGAGACCCGGCCGCAGCCGGCCGTAGTTGAGCGCGGCGACGATGCCGGATTCCGGTGACAGCCGTGCCTCCGCGCGAAGCGAATCGTAGGGCGATGTCATGCAAATATCCCGATCAGGTGCCGGGAAAAACGATAGCCCCGGCGCAGATCCGGGGCTATCGCAATTCCGCCGGTGTCCCGGTTATTTCTTCAGCAGGTCACGAATTTCGGTCAGCAGCTGAACATCCGCCGGCGGCGCCGCAGGAGCTGCCGGCGCGGCCGGTTTTTCAAGGGACGCCCGCATGCGATTGACCGCCTTGACCATAAGGAAAATGATCCAGGCCAAGATCAGGAAATTGACCAGCACGGTCAGGAAACTTCCATAAGCCAGGACCGCACCCTGTTCCTTGGCGGCATCGAGCGTGCCCGCAGTGACCGACGACGACAGCCCGACGAAATAGTTAGAGAAGTCGAGGCCGCCGAATATCGCGCCCACGATCGGCATGATGATGTCGTCGACAAGCGACGATACGATCTTGCCGAAGGCGCCTCCGATGATCACGCCGACCGCAAGGTCCATGACATTGCCCCTGGCAATGAATTCCTGGAATTCTTTCAGCATCTCCGGTTCGCTCCGATGCGTTCTGTTTCCCTCGAACCCCGTGCGACGTTCTGCCCGCATCGGTGTCCGCGCGGACACTAGCAGAAACGGCGTCGTTTATAAGACGTTAAGCGCTAATGTATGTGCATCGAAATACCGGCGATGGACATGGCCGGAGGGCTGTGTTTGTGTCACGGGGAACCGTGAACCGGCGGCGAGGAGTGCGGGGCAATGCAGGGTTGGGTGATCGTCCTTCTAGCGATTGCCTACGTCACGCTGCTTTTCGTGATCGCCAGTGCGGGAGATCGGGCATCGCAACGCGCAAGCGCGGCGAAGTCGCGGCCTTTGATCTATGCGCTGAGCCTTGCGATCTACTGCACTTCCTGGACGTTCTTCGGTTCGGTCGGCGTCGCGTCCGAGCGCGGGTTCGAATACCTCGCCATCTATATCGGGCCGATCCTGGTTTTCGCCTTCGGCTACCCCATGTTCCGGCGGATCATCCGCTTGGCGAAATCGGAGCGCATCACCTCCATCGCCGACTTCCTTGCCTCGCGCTACGGCAAGAGCTTCTCGGTCGCATCTACGGCAACGCTGATCGCCATCGTCGGGTCGGTGCCCTACATCGCGCTGCAACTCAAGGCGATCTCCGGATCGCTGCAACTGATGGTGTCGCACTACTCGGCCAACGTCTCCGCCGATGACATGTTCTTCGGCGACATCTCCCTGATTGTCGCCATTCTGCTGGCAGCGTTCGCCGTGTTGTTCGGAACGCGCCATGCCGATGCGACCGAACACCAAGACGGCCTGATACTCGCCGTGGCGGTGGAATCGATCATCAAGCTCGCTGCATTCCTCGCCGTGGGCATTGGCGTCGTCTTCTTCCTGTTCGGCGACGTTGCCGGCTTCAGTGCCACCATCGTCGCGAGCGCTCGGGCGCAAGCCGCGCAGGACTATCAGACGTCGCTCGCGACATGGATTGTGTTGACCGCGCTTTCGGGCATCGCGATCGTGATGTTGCCGCGCCAGTTCTACGTCTCCATTGTCGAGAACCGGTCTGAGGGTGAACTACGTACCGCGCGCTGGCTGTTTCCGGGCTATCTGGTGGCCATCAATCTCTTTGTCATTCCGATCGCGTTCGCCGGCCTCGGCAATGTCGGTGAAAATATCAGCGCCGATCTCTACGTGGTGGCGCTGCCGCTGGCGCGCGGGAATGACATGCTGGCCATCGCGGGATTCATCGGCGGCCTGTCGGCGGCGACGGCGATGGTGATTGTCGAATGCGTGGCGCTGGCGATCATGGTTTCCAACGACCTCGTGATACCGCTGTTCATTCGCCGACTTCTGCGGCCGGCGACCGGCGAAAACGAGGACTGGTCGCGCACCATTCTCACCATCCGTCGTGGCGCGATCTTCGTCATCCTACTGGCGGCGTTCCTCTATTATCGGGAAACCTCCGGCAGTACGCGGCTTGCTTCCATCGGCCTGCTTTCCTTCGCGGCGATCGCCCAGTTTGCGCCGGCCTTTTTCGGCGGGTTGTTTTGGCGTGGCGCGAACGCGCGGGGTGCCGTCTACGGTATGGTTTCAGGCATCCTGGTGTGGGCCTATACGTTGCTGCTGCCAACTTTCCTGCACGCAGATGTGCCTCTTATCGCCGACGGTCCGTTCGGCATCTCGGCACTCAGGCCACAGGCGCTGTTCGGCATCGATGCGCTACCGCTTAACCACGGCGTCTTCGCAAGCCTGCTGGTCAACGCGCTGGTTTTCGTCTTCGCCTCGCTGACGAGGGCGGCCTCGCACACGGAACGCATGCAGGCGGCTATCTTCGTTCCGCGCGAGGCTGCTCCCATCCCTCCGGTAAAGCGAGCCGGCAGCAACGTCTCCGTCGACGAATTGAAAGACACGGTGGCGCGTTATCTTGGCGCCGAGCGGGCCGAGCGGGCGTTCCAGCGCTTTGAACTCTCCGAAGGTCGCAAATTCCGACCGGGCGAACTGGCGACCGACGCGTTGGTCCGCTTCTCGGAACAGTTGCTGGCGAGCGCAGTCGGTTCGTCTTCGGCGCGCCTTGTGCTGTCGCTGCTGTTCCAGAAGGGCGGACGCGACAACAGGGCGGCGATCCGTCTGCTCGATGATGCTTCCGTCGCGTTGCAGCAAAACCGCGGACTGCTGCAGACGGCCCTCGACCAGATGGAGCAGGGCATCACCGTGCTCGATGCCGAGGACCGGCTGTCATGCTGGAACCGGCGTTTCCGCATGATCTTCGATCTTCCCGAGGAATTCGGCCAGGTTGGCGTTCCGGTCGTCCGAGCGCTCGAAGCCCTGGTCGGCCGGCGTGAAATCGCTGTCGGGGAAGCCGAAACGATGCTGCAGCGGCTGCGCAAGGACCATCAGCCGATTCGCATGGAATTGAAACGGACCGGCCGGACGATCGAAGTCAGATCAAACCCCATGCCTGACAACGGCATGGTGGTGACCTTTGCCGACATCACCTCCCAGGTGGAAGCGGACCTCGCGCTGAAGCAAGCGAACGAAACGCTGGAGCAGCGGGTGATCGACCGCACCGCAGAACTGTTGCGCGTCAACGAGGAACTGGTGCAGGCGCAGATCCTGGCCGAAGAGGCCAATCTCGGCAAAACACGGTTTTTGGCGGCAGCGGGCCACGACATCCTGCAACCGCTCAATGCCGCGCGGCTCTATTGTTCCTCGCTGATCGAGAAGACGGATGGTCCGGTTGCCGACGGCGTGTCGAGGATCGAATCGTCCCTCGATTCGGTCGAGACGATTCTCGGCGAAGTGCTGGAGATTTCCAGCCTCGACACGGGCGGGTTGAAGCCGTCGCCGTCAATCTTCAGGCTCGACACGCTACTTGATCAGATCGCGACCGATTTCCAGCCGCAGGCGTCCGCCAAAAAGCTAAGGTTACGGATCGCGAAGACCTCCATTTCGGTCGAGACCGATCGCAACCTTCTACGCCGGCTGATCCAGAATCTCATTTCGAACGCCGTCAAATATACGCGGCGCGGTGGCGTGCTCGTCGGCGTCAGAAGGCGAGGCGATCGGGCGGAAATCCAGGTGCTCGACAGCGGAATCGGCATGCCGGGCGACAAGCTTAACGCGGTATTCGGCGAATTCACGCGGCTCGAGGAAGGCGCACGCGAAGCTCCAGGACTGGGATTGGGCCTGTCGATCGTCGACCGCATCGCGCGGGTCCTGAGACTGGAAATCCGTATCTCGTCCCACACGGGTAAAGGAACCGTCTTTTCGGTCCTCTTGCCGATCGCCGAGACGATAGCGCCGGTGGCGCAAATGCCGGTGCAGGCACCATCGGCGGTTTCGCAGCTCGATGCCCTGCGCGTGCTCTGCGTCGATAACGATTCTCGCATCCTCGACGGAATGCGCAGGCTTCTGGAGAGTTGGGGCTGTTCGGTGGAGACGGCATCGGGTACGGCCGATTTCGCACAGCCGAAGGCCAAGGCCTTCGAGATCCCCGACATCATGCTCGTCGACTACCATCTCGGGCCCGAAACGGGATTCGAGGCAATCGCGTCGCTGCGAATGCGTTTTGGTCGGTCTGTCCCTGCCCTGCTGGTGACCGCCGACCGTTCAAGCGAAGTCCGCGGCTCGGCGGCCGATCTCGATATCCCGATCATCAACAAGCCGGTGAAGCCCGCTGCACTTCGCAGCGCACTGACGCGACACAAACGCGTCGGCGGCTAGATTTCGCAGACAGCGACGGTTTTATGCCTGGTTGGCGTGCGTCAGCGGATCGCCACCGATTTTCGCGAGTCGAATCACGGCCTGGGTCCGGGAATCGACGCCGAGTTTCTGCAGGACCGCCGAGACATGCGCCTTGATGGTCGCCTCGGAAACCGAAAGCTCATAGGCAATCTGCTTGTTGAGAAGGCCTTCGGCCAGCATCGAAAGAACCCGGGTCTGCTGGGGGGTTAGCGTTTGCAGGCGCTGGATGAGGTCGGAGATTTCCGGATCGACTTCCGTTCCGAGGTCGATTTCCTCGGAGACCCAGACCCCACCAGAAAGAATGGTCTCGACGCCCTTGCGGATACCCTCGACACCGGCCGACTTGGAAATAAATCCCGAGGCACCAAGGTCAAGCGCTCTCCGGATCGTTGCCGGATCGTCGAAAGCCGAGATCACGGCCACCGGTACCGTCGATTCGATTCCCTTGAGGGCGATGAGCCCCGAAAGTCCGCTAGTTCCCGGCATGTGAAGGTCGAGCAAAACAAGGTCGATGTCGCTATTGGCAAGCATGATCGACTTCACGCCATCGAACGTGCCCGTTTCGAGGATTTCGTTGCCGTCGCCGAGATCCTGCAACGCCTGCTTCAGCGCCCCGCGAAACAGCGGGTGATCGTCGGCAATCACGAACTTGTAAGCAGTATTCAAAAATGCCTCCCCCGAAGCAGTCCGGCTTCGTTCGCGGCCGGCTGGCACGCGATTATGAAGCAATGGGAGGCAGTTTCAAGCGCCACCCGGCGGCGATGCCAAGGTGTTCCGGGGCCGCTCAGGTCTTTTGCGGTGAGCCGTCCCCTTCTTGTTCAAAGCCGCGCACAATGTCCATGAAGCGGCGGAAAAACCGCTCCATGAAACCCATTGCCTTCTCGAATTCCTCGTCGCTCGGCAGGCCTGCGGCGGCCGGCGGACTGCCTTCCAGAGCGGCAACGCGCGCCTCAAGCGCCTCGATGCGCTTCACCAGAACCGCTGATTGGTCGTAGGCTGCCCGGTGTTCGTCCTTCGCCGGCCGGCAAATCAGCTTTTCGCCCTCCTGCGTACAAAGCGACATATCGCCGGTCTGGCGATCCAGTCGGACATAGCCATCGGCGGTCTTGTCTAGCTGGAACCGATCCAACTCGCCGGCACTGACGCTCGAGGCGAACATGAGAAGAAGTGCTGTGTTGGCGACGACCTTCAACCGTCCCTCCCCGTATGACTTGCAGAATTTCAGCTTGAAGCAAAAATGTGCCGGAAATCGGGTCAAAGCGAGACGCCCCGCTTCCTTGGCCCGGCTCCGGCTTCTATAGACAGGGTATGGAAAAACTTGTCTACAAGATCGCCGAACGCAAAGAGTTCGAAGCTGCCATGGGCGCTGGCCGGTTCAATGGCGCTCCAATAGACCTTGCCGATGGGTTCATCCATTTTTCAACCGCGCAGCAACTGCGCGAAACCGGCAGGCGGCACTTCGCCACGGCAGACGACTTGCTCCTGGTTGCCGTCGAGACCGCGGCGCTCGGCGACGCACTGAAATATGAGCCCTCGCGCGGCGGGGATCTGTTTCCGCATCTCTATGGCCCGATGCCGACGTCCTGCGTGGCCTGGACAATGCCGCTTGCTCGCGACGACAGCGGCGAACTCATTTTTCCGGATCATGTCCCTTGAGGTTCCTCTACGAAAATCTGGTGCGCCCGGCGCTGTTTCGCGTCGACGCCGAAACCGCGCACAATCTGTCCCTCGCAGCATTAAAGACCGGAGCCGGGCTGGTATTCGCCTGCCCAAAGCATGAAGGGCTCGCAACCCGTGTTGCCGGGATACGATTCCCCAACCCGATCGGACTGGCGGCCGGCTATGACAAGAATTGCGAGGTCCCCGACGCGCTGCTGTCGATGGGATTCGGCTTTGTCGAGACGGGAACCGTAACCCCCAAGCCGCAGCCTGGTAACCCGAAACCGCGTCTTTTCCGTCTCGAGGAGGACGCGGGCATCATCAACCGCTTCGGTTTCAACAATGTCGGCCATGCGGTTTTCCTTGAGCGCCTGCGTAAGCACCAAGCGTCGGAGGGCGTGATCGGCGTCAATATCGGAGCGAACAAGGACAGCGCCGATCGTATCGCCGACTATGAGGCCGGTGTGCGGACATTCGCGCCCCACGCGTCATATCTTGCGGTCAACATCTCATCACCGAACACGCCGGGACTGCGTAGCCTGCAGTCGCGCGCGGACCTTTCCGAGCTTCTCATCCGTGTTTCAGCCGCGCGCCCCAAAGGCAAAGGAACACGCACCCCGATATTCCTCAAAATCGCCCCGGATCTGACGGACGAAGAACTGTCGGATATTGCGGAATTGGTCCTCGACAGGAAGATCGACGGGATCATCGTCTCCAATACGACGCTGACGAGGCCCAATCTCCGCTCGCCCTATTCGGGCGAAGCCGGTGGACTGTCGGGGAAGCCGCTCTTTCACCGGTCGACGGTGGTTCTCGCGCGCATGCGGCAGCTGGTCGGTCCCGATCTGCCCCTGATTGGTGTCGGCGGCATCGACTCGACTCAGGCCGCGCTGGAAAAGATCCGGGCCGGCGCCGATCTGGTGCAGGTCTACTCAGGCCTTGTCTATCGCGGTCCGAGCCTTCCTTGCGACCTCGCGCATGGACTGGCGAAGGAGATGAAACGGCTCGATCTGAAAAACATCGCCGAATTGCGCGACCAAGGTGTCACCGACTGGGCGCAACGCAAGATCGACTGATCCTCACCCCCGAGAAACAGGTTTGAATCCGGGAAAGCGGACGCTTACCGATCATTCGAGATTGAAAACGACAGCCCGCCATTTCAGCGGCGGTGACCTTTCGGCTCCACGAGAATCGCCAACACGCGAGCCAAGGCGAGAACCCGTGCTACGGCGGGCGTCGAAAGCCACTAAAAATCAGGGCAATTTCAAAGGGTTATTTGGAGCGGGTGATCGGGATCGAACCGACGACATTCAGCTTGGGAAGCTGACGTTCTACCACTGAACTACACCCGCGCCGGCGTCATCAAATCGCGCGGCGACGGCGACAAGTCAAGGGCATGGCGCGGCGGCGGGTACCGCACGGCCCGATCGCCACGATCGGCGGGATGGAAGGAATGCGCGGGCAGCCATGTGCGCCTTTCACCGGTTGCGCAGCGCCCTTATCCGCCGGCGCAGCGGCAAGAGCTTGCGGCTGATCCACAGCGCCGGTTTCAATACGCGCTCCATCGCCTTGAGACGTTCGAAAATCCGCCGATTGGCAGCCTGCTCCTGGTACATGAGGCCCTCAAGCAGAAGATACAGGCTGCGGGTATCCTGGTCGTGGAAGGCGTGCCCGATATCGCCCCTGCCCGGACCGGAGTTCTGGCCGCTGCCGAAACCGAGATGCTGGACGAGGGAGTCGCGGACCGCGAAGACGCGCCTGCCGCTGGTGCGAACATGTTCGGCGGCGCGCATGTCCCAGCAATTGCCGGCCGGCACCGATGCGAGGACCTCGGCCGCCAGATCGCGATGCCAGATCGTTGCCGCCATGCCGACGGATGCTTTCTCGACGAGCGGGCCATCGGCGGAGATCGGGGCATGGTTCGGTGTGTTGAACAGCGACAGCAGGCCGTCGCAGCGATCCATCAGCGGCAGGGCGCGCGCCATCCAGTCCGAAGCGACGACCAAATCGGAATCGAGCACGAGCAGCAATTCGCGACCGGTCGCATGAAGGCGGCCGAGAAGATCGAATCCTGCATTGTCGGCGCTGCCGCTGTTGCGTTCGCGGCGGATAACGGTCGCGCCGGAATAGCAGTCCTCCAGGAATTCCTTGCCATACTCGTCGCTGCAATCGTCGACAACGATCACGATCGCCTTTCTTCCATCCAGACTGTTGGCAAGAGAACGGGCGGCGAGCCGGACAAATGCGGCCCGGTTGTGGGTCGGGACCCCAATGGCTACCCGATCGTCCAAGATGCCCTCCGCGCGGCCGGCACAGCGCTCGCGGGATCAATGGTGTCGCAGTTCCCCCTGCCGCGCAACATCGCCAACGGCCGTTCCCGCCGCGGCCAATGCCGTGTCAGGCGGATGTCCGCGCGGGGTGATGCGGGAACCGGGGACTTGCCGCTGTTTGATCGCCGGCAATGCGCATATCAGCGACAGGTCATATGATTGCATTTCCTTGCGAGGAGGTTGCCATGTTTGCTTCCCGATCGGCAGAATGCTTTGCCCGATGGCGCAACAGCATCGGCGGCATGATCCTGGCCGGAATGGCCGCCGCCGGACTTTCCCTTTCTCCCGCCTGGTCCGATAGCGTTTTCGAAAGGCCTTACGCCGGGGTGCATCCCGTCAAGGGTACGCTTCCGGTCCTTGTCGTGCTGCTGCGCTCCAACGACCCGCGCGATACCCCGGTGATCTCCGACCAGCAGGTACGAACGCTGTTGTTCGGACCGAGCAAGAGCGTCGCGTCCTACTTCGCCGAGGTGTCCTATGGCTGGTTCGGCATCCGCGAGGCGATGGTGACGCCCTGGATCATTGCTCGCGACGATCGGTCGACTGCCGTGGATGAGTCGCGGTACGAATTCGTCCATTCCGGCGGAGATGCTGAGATTGCCAGGAAAGGCGCCTGGCTGATCCAGCAGGTCCAACAGGACGTCCCGTCGTTCAAGTTCGCAAACTACGACAGGAACAAGGACGGCAAGGTCGGCATCGATGAATTGTCGGTCTTCTGGGTCTATCCCGGGGCAAGCGGCCGTGGCCGGCCGACCAATCCGGCCGTCGTCCCGGTTCCCGGTCTTGCCAAGGGCGTGGAGATGGGCCTGCTGGCGCGCGCCGGGGATCACGAGGGCGTGGCGACCTACGCGCATGAACTCGCCCACCAGATCTTCGGCCTGTATGACCTTTATGCGGACGGAACCGGTTATCCGGGTGTCGGCAGCGCTTCGCTGATGTGCGACAATTTCTCCTCCATCGCGCATCTCGATCCGTGGGCCAAGATCAAGCTCGGCTGGCTGAAGCCGAGGATCATCAGCGAAGACGGCTGGTATGCGCTGGCAAGCAGCGAAACCCATCCCGACGCGCTGGTCCTGCATGATCCCAAACGCGGCCCGGCCGACTACTTCATCGTCGAAAACCGTTCGCCCGCGCAGTCGCACGAGGATTCCTGGCGGGCCAAAGGGCTGGCTATCTGGCGGATTTCCGAACGCCATCCCAGCGGCGACTGGGCCCGCAAGACCATCGATCTCATCTGGGCAGGCGGTCCGCCGCCAAAGGAACAAGTGAGCGCGGGTTTCTGCGCCAATCGGGACGACGCACTCTTCGACGGCTCGATCTCGGCAACGGCGTATTCGCCGCATGCCTACTCCGCGCCGGGCAAGCTGGTCTGGCGCGATGGCGGCCCAGCGAACTTTGCAATCTGGCACGTGCCTCCGGCCTCCGGCCAGTCGATGATCTATGTCGACGTGCCGCCGGTGCAGTCGCCAGCGCTTGTCGGCCAGCCGATCGTCATCGCCGGCTCGTCGTCGGATCTCGACCTGCGCGAGCCGCCCTCCCTGTTCCTGACGGCGGGCGGGCAGCGTTCCAGCGACATTGTCGGCATTGGCATGGCCGGCGACAATCACGTCTACGCCTGGTATCGCAACGGGACGGTCAGTGCTGGCAAGAAAGCCCGGCTCGGCGACTACCGGCCACCGCAACCCTATACACTGCCGCCGGGCAAATCCCCCGCTGATATCGTAGGCATGGATATTGCCGGCGATGACCATGTCTATGCCTGGTACCGCGAGGGGACGGTGAGTGCCGGAACGTCACGCGATCTCGACGCCTACCGGCCGCCGCAAGGCTACACGCTGCCCTATGGTCGCACGCCGCAAGACATCGTCGGCATCGGCATCGCCGGCGACGACCACGTCTATGCCTGGTATCGCGACGGCATGGTCAGCGCAGGAACCAGCCGGAAGCTTGACGCCTACCGGCCCGCCTACAGGTATTCGGTACCGTTCGGCCTAGCCCCGGCAGATATCGCCGACATCGCCATCGACACGAAGGACAAGGTGATCACTTGGTTCGGCGAGCGCGCCGAGGGGGCACCGGTCGTCATCGGCGCCTATATGGAACCGTGCGCTGTCGCGCCGAGCCGAACGGCCCGGTTGCTGGCCAAAGCCACCGACGCCAACGGTCATCCGCTGGAAAATGTCGCCATTTCGGTCGGATCGAGCGCGGGCGCATTCCTGTCGCCCACGCGCATTGTTTCCGACGCGAACGGGCTGGCGCAATTCGAATGGCGCGCACCGGCGGCACAGGCCGCGACCTATGACGGCCAGGTTCTGATCGACGTACGGGCTAGTCGCCACGACCGCTCCGACGGACGCGGCATGGTGACCGTTCCCGTGCTCGGCGCCGCGATACAGTAGCAGGCTCCCGACTTCGGGCCGGGCGCCGGGATGACAAGACTTCGAAAAACCTTGACTCGCGTCAATGACGAAGTTCCCATGGTTATCGGAGGATTATCGAAGAGCCGCTGTTATTCCGGATTCGCGGAATAATGGCGGAAGTTTTCCAGATGGAGGAACGCATGACCGGCAAACTGATGAAAAGCCTACTCGCGTCGACTATCGTGTTTTCGATGGCGATCGCTGGCGCGGTTGCGGCCGACTTCAATGTCTGCGAGGTGACGGACACCGGCGGCATTGATGACAACTCCTTCAACGAGACGGCCTGGAAAGGTGTCGTCGACGCTCAGGAGAAACTCGGCGTCAAGGGACGTTACCTGGAATCCAAGGCCGAAACCGACTACGAGGCCAACATCAACTCGTTGCTCGGTGGTCAGTGCGACCTGATCATCACGGTCGGCTTCCTCCTCGGTGACGCCACGAAGAAGGCGGCCGAAGCCAATCCGGCGCAAAAATTCTCCATCGTCGACTTCGCCTATGACCCGGCGCTGGCGAATGTCGTCGGGCAGGTATTCTCAACTGATCAAGCCGCTTTCCTCGCCGGCTATCTTGCTGCCGGCACCACCAAGACCGGCAAGCTCGGGGTCTTCGGCGGCATCAACATCCCGCCGGTGACCATCTTCATGGACGGCTTCTATCGTGGCGCGATGTACCACAACAAGCAGAAAGGCACTTCGGTGGAGGTCCTCGGCTGGGATCCGGCCAAGAAGGAAGGCCTGTTCACCAACAACTTCGATTCGCTCGACGACGGGCGTGCCTTCGCTCAGAACCTCTATGACGAAGGCGCCGACATTGTCCTGCCGGTGGCAGGCCCGGTCGGCCTCGGCTCCTCGGCGCTGGCTGCCGAACTCGGCACCGACAAGCTGAAGATCATCGGTGTCGACGCCGATCTCTACATGACGAACCCGCAGCAGAAGCAGGTCTACCTGACCTCGATCATGAAGAACATGGATGCGACCGTGCTCAATGTGGTCGACAGCGCAATGAAGGGTGAGTTCAAGGGCGGTGTCACCGTGGGCACGCTTGCCAATGCCGGCGTGGGCCTTGCGCCGTTCCACGACATGGACAGCACGGTTTCCGATGACATGAAGAAGGAACTGGAGGCCATTCGCCAGCAGATCGTCGACGGCTCGCTGAAGGTCGATCAGTAAGCGCTGCCTGCCTATCCTCCGTCCGCCGCGTCCCTGCGGCGGACGGATTCTTCGCGGAGAAATGCCGTGGAAGTTGAACTGCGCGGAATCACCAAACGTTTCGGCGAACTGGTCGCGAATTCCGACATCAACCTGACAATCAGGCCCGGCGAGGTTCTCGGGCTGCTTGGCGAGAATGGTGCGGGCAAGTCGACGTTGATGAATGTGCTGTGCGGCCTCTATCACCCGGACGCGGGCGAAATCTTCATCGACGGCAAGCCGGTCACCTTCAAAGGACCGGGCGACTCGATTCGTGCCGGCATCGGGATGGTGCACCAGCATTTCATGCTCATCCCGGTCTTCACCGTCGCCGAGAATGTCGTACTCGGCAACGAACCGACCGGTCCGGTCGATTTCCTCGACCTGAAAACGGCCAGGCGCCAGGTTGCCGACATCAATGAGAAGTACGGCCTCGAGGTCGATCCGGACGCTCTGATCGAAACGCTGCCGGTTGGCCTTCAACAGCGCGTCGAGATCATCAAGGTGCTGTTCCGCGCGGCGGAAGTGCTCATCTTCGACGAGCCGACCGCAGTCCTGACACCACAGGAAGTGACCGAATTCTTCGGCATCGTGAGGTCGCTGCGCGATTCCGGCAAGGCGCTGGTCTTCATCACGCATAAGCTGCACGAAATCCTCGACGTCTCCGATCGTATCGCCGTTTTGCGGGCCGGCGAGGTTGTCGGCAGCGGCGATCCGAAGAAGCTGACCGACGCCGACCTCGCCGAGATGATGGTCGGTCGGCCGGTGCGTTTCGACGTCGACAAGAAGCCTTATGCACCAGCCGAGGTACTTCTCGACGTGAAGGATCTGGTTGTGGCGAGGGACGACGAAGAAGTGGCGGTGGACCACGTCGCGTTTTCGGTACGCTCAGGCGAAATCGTCGGCATCGCCGGCGTCCAGGGCAATGGCCAGACGGAATTGGTGGAGGCGCTGACTGGTCTGCGGCCACCCGCCAACGGTACGATCACATTCGAGGGCCACGACATCTCGCACGCCTCGCCGCGCCAACATCATCGCGAAGGCATCGCCCACATCCCCGAGGACCGGCAGCGCTCGGGCATTATCTCGCCGTTCACCGTGGCCGAGAACATGGCGCTCAACACCTATTACGCCGAGCCCTATTCCACCGGGATCATGATGCACTGGTCCAAAGTGAACCAGGCTGCGGCCGAGGCCTCGGCCCGGTTCGACGTGCGCACGACCTCGGTTTTCGAAAAGGCCGGACACCTCTCCGGCGGCAACCAGCAGAAGCTTGTCGTTGCCCGGGAGTTGCTGAGGGATACAAAGTTCCTGATTGCTTCGCATCCCACGCGCGGCCTGGATGTGGGTTCGATCGAGTACATCCACGACCGGATTGTCGGAGCGCGCGATGAAGGCGATGGCGTGCTTATCGTCTCTTCCGAACTTGATGAAATCATAACGCTGTCAGACCGCGTGCTCGTGATGTTCAAGGGTCGCATCGTCGCCGAATTCGGCGAGGGAACCCGACCGATCGACAAGAACGCGATCGGGCTGGCGATGGCGGGAGCAGGCACATGAGCGAAGCCGAGAAGCGCCCCTTGGAAAACACCACCGACGCAGTCGCTGCCGCGCTGCTGGAACGGGCCGCCCCGGAAAGCTCGCGCTACGAAGACCTGGTGATTGTGCCGATCTTCGCGGTCGTCGCCGCGCTTGTCCTTGGCGCGTTGACGATGCTCGCGACGGATGTCGAACCCGCTACGATCGTGAAGTCCTACGTGGCCTTGGCGCGCGGATCGCTCGGCTCGATGAATGCGCTTTCGGAAACACTAACTGCTGCGACACCGCTCGTGCTCGCCGGCCTCGGCATGGCGCTCGGCTTCCGCGCCGGCCTGTTCAACATCGGTGCGGAAGGACAGGTGCTCGTTGGCGGCATGGCCGCGGCGATCGCCGGGTTCAGCCTGCCTGGCATGCCGATGTTCCTGCATCTGCCACTGGCGCTCCTTGCCGGAGCGCTCGCCGGCGCACTTTACGCTTCCATCGCAGGATGGCTGAAGGCGTCCACGGGCGCCCACGAGGTGATCACCACGATCATGCTGAACCTGTCGTCCTTCCTGCTGATCGATTACATGCTGCGCCTGTCGTGGATCCAGCGACCGGGCCGATCCGATCCGATCTCGAACTCGGTGCTGTCATCAGCGGAACTGCCTCGGCTTTTATCCTGGATCGATCCTAACCTGCGCGTCCATGGCGGTTTGTTCCTCATGCTGGCGCTGGTTGCGTTCGTGTACTGGCTGCTTTTCAAGAGCACGCTCGGTTTCGAGTTCCGCGCCAGCGGCGAAAGCCCTGATGCGGCGCGCTATGCCGGCATGCGCGCCAATCTCATCATCGTGACGGTCATGGCGCTGGCAGGCGCCCTCGCAGGCCTGGCCGGTGCGAACCAGGTGCTCGGTGTGCTTGGCCGGGTGTCTCCGGGATTTTCGGCCGGTATCGGTTTCAATGCGATCTCGGTAGCACTTCTTGGACGTTCGCATCCCATCGGCGTACTTGTCGCCGGACTTCTCTTTGGTGCGCTCGAAGCCGGTGGCCGACAGATGCAGGTTGATGCCGGAGTCAGCCTGGACCTTATTTCCATTATTCAGGCCCTCATCATCGCGTTCATCGCCGCGCCTCTGCTGGTGCGGGCGATCTTTCCCTGGGGGTTCCGCCGCTCTGCCCGGCGGACCAGCAAGGAGTAGGCCGAGATGAAACCCGTCAAAGCCATCGAATCCAAGAAAATCGATACCGGACAGCTTCGCCGCGCGCACGTCGCCGGCATGGCGCTGATCGGCCTGGCCATTCTTGCCGCCTTCGTCTTCGCATCTGGTGTAGAGGGAGATGCGGTCTTCCGTATCTCGCGGCCCACCGATGCCATCGTGGCGCCGGATCTTGTCGTCCCGGCTTTTCCGTTCAATTCCGTCGTCGCGGCGGTGCTGGCCTTCCTGGGCGTGCGGCAGTTCCTGCGCGGCGGCATTCGCTGGACGGCGCTGTCGATCGGCATCGGGCTCGCCCTGACGGTCGCCGCCTTCCTCGTGTGGGCCGCCGCCGGCAAGTCGTTCTCGCTGACTGGCATGTTGCAGGCGGCGATGGTCCGCGCCGTGCCGATTGCGCTTGGCGGGCTGGCGGGCGTGCTGTCGGAGCGGGTAGCGGTCGTCAACATCGCGATCGAAGGCATCCTGCTTGCAGGCGCATTCACGGGCGCACTGGTCGGTTCGCTGCTCGGCGGATGGGGCGGTCTCATCGCCGCGATGCTCGTTGGCGGCATGTTCGGGTTTTTCCTCGCCGCACTGGTCGTCACCTACAGGGTCGAACAGATCATCGCGGGCGTGGTCATCAACATGTTCGTGCTTGGCTTGACGTCATACGTAAGCAGTCAGGTCTTTCAACACTACCGCTTTCTCAACAACGCGCCGGTGTTCCGCTCGGTTAAGATCCCGCTGCTCGGCGACCTCCCATTGATCGGGCCAGTGCTCTTCGACCAGAGCATCTTCGTCTATGGCGCATTGATCATGGTGGCCGTCTCCACCTACTACCTGTTCTACACGCGCAGCGGATTGAGGGCGCGCGCCGTTGGCGAACATCCGCGCGCCGCAGATACGCTCGGCATCAACGTTTATCGCACGCGCTTCATCAACGTGACATTGGCAGGCATGGTCGCCGGCTTCGGCGGTGCCTGGCTGACGCTCGGGCTCGTTGGCCGTTTCGACGAGAACATGACAGCCGGCCGCGGTTTCATCGGCCTCGCAGCGATGATCTTCGGTCGCTGGCATCCGATAGGCGCGCTCGCTGCGGCGCTGATCTTCGGCTTTGCCGATGCGCTGCAACAGAAGCTGGCGTTGCTGAGAACCCCGATCCCGTCGGAGTTCCTGGCAATGGCGCCCTATATCGCGACGATCATTGTCGTGGCGGGTCTGATCGGCCGCGCCCGGCCGCCTGCCGCCGACGGCAAGCCTTACGTGAAGGAATAGGCGGTTCCTCGACGCGCCATCTGCGCGGTCGGATCAGGGCGCGCGGAAGTGCTTCGAAAGCTTCAGGCCCTGCGCCTGATAGTTGGAACCGATGCCTTGGCCGTAAAGGGTGGACGGACGGGACTGCATCTTTTCATAGACGAGGCGGCCGACGATCTGGCCATGCTCGAGGATGAAGGGAACCTCGTGGCTGCGCACCTCGAGGACAGCGCGCGATCCCTTGCCGCCGGATGCCGCGTGGCCGAAGCCCGGGTCGAAGAAGCCGGCATAGTGGACGCGAAACTCGCCGACGAGCGGATCGAAGGGCGTCATCTCGGCGGCATAGTCGGGCGGAACATGAACGGCTTCACGAGACACAAGGATGTAAAACTCGTCCGGATCGAGGATCAGTTCGCCGCGCCCCCTACCTTCGATCGGCTCCCAAAAATCAAGGACATCAAGGGCGGCGCGCTCGTCGACATCGACAAGGCCCGAATGGTGCTTGGCGCGGTAACCGATCAGTCCTTCGCCTGACAGGTCGATCGAAATGGCAACGCCACCGCCCGAGATCGACGGCATGGCGGACGTGACCAGCTGTTCGCGTTCGTGCAATCCCTGCAAAGCCGGCGCATCGAGCAACGGCTGGCCGACACGGAAGCGGATTTGCGACAGCCGCGAGCCGGTGCGGGCGATGATCGGGAAGGTGCGCGGGCTGACCTCCAGATAAATCGGGCCACGATAGCCGGCAGGGATCTTGTCGAACTCCTGGGTATTATCGGCCATGACGCGGGTGAAGATGTCGAGACGGCCCGTCGAGCTTTTCGGATTGGTCGAGGCCGATAGGTCGTCCGGCAGGACGAGGCTTTCGAGAAGCTCGACCACATAGACGCAGCCAGTCTCCAAAACGGCGCCGGCGGTAAGGTCGATCTCGTGCAGGCCAAGACGTCCGAGCTTCGCGGCGACCGTGTGGTTTGGTCCTGGCAGGAAGGAAGCGCGCACGCGCCAAGCCTTCCTGCCAAGACGCAGGTCGAGGCTTGCGGGCTGGATCTGGTCGGCGTCGAGCGCACGCGCCGCGGAGAGATGCCCGTCGGCGAACAGCTTGGAAATGCCGTGGTCTGGAACAATGCCGGGCCGGGTCACGCCGATTCCCTCGTAGAACGCTTGCCGGGAGGTTTGCCGGGGCGTCCGGATTGACGCAAGGCCGCGCCACGATTATGGGAAGGTTATCCCGTGGTGATTTGCTCGACCAGCTTGCAGCCACGTAAAAGAAGTCGCTAAAGGGGTCGGGATGAAAACCGGCTGGCGATTTCGCGGCCGGTTTTTTGTTTGGTGCAACGATGACGCAACTGGATTTCAAGACGCTCAGACCCGCCACACAGATGGTGCACGGCGCCATCGAGCGCTCGCAGCACGGCGAGACATCGGAGGCGATGTTCCTGACTCAGGGCTTCGTTTACGACAGCGCGGAAGCCGCTGAAGCGCGCTTCAAGGGCGAAGAGCCCGGCTTCATCTATTCGCGTTACGCCAATCCGACGACCCACATGTTCGAACAGCGCATGTGCCTGCTGGAAGGCGCGGAGGACGCGCGCGCTACGGGGTCCGGCATGGCGGCCGTCGCAGCCGCCATCCTTTGTCAGGTTAAGGCCGGTGACCACATCGTTGCTGCGAAGGCATTGTTCGGCTCGTGCCGCTGGGTGATCGAGACGCTGGCGCCGCGCTACGGGGTGGAAGCAACGCTGGTCGACGGCGCGGACCTCGATCAATGGCAGCAAGCGGTGCGGCCCAACACCAAGGTATTCTTCTTCGAAACGCCGACCAATCCGACGCTCGAAGTCTATGATATCGCGGCGATCTCCGAGATCGCGCATTCGGTCGGAGCCAAAGTCATCATCGACAACGTCTTCGCCACGCCGGTCCTGCAGAAGCCGCTGCAGCACGGTGCCGACATCGTCGTCTATTCGGCAACCAAGCACATCGATGGTCAGGGCCGCTGCCTTGGCGGCGTGGTTCTGTCGTCGAAGAAGTGGATCGACGAGAACCTGCATGAGTATTTCCGCCACACCGGGCCAAGCCTGTCGCCCTTCAACGCATGGGTTCTGCTCAAGGGGCTTGAGACGCTGCCGCTGCGGGTGCGCCAGCAGACGGAGAGCGCGGCGCGCATCGCCGACTTCCTCGCCGGCCATGGAGCGGTTTCGAAGGTCATCTATCCGGGTCGTGCGGACCATCCGCAGGCAGCAACGGTTGCGAAGCAGATGCTCGGCGGTTCGACGCTGGTCTGCTTCGAACTGAAGGGCGGCAAGCGGGCCGCCTTCGCCACTGAGAATGCGCTCCGGATCATCCGCATCTCCAACAATCTCGGTGACGCCAAGAGCCTGATCACCCATCCAACGACCACAACGCACAAGAACCTTTCGGAGGACGCGCGGCTCGGCGCTGGCATCACCCCTGGCACGCTGCGCCTGTCGGTTGGGCTGGAGGACGCCGAGGATCTGATGGAGGATCTCGACGCCGCGCTGCGCGCCACGTCCTAGCGGAAGGTCCGTCGCGCCTCGACGATGCGCCAGAAGGCGGTCCACAGGCAGACGGCGGCAAATCCCCAGGCGATTTCGGCGAACCAGTCTGGAAGCAGACAGAACGCCGCGAAGACGGCGAGTGTCTCGGTCGCCTCGGCGAGACCGGTGGTGAAATAGATCGACTTGTCGCCGCGCACGCGTGTGGCAAGGCCGCACCGCGCCGCGAGTGCCGCGAAACCAAGGAACGTGGCGCCGTTCGCATAGAACGCGGCGATCAGGCCGGCGGCGGCAACAGCGTTTGCAGCCGGATCAAGCAGCGCGAAGGCGAATGGAACAGCTCCATAAAAGGCGAAGTCGAGCACGAGATCGAGATAGCCGCCAAAATCGCTCTTGCCGTTGCGACGGGCGACAACGCCGTCAAGCGCGTCGGCCAGGCGGCTCATCAGGATCAGGGCAAGTCCTATTGCCAGCCAACCGAAAGCGATTGCCGCGACCGCGGCAAGCCCCAGTGCGAAGCCCGCGAGCGTGACAGCGTCGGCCGTCACGCCAGTCGCCGCCAGCGAGCCGCCAAGGCGATCCATAAGCGGGTCGATCCTGCGTCGGGCCCAACCGTCGAGCATCGCTTGTCCTCCCTGTTGCGCCGCTTCCGAGTGGCGTTGACTGGCCCGGCGCCGTGTCGCAGTCTGCCGGGCCAGGGGGCATTTCATGTATCACGCCAATACCCGCGGCATCGACGTCAAGGTTGAGTCCTTCTACCTGCCGGAGCGCTCAGACCCGAGCGACAGCCACTACGTCTGGGGCTACCGGATCGTTATCGCCAACAAATCCGATGAACGCGTGCAACTCCTGTCGCGCTATTGGCACATCACCGACGCCAACGGGCAGGTCGAAGAGGTGCGTGGCCCCGGCGTCGTCGGCGAACAACCGGAACTCGATCCCGGCGACGAGTTTGAATACACCTCGGGCTGTCCCCTTGCCACGCCGTCGGGCGTCATGGTCGGGCATTATACGATGATAAGCGAACGTGGCGAAATGTTCGATGCCAACATCCCCGCGTTCTCGCTCGACATGCCCGGCATAGCGCGGACCATCAACTGAACCCGCGTCAACCGTAGTCGGCCGGGTCGAATTCATATCGGGTCGAGCAGAATTCGCAGGTGACGGCGATACGCCCTTCCTCGACACTGTCCTCGATCTCCTGCGCAGTGAAGGACGCGAGCATCGCGTGGACCTTTTCGCGGGAGCAGGAACAGCGGTCAATAATCGGCACGCCTTCGAAAACGCGGACGCCGCGCTCATGGAAGAGGCGGTAGAGCAGCCGTTCGGCACCGACCTCAGGATCGGTCAATTCGTCGTCGCCAACGGTCCCGATATGGGCAAGGACCTCGGTCCAGGCATCGTCCGGCGTGTCCTCGTCTCCGGATTGGTCGTCCCCGTCGCCGCCCGGCAGGTCGGGAAGGCGCATGCGGCTAAGATCCTCGGGCAGAAACTGCACCAGAATACCGCCAGCGCGCCAGGCGGTTCGCCACACTCCGCCCTGCTGGAGGTGGTGGCTTGCCACGGCAAGACGCACATCGGTGGGAATCTGTTCGGATTGGCGGAAATAGACCCTCGCAACCTCTTCAAGCGACTGGCCGGATAGTTCGACGATGCCCTGGTAGCGCGATGTGTGCGGACCTTGGTCAACGGTCATCGCGAGCGTACCCCTCCCTAAAAGGACGGCCGGATTGCGAATTGCGTCCTTGGCATTGGCCACCCGACCGGCATCGAAGCGCGCGTAGGCGCGCAGGTCGCCCGGCGTTCCAAGGTCGGCCACGAGAAGATCGACCGGCCCGTCCGTGGCTGCCTGGAGGATAAACCGGCCCGAGAATTTCAGCGACGTTCCGAGCAGAACGACCAGGACCGCGGCCTCGGCAAGAAGGCGAGCCACCGGTTCGGGATACGCATGGCGCGCCAGAATGGCGTCGATTGCCGCGCCAAGCTGAACAGCCCTGCCCCTCGCGTCGAGGCCGACCACATGAAACGGCACGACATTGTCGTCGCCCGCGTGGCCGAAATCGCCGAGCGGCGCCAGTGCCTCAGCCACCATCTTCTCCGGACAGGCACCAAGCCAGGACGGCCTTCTGGGCGTGAAGCCGGTTCTCCGCCTCGTCGAAAACGACGGAATGCGGACCGTCGATCACCTCGTCGGTCACCTCTTCTCCGCGATGCGCGGGCAGGCAATGCATGAACAGCGCGTCGGGCTTCGCTTTCGCCATCAATTCGCGATTGACCTGATAGGGCAGAAACACGTTGTGGCCGCGAGCCTTGTCCTCGAACCCCATCGAGACCCAAGTGTCGGTAACGACGCAATCGGCCCCGGCAACCGCTGCCGCCGCATCCTCAAAGACACTGATACGGCCACCGGCGGCACGCGCCCAATCGAAGACCGCCGACGAAGGCTCGCTACCCGTAGGTGTCGCGATGTTGAGGCGGAAGTCGAAACGCACCGACGCCTCGATGAGCGAGTGCAGCACGTTGTTACCGTCTCCTGTCCAGGCGAACAGACGGTCGGCGATCGGACCGCGATGCTCCTCATAGGTCATCACGTCAGCCATCAACTGGCAGGGATGCGTGTCATCGGTCAGCCCGTTGACAACGGGAACGGTGGCGTGCTCCGCCAGTTCCAGCAGGCGGTCGTGGTCGGTCGTGCGGATCATGATGATGTCGACATAGCGCGACAGCACGCGGGCGGTGTCGGCGATGGTCTCGGAGCGGCCAAGCTGCATCTCGGCGCCGGTGAGCATCAGGGTCTCTCCGCCAAGCTGGCGCATCGCAACATCGAAGGAAACGCGCGTGCGCGTCGAAGGCTTCTCGAAAATCATCGCCAGCATCTTGCCGGCGAACGGAGACGAGCGCTCGCCCCGCTTCAGCGCGGCCTTGCGGGTCTTCCCATCTTCGAGGATTGACCGCAAAACGTCGCCGTCGAGCGCCGAAAGGTCGGTGAAATGGCGTGGAGCAGCTGGCATGACGCGTTCCCCGGTCAGTCCGCGGCTCTAACCAGCGACGAAGCCGCGGCGCGAATGCGTTCAAGGGCCTCGCGGATTTCCTCGTCGGTGACGGTCAGTGGCGGTACCAGCCTGATGACGTTTTCACCGGCCGGCACAGCAAGCAACTTTTCGGCCCTGAAACGGGCATTGACGAGGACGTTTTCCATCCTGCATTTCAGGCCGAGCATGAGACCCTGGCCGCGCGCCTCGGCAAAGACCTGCGGAAACTCATCGCACAGTGCGGCCAGGCCCTGCTTCATCAGCAGGCCCTTGCGTGAAACCTCATCGATGAAACCATCGGATAACACGATGTCGAGGACGGCGCCGACCACCGACATCGCAAGTGGATTGCCGCCAAAAGTCGTGCCGTGGACACCGGGCGTCATGGCAGCAGCCGCCTGTTCGGTGGCAAGGCAGGCACCGACTGGAAAGCCACCACCGATGCCCTTGGCAACGGCCATGATGTCCGGCGTGATCCCCGACCATTCATGCGCAAAGAGCCGTCCGGTACGTCCGACGCCGCTCTGGACCTCGTCGAGGATCAGCAAAAGACCGTTGTCGTCGCACAGGCGGCGCAGCTCGCGCATGAAAGCGACGGGAACTTCGCGGATGCCACCTTCGCCCTGCAGTGGCTCGATCAGGATTCCCGCCGTTTCGGGACCAATCGCCTTCTTCACCGCCTCGATGTCGCCAAGCGGTACCTGGTCGAAGCCCTCGACCACGGGACCGAAGCCCTCGAGATATTTCTTCTGTCCGCCGGCGGCGATTGTCGCGAGCGTACGACCGTGGAAAGCGCCCTCGAAGGTGATGATGCGATAGCGCTCGGGATGGCCGGCGACGTAGTGATACCGACGGGCCGTCTTGATGGCGCATTCCAGCGCCTCTGCGCCGGAATTGGTGAAGAAGACCCGGTCGGCGAAAGTCGCCGCCACCAGCCGCTCCGCCACCTTTTGCTGGCCTTCGACGTGGTAGAGGTTCGAGACATGCCACAGTCGCCCGGCCTGTCGGGTCAAGGCTTCAGCCAGATGCGGATTGGCGTGACCCAGCGAATTCACCGCTATTCCGGCAGCAAAATCGAGATAGGCGCTACCATCGCTGGTAAATAACCAGCTCCCCTCGCCGCGCGAAAATTCCAGCGGCGCCCGCGCAAAAGTATCGAAAAGAACCGCCCCGTTCATCCGCCGACCGTCCTGCCGTTGCGGACCGCCTGCGGGCTTGTGCATGCGCGCGCGGGCGGCCGCGAAAGAAAAAACCGCCCCAACGGGCGGCCAAGCGCAAAAGGTATGCGCGAAGCGCCAGACGATGTCAACGCGCCACCCCGGAGGCTGTTCCTTGGGGAAAACACAAAAAAGCGGATTCGCTGCTTGCCCGGACTCTTGTCACCGAGTCCACGGGTAATGTAGTTAGGTGGCGACAACAAGATTTCGTGCGGCGAACCTGCCTTCAGCGCATTAGTGGTATCTTGGCCTGGCGAAAACCCCGGGCTGCTTGAAGGATTCCAAACCGCAAACGCCAGGGAGCTTGGCATTCGATGAGCTGGACCGACGAGCGTATCGAGCAACTGAAAAAGCTTTGGGCCGACGGCCTGAGTGCAAGCCAGATTGCCAACCAGATTGGGGGGGTGAGCCGCAATGCCGTCATCGGCAAGGTTCACCGGTTGAAGCTATCGAGCCGCGGACGCACGCCGACAGCCCCGTCGCGACCGAAAAAGCCGGCGAAGACGGCGATCACGGGCAGGGTACCCCTGCGTCCCGCGCCAACGCGCGGACCCATCGCGGTGGGGGCAACGGCACTTGCCATCGACCCATTTGCCGAGGCCGCCGTTCAGCCCGCCGTGCGCCCGGCGGTCGAGGTTATCGCGCCGCCGTCGCGGCAACTGAAGCTCATCGAGCTGACCGAGCGGACCTGCAAATGGCCCATCGGCGACCCCTTGCACGAGGAGTTCCATTTCTGCGGCAACGATACCGCTGAAACCGGACCTTACTGCGGCTACCACGCGCGCGTCGCCTACCAGCCAGCTTCGGAGCGCAAGCGCCTGCGATAGGCGGCTGAATCTCGCCGCTACCGAAAATCGTCGACGAACCTGCGCTGCGCCGTTTCGCATGCCGGACTGGACGAGTACAGCCGGCGGTGATTACGATTGCCTCCTTCACCCGAGGAAATCACCGATGGAAACGCCTTCGCCAGACGATCCAACCGCCAAACCACTTGTCCTCTCCGTCAACGGCAAGACCCGCGAGTTCGACATCAACGATCCCGAGCTTCCCGACTGGATCGACAAGGAAGCGCTGGAGTCCGGTGGGTATCCCTACAAACACAAACTCGACGACAAGGACTATGAGGACACGCTCGAAAAGCTGCAGATCGAGCTGGTGAAGGCACAAAAATGGCTGCTGGCAACCGGTAATCGATGCCTTTCGCTTTTCGAGGGACGCGATGCGGCAGGCAAAGGCGGCACGATCTTCGTGATCCGTCAGTACATGAACCCGCGATCGGCCCGCAACGTCGCCTTGCCAAAACCGACCGAGACGGAACGCGGCCAGTGGTACTTCCAGCGCTATGTGGACAATTTCCCTACATCAGCGGAATTCGTGACGTTCGACCGGTCCTGGTACAACCGTGCCGGTGTCGAGCCGGTAATGGGATTCTGCACCCCGGAGCAACACAAGTCATTCCTCGCGCACACGCCGCGTTTTGAGGAACTGATTGTCGACGACGGAATTTTTTTCTTCAAGTTCTGGCTCGATATTGGCCAGGAAATGCAGTTGAAGCGCTTTCATGACCGGCGTCACAGCGAACTGACCAACTGGAAGTTCTCCCCCATCGACATAGCGTCAATGACGCGCTGGGATGATTATTCGCGCATGCGCGACCTGATGGTGAAGAAAACTCACACGCCGAACGCGCCCTGGACGATTATCCGCTCCAACGACAAGCGCCGGGCACGATTGGCGGCGATACGGAAAATACTCAGAGGCCTTCCGTATGATGGAAAAAAGGAAAATCTGGTCTCGGAGACGGACCCGCTGATCATCGGCGAGGGTCCGAATTTCCTTTAATCGCCTCCTGGTCCCGAAGCGGATTCCTGCGTGGCGCCCGAATGCCTCAGGTGGGGCGTTTTTTCCCAGAAATGCGGCTTTCGCCACAACTGCCACGCCGCGCGCCAGGCTGCGGCTGACATGGCCAGCCAATAGACCGGTATTCGCGCCGCGACGCCCCAAAAACCCTTGCGTTCGCTTGGCCGTGTCGAGCGATAGGCGAGCAGGATCAGCCCGCCATATCCTGCGAGGATGTTGGAGCCGTCGATCGCCAGAAGCATCAGCTCCCGCGAGCTGAGCGCGGACACCGCAGCAAGCTTCAAACCTATCCCGATCATGAAAAATACGATGAAGGCGTGGAGCAAAGCCGACAGGAACATGCCTGCAAACAGAATCTGCGAAACGACATAGGAGACCAGGCCCAGCTCCCGAAACAGCTGCATAGGATTGCGCATGTGAACCAGCCAAGTCTGCATCCAACCCTTGAACCAGCGGGTTCGCTGACGCAACCAGACATCGAGCTGGGCGGGGGCGTCCTCGAGTGTCGGGCGCGTGATCATTTCCACCCGATAGCCCAAACGATAGAGCTTCATGCCGAGATCGGCATCTTCGGTAACGTTGTAAGCGTCCCACGCCATGACGCCTTCGAGAGCTTCGCGCCGGAAGTGATTTGAAGTCCCTCCGAGAGGGACGACAAGCTGATGGTTTGAGAGCCACGTCAGGAGGCCATGAAAAAGGGCTCGATATTCCATCGCGAACAGGGCGGTCAGATGGTTCTGGCGGGCATTGGCGATATCCAGAGGCGCCTGAAGGCAACCGACATCGAGAGGCAATCGCGCGAACGCGCGGCGGGCTTCACGCAATTGCTGGGGATCCGGCCGATCCTCGGCATCGTAGATGGCGATATACCGGCCCGTGCATAGCTGAAAGGCATAATTCAGGGCCTTTGGTTTGGTCCGGGGCATCGCTACCGGTACCTCGACAATCTCGAACCACGACGGGAGCGCATGGGATCTCAACGCTGAGAGTGTCGTCGAATCGTCTTCCTCGCACACCAGCTTGATTTCGAGGCGCGATCGCGGCCAATCGAGCGCGAGAAGGGTATCGAGCAGATCGGGAACGACGTCCGCTTCCTGGTAGAGCGCCACCATTACCGAATAGGTTTCGATCTCGCCCGCTTCGAGATTCGTCAGTACTGCAGGCTCTCGCGGGATCGCCACCGACGCAGCGGCGACCCGCAACCATGCGGTCGAAAGGAAGAAGAGAGATGCCGAAAGATGCAGGGCGAAGATCGTATCCGACGGCCACACGATCAGCGCCGTCGGCAACAATACCGCCAGCGCGCCCAAGGTCGCCCCCTGCCACGCATTGGCCGTGGAGCGCGCCGAAAGGTCGGGATAGGTCGCAAACAGGCCCGAAACAGCTTGCTGGAGCAACTCGCCCTTGAGCCGCTGGACGATCGCACCCGCGCAGAGCAGTCGGCGTCGTCAGCCGCATGCGTGGCTTCATCTCCGGATGGTTGGCAAGCATCCGGCGGGCGTTTTCGATATCCAGGACGACAGGGGCCGCGTATATCGAAGATCCGGCCCCGGCCGTCTCCGCCAGAGCCATTGTGAGATACCCCGTTTCGCGCATTGCGCGCAGGGCGATGTCTCCGCGAATGAGCAGTCGGTCAGCCGGCACATGTTCTTCAAAAATGACTCCTATGAGCTCCGCATAGGCTTGATAAAGCCGTCTTTCATCGATGACGCCGGAGCAAAGCAGCTCACGGCGCAAGGTTGTATCGTTTCGATGCGCCGCGATGGCAAAAGGCGCCAAGGCAATGTCATGCAAACCGGCATTGTCCAGCAGCAGGCGCATGTCCCAAAGACGCAGATCGCGTGTTCTGTCGCCCTTCATCCCCGACTGTTTTTGATGGAGGGATAAGGAGGGCAAACCTTCATTCCGCGAAAGCCCTTCCAAGCGTTGGTGTTGCCGTCGATCCATCTGCGCGCCCGCTGTCGAATTTTCCGGTCAGGCGGCCAGGCGGCTCAGGCGGCGAAGCCGTTTCTGGGTCACCTCTTCTTCGAGCGCACGGCGGAAGAGATCAATTTCCTCGCCGATCCGATCGCAGAGGTCGGTGGTATCGCCGCGGAGCAGCGCTCGGGTCTGGCGCAAAGAGTCCGCTGGCTTGCGCGCCAGTTTTCTGGCGATGTCAGACGCGCACGCAGCCCCCTCACCCTCCCCGACAACACGCGAGACGAAACCGAGGAGCCGTGCCTCGGAGGCTTCGAGTTCGTCGCCGAGACAGAAGAAACGGAACGCTTCGGCATAGCCCATGCGACGTGGCGCGAGGATCGAGGTCGCGGCATCTGGGACCAACCCATAGTCCACAAAAGGCACGCGGAACCGTGCTCCCCGCTCTGCCACCACTACATCGCAATGGAAAAGAATCGTGCAGCCAACGCCGATCGCTTCCCCTTCGACGCTCGCGATGATCGGCTTGGGGAATGTCGCCAGGGACCTGAACATGGCCGAAACGGCGGCAATCAGCCGCGATCTGCCACCTTCGTCGAGGAATTCGTCGATATCGCCACCCCGGCAGAAGCACCCTTCAAGGCCTCGCAGGACAACGATGCGCACCTCCGGATCGCGCGCCGCCTTTTCCAATTGCGAAGCAAGCCGCTCATATTCGCGATGATCGAGCAGCGGACGGCTCCGGTCGGAAATGACGGACAGCGTAAGGACGCCGTGGACGGGATAGATTTCGGAAACTGCGTTCATGGTGGTTCCTCCCGAGATTGTTCAGTCCTTTATGAGGCGAGGCGGAATGCGCCTTGGTTCGTCTCAGCGATTTGCAGGACCGGGGAGTTTTCTCCGCGATAGCGGCGAACGGTTCGCAGCGTTTCCGGCGTGAATTTCAGGACGGCAGCGACCACCTGCTGTCGACCGTAGGTTCTCTGGTAACCCAGCGGACGCACGAGGAACCCCAGTTGAAGAGCTCTCAGGACCCACATCGGCTCGAACTCGATGATGACCTCATCGACGCCAGCGCACTGGCCCCATTCGATGAAGCCGGCGATCAGTTCGCTCCCGATCGAAGAAACGCCGCGCCGCCCTTCTCGCCACGGTTTCGCCACCGCGTAACGAGTCAATTCCCAGACATTTCTGCCGCACGGAAACGGGCCCTCGCAGAGATCCCGCAGCACCGTTGACAGCAGATAGGGCCGCTCGGTGGGGAGCATGCGCTGGTAACCCGCGAGGTCACCGTTACGGAATGCGAGGTGGTGGATCGCATCATCATGATCGAACTGGTCGATCTCCAGCCCGTTGTCGCGCCGGATATCCTCCCAACCCATTTCCTCGACGAAAATCTCGTGCCGAAGCCTGTGTACCGATTCCCAGATGGCCGGGTGGTTGCGCAGTTGCGACGTCGTCAGTGCCAGGATCATGTCCGTCCTCCTTTCGAACCGGAATGTGGTTACCGGAGCGAAACGAGACGGAATATTCCGCGATCGCGGTATTACCGGATCAACCCCAAGCGTATAGCCTCCGCCACCGCCTGCACCCGGTTGACGGCACCAAGCCTTGTCTTGGCGTTCAGCAAGTGGCGTTCCGCGGTGTGCTCGGAGATCCCGAGGATCTGCGAGATTTCCCACTCCGACTTGCCGGCCGCAGCCCATTTCAGGCACTCGGTCTCGCGCGGCGTCAAATGGGGAGGGTCGGCGCTTTCGGACGCGAACAACTGAAGAGCCCTACCCACCGCGTAGGCTGTTATCAGCGCCAATGCACCGCGGTTTTCAGGATCCGGATCAAATTGCTCCCCCCCGAGGGAAACCAGAACGATCGATCCTTCGACGGTTGTCAGCGGTGAGGCGAATCCGTCGTGGAGCCTGAACTCCGTTGCATCGCCGATAACCTTTTCTGCGCGAATCGCCGATCCGAACCGCTGGTTTGCCTCGCTCCACGAGAATGCCCGCCGTTCCGCCACTGCCTGGCGTACGACCGGATCATCCGTGGCGTAGTTCTTCTCGACATAGCGACGGAACCATTCCGCGGGCCACTGGCTGAAAAGCACGTTGTTGAGCTGCTGGGCGCTCGGCAGGCGGGGGCTCGGCACAATCCCTACCATTGCTGAGGCAAGTCCGAGTTTGCGCGAATACGCGAGCAGTCTGTCCCGCACGCCATCTATGCTCATGCACTGATGGATGCCGTCGATAATTTGCAATGTATCGTCAAAATGCGACAAGCCAACACGTCCCCCCGAACCGCCGGCATTCGCAAATCATATTACTAATTTAGTTGTTGTCGAGCCAAGAAATTCAATAAGATAAATGTTTTTACTTATTTCCTCTCTGCCATTTTGGCATATAGATGCCACGTCTTCCCAACGCCCGTTCGACGAGGCCATCTGGCACCAAGCGATAGTGCAGACCACAAGAAAAACAGCTAGAAGCCCCTTGCAAGCGGACGATGCAAGCGATGCGGAATTGGAATAGCAATCGAGCGGGGCGGATCCTCGGCGCTCTGGCGCTGATCACGACTGCGACTGCGGCAGGGAATGCGCAATCTCCGCGCTTTCTCGATCCGGGCGGCCGAGGCATCACGCCTCCCTTGGATACCATTGCCCAGATCCGTTTTGTAACGACGCCGGATTTTCCGCCGCTCAACATGATCGGTACGGGTGGACGACCCGAAGGGTTCAACGTCGAGATCGCAAGGGCGGTCTGCAGTGAGCTCGGCATTCTGGATCGCTGCGCCATCCAGGTCCTGCCGTTTGACGAAGCATCCGCTGCTGTCGCCGAGGGCAATGCGGAAGCGATCATCGCTGGGATGACCATCGATGAAGGGAACCGCGAACGCTTTGCTTTCTCTCGGCCTTATCTTCCGCTTCCCGGAGGTTTCGTAACAAGGCGCAGCGACCCTGGCGACGCGATTCCCGACTGGAGTACGAAGCGGATCGGCGTCATGGCCGGATCGGCACATGAACGCCTCCTGCGTGACTATTTCCCCAAAGCGAAGGTCGTCACCTATGGCCGAATGGACTGGATCGTCGAAGATCTGAATTCCGGAAAAATCGACGCGTTGTTCGGGGACGGCATGCGCGAGGCGCTCTGGCTCTCCAGCGCCGACGGTCAGAAATGCTGCCACTTCACAGACGGGCCCTATGTCGCGCCCGAATATCTGGGGTTCGGTCTGGCAATTGCGGTCAACCGAAGCCGCGGCGACATCGCTTCGGCTGTTGATTATGCTCTTGGAGAGATGGAGGCGAACGGCGTTACCGCCGAGATTTTCCGCCACCATTTTCCGGTCAGTTTCTTCTGACTCTCGCGCTCGCGCCGGTGGCCGCGAGTGGGCGAAAGTTCGGCCGCACTTTTCGGTCGCTGGAAGTGCCCATTCACAAGGGCTTGTGACGAATGCGCGCGGCGTTTTCGATTGCGAACACCGTCGCGGCGTCGATCGACAGGCGCTGGCGTAGAAGCTGCAGGACTCGCAGCTCCTCCGGACGCTCGAAGCGGTCGGCTGAGGCAATCTCGAACGCCAGCGCGTAAGCCGTGTCATGCAGCTTCTCGGGCAACATCGTCCGCGCAAGATCAAGAACGCGATCGAGCCCATCGGGCCCGATCAGCATGCGCTGACAGGCTTGGGCAGCCGGGATGAGGTCCTCTTCGTCAAACCCATCGAAAGCCGGCAATGCGCGAATGACAAAGCCGATCCGCTGCAATTCCTGATCGGCCATCCGGTTGTCGGATGCCGACACCACGACCATAAGGTAGATCATGACTTCCTGCGGTGTCAGCGTCGCCATCCCATGCTCCTTCACCAGCAAACCGATTTCCGCGCTGGGCACGGCAGACGCAGCCACCTGCCCGATCGAGTGCAGGGCATTCGTCATTGACGCAACGCCCGCCCGTAAATAGGACTTCGCGCCGCAGCAACGCTAGCCTCAAAGGCCATTCCAGTGTCGAACGCCCCAATTTTTCTCGATGACGCGCTCATGGCGGCCACCGCAGGCGCCAAGGCCTGGCCTTTCGAGGAAGCCCGTAAGATCATCAAACGGTACGAAAAAACGGGTTTCCCCGAAAGCGTGCTGTTCGAGACGGGATACGGGCCCTCGGGCCTGCCGCATATCGGCACATTCGGCGAGGTAGCGCGCACGACCATGGTGCGCCACGCCTTCCGTGTGCTCACCAACGACAAGGTTCCGACGCGGCTGTTGTGCTTCTCCGACGACATGGACGGGATGCGAAAAATCCCCGACAACGTGCCGGACCGCGCCTTTCTGGAACCCTATCTGCACAAGCCGCTGACCGTCGTGCCCAATCCATTCGGCGGCGACTACGAGAGCTTCGGCCATCACAACAATGCAATGCTGCGGCGCTTTCTCGATACCTTCGGCTTTGACTACGAGTTCGCTTCGGCGACCGACTACTACAAGTCCGGACGCTTCGATGAGGTGCTGCTGCGCGCCGCGGAGCGCTACGATGCGATCATGGCCGTGATGCTGCCGACGCTCGGCGAGGAACGCCAGGCGACCTACAGTCCGTTCCTGCCGATTTCGCCGTCGAGCGGGCGGGTGCTCTATGTCCCGATGAAGGAGGTGAACGCCAAGAACGGTACAATCACCTTCGCCGACGAAGACGGACGCGACGTGATGCTGCCGGTTACGGGCGGGCATGTGAAGCTGCAGTGGAAGCCGGATTTCGGCATGCGCTGGGCTGCGCTCAACGTCGATTTCGAGATGTTCGGCAAGGACCACCAGACCAACGCAGCCGTCTATGACCGGATCTGCGAAATCCTCGGCGGGCGGGCGCCGGAACACTTTGTCTACGAGTTGTTCCTCGATGAACTCGGACAGAAAATTTCGAAGTCAAAGGGCAATGGCCTGACCATCGACGAGTGGCTGACCTACGCGCCGACGGAGAGCCTTGCGCTCTACATGTACCAAAAGCCGAAAACGGCGAAGCGGCTTTTCTTCGACGTAATCCCCCGCGCGGTCGACGAGTATTACGCGACGCTTCGCGCCTATTCCGAACAGGACTGGACGTCTCGCCTGTCCAACCCCGTCTGGCACATTCATGGCGGCGAGCCCCCCGCCATCGACCTGCCCGTACCGTTCGGCCTGCTGCTCAACCTCGTCAGCGCTTCCAACGCGGAGAATGCCAACGTGCTGTGGGGCTTCATCTCGCGCCACATGCCCGGCGTCACCGCCGAAAACCATCCGGAGCTCGACCGCCTGGTCGGCTTCGCCATCCGTTACTACGAGGACTTCGTCCGTCCGACGAAGACCTTCCGTGTTGCCGACGAAACCGAACGGGCCGCGCTCGCCACGCTTGCCGAAACGCTCCTTGCCCTCCCAGCAGGCGCCAGCGCCGAGGATATCCAGCACGCGGCACTCGACGTGGCGCGAGCAATCGAGCGCTATCAGGACCATACCAAGTCGAGCCCCAGCGGTGGGCCTGGCGTCTCGGTGGCATTCTTCCAGATGTTCTACGAAATCGTGCTTGGCCAGGAGCGTGGGCCGCGTTTCGGCTCGTTCGCCCACCTTTACGGGGTATCAGAGACCTCGGCGCTGATTGCCGAGAAACTTGGAACATAGACGGGAGGCGCTGGCCCGAAAAAGCCTCGACGTTTGTCCTCAGCAAGTTTTGCCTCTTGCGCGTAGACGTCGCCCGAGCGCCGCGCCCAGCCCTGAGAAACCAGCCAGGCGCCGATATCAAGTCCTGCAACCGAGCACGCGGTGACGATGGTCTCGCTGTCCGAAGGCCTGTTTTCGGGTACGCGGCAGCGCACCGAACGGCTCCGCAGGAAAGATCGAAAATGCGCGCGCGCCGCGGCGCCGCATTTCCATTTTTCGGTTCCGCAACGCTCATCAACGTCAGGCGTACCGATGCCCGCAATGGCGATACGATAGCCGCCGGCAATGAGAACGCCGGCGCTTTCGGCAATGGGAAGCGGCAGCAAGCGAAGGCGCGCGTCCGAGGATACGACCGTCTGGAAAGGCTTTTTCGTGGCCGGTGGCTCGATCGCAGGCAGCCTTTCAAGCTCGCCATCGGACGGCACGGGAGAGACCAGTTCCGGCGCGATCAGACGGACGGTCTTTGGCGCGGCACCGGTGGTCTCCTCCGCCGATGTGACTGAGGGCACGACCGAGGCGAAAACAATGGCGGCGAATATCGGCACCCGCCGTCCTGTCATCTTACTGGCTTGCCCAGACGATGCGTGCGACCCATTCGACACGGCTGTTTTCCAACTCGCGATCCGCGTGTTCGCGATTGAGCGACAAGAGAACGATCCGTTCCGCCGTACGCTTGTCGACAATCTTCGCCATCACCTCGCCGTCGATGGTTTTCACCACGACACGGTCGCCGCGGCGGACCGTGGCATCGCGCTCCACGATGAGTACGTCGCCGTGCCGATACAGCGGCAGCATCGAATCGCCGGCGACCTTGACGGCGAAAGCTGTTGGCGACGCCGCCACGGGAAGGTCGACGAGATCGAGTCCCTGACCCTCCGGAAATCCCGCGTCGACGAAATATCCGCCTACGCCTGCCTGTGCAAAACCCAGCAAGGGGATCCCGCGCACCGCACCGTCGCGCGGCGCCGCCAGCAGTTCCATGAATTCGCCCAGTGTCGATCCCGTCGCCTCGATGATCTTGGCAAGCGATTCCGTCGAAGGCCAGCGCGGACGCCCGTCCGGCGAGATCCGCTTCGACTTGTTGAAGGCCGTGGAATCAAGACCGGCCTTGCGGGCAAGCCCCGACGCCGACAGCGCATTGCGCGCCGCCAAGGCATCAATCGCCATCCAGATGCGGTCGTGAGAGAGCATGGCAAGCTCCCCAATCGAGGAAAATAGTCCTTCAATGGTTAACGTCGCCGAAATGCCAAGTCCAGCCTTATTTCGCCGCCGACGCACTTACCCGCGCTTCATTGCGCAAGAGCGCATGGGTGGCGAGGAAGGATTGTTCCGATTCCGAGACAGGTGGCGATCGGGTCGGATAGCCGAGCACGGAGACGACCTCCTCCAAAGGCACGAACTTGCGATTGGCGCGGTCGTAGATGCCGGCAGTGGTCAGTATTGTCGCGGCCGGCGTGCCGTCGTCGAGAATGAAGCGATGTTGACCGATGATCTGCGTCCCGGTCCAGGCTGCGAAGGAGGAGACGATCTCAAAGCGCCGCCAGAGCCTTATTTCGCGTAGATAAGCCGCCTGCAGGCCCCCCATCATCGGCAACCAGCCGCGCTCGCGCCTCAGGCGCATCAGCCCGGAGCGGACGAACAGGTCCATGCGGCCGAGATCGGCTAGCATGAGATAGCGGGCATTGTTGAGATGGAGATTGGGGTCGACGTCCGACGGCAGGCAGCGGAAAGCCAGCCGGCTCTCGCCTCCGGGGCGATAGTGGCCACGGCTCTTCGCCGTGGCCATGACGCGGATCAGCCGCGCCCAGACATACATGGCTCAGGCGGCCTTGCCGACCGCGCCTTCGCCGAAGCGCTGGTAGAAGGTGTCGCCCTTGGCGGCCATGTCGAGAAGCAGTTTCGGCGCCTTGAACTGCGCGCCGTATTTCTTCTCAAGGTCTGCCGCCATGGCGACAAAGGCCTTCGCCCCCATGCCGTCGATGTAGGACAGCGTCCCGCCGGTATAGGGCGCGAAGCCGAAGGCGAGGATGGAGCCGACATCGGCCTCGCGCGGATCGGTGACGATGCCCTCCTCCATGACGCGCGCCGCTTCGAGCGCGATCGTGGCTAGGAAGCGCCGCTTCAGGGTCTCGACATCGACGCTGTCGGGGTCCTGCTGCGGATACATGTCCTTCAGGCCCGGCCACAGATGCTTCTTGGCCGGCTTGTCGGGATAGTCGTAGAAGCCCTTGCCGGCCTTGCGGCCGAGGCGGCCCTTCTCGACCAGCCGGTCGACCAGATCGATGTGGCGCGGGTCGACTGCGTCGGCGCCGATGTCCCTGACCGTCTGCTTCATGATCTTCTGGCTAAGGTCCACCGCCGTCTCGTCGTTGAGCGCCAGCGGACCGACCGGCATGCCCGCCATCTTGGCGGCATTCTCGATCATGGCCGCCGGCACGCCCTCGATCAGCATGTTGTAGGCTTCCGACATGTAGCGCAGCACGCAGCGGTTCACGTAGAAGCCGCGCGTGTCGTTGACGACAATCGGTGTCTTCCTGATGGCGCGCACATAGTCGATGGCGCGGGCGAGTGCGGCGTCTCCCGTGTCCTTGCCGAGGATGATCTCGACCAGCATCATCCGGTGCACGGGCGAGAAGAAGTGGATGCCGATGAAGCGATCCGGACGCACCGAATTCTTCGCCAGCGAGGTGATCGGGATCGTCGAGGTGTTGGAGGCGAAGACCGAATCGGCGCCGAGAACAGCCTCGGCCTTCTCGGTGACGCCCTTCTTGACCGCCGAATCCTCGAAAACCGCCTCGACGACCATGTCGCAGCCCTCGAGCGCGGCGTAGTCGGGCGTGGCGGTGACGCGGGCGAGGAACTCGTCCTTGCCGGCCTGCGTCATGCGGCCCTTCTTCATCTCGCCGTCGAGCAGTCCGGCGATCGTCGCCTTGCCCTTGTCGGCCGATTCCTGGTCGCGGTCGAGCAGGACGACGGGAATGCCGGCCTGGGCGGTGACATAGGCGATGCCGGCGCCCATGAATCCGGCACCAAGGACGCCGATCTTCGAGAACTTCGATTCCGGCTGGCCGGCCGGACGACGCGCGCCCTTGTTCAGTTCCTGCAGGGAAACGAAAAGCGAGCGCACCATCATGCGCGCCTCGGTCGTCTGCAGCACCTGCGTGAAGTAGCGCTGCTCGATCTTCAGGCCCGTCTCGAAAGGTACGAGCAGGCCTTCATAGACGCATTTGAGGATCGCGGTGGCGGCGGGATAGTTGCCGTAGGTCTCACGGCGCAGAATGGCGATCGCCGGCGGCCAGAGATTGGCGCCGGCGGCCGAGTAGATCGGTCCGCCGGGAGCCTTGAAGCCCTTCTCGTCCCAGGGCTGGACCGCTTTCAGGCCGCCCTTGATCATCGCCTTGGCGGCTTCGACGAGCTTCGCCGGCTCGACGACCTCGTGGACGAGGCCGAGCGACTTCGCCTTCTTCGGCGACAGGTTCTGGCCGGTCGTCATCATCTGCAGGGCATCCTGCGTGTTGATGAGGCGCGGCACGCGCTGGGTGCCGCCGGCGCCCGGGAAGATGCCGACCTTGACCTCGGGCAGCGCCAGCTTGACGCGGTCGTCATCGGCGACGACGCGGCCATGGCAGGCGAGCGACAGTTCCAGCGCACCGCCCATGCAGGTGCCGTTGATCGCCGAGACCCACGGCTTCCCGCAAGTTTCGATCTTGCGGTAGAGCCAGGTCATGCGGCCGACCTGATCGAAGACGATCTTGGCGGCGGCCTCGGGCGATTTCGCCCTGGCGTCGGCGATCAGCTCGAACATCGAATTGATCATGGTGAGGTCGGCGCCGCCGGAGAAGGAGCCCTTCTTGCCGGAGGTAAAGACGACGCCCTTGACGGCGGCGTCGGCGACCGTCGCATCGGTGATCGCCTCCAGTTCGTTCATCACCTCCTGGGTGAAGACGTTCATCGACTTGCCGGGCATGTCCCAGATGACGAGCGCGATGCCGTCGGCGTCGGTTTCGACCGTGAAGTTCTTGTAGGTCATTGTCGGTTCTCCAGGGTCAGACGCGTTCGATGATGGTGGCGGTGCCCATGCCGGCGCCGATGCACAGCGTGACGAGCGCGGTGTTGAGGTCGCGCCGCTCGAGTTCGTCGAGCACGGTGCCGAGGATCATCGCGCCGGTCGCGCCGAGCGGATGGCCCATGGCGATGGCGCCGCCGGCGACGTTCATCTTGTCGTGCGGGATGTCGAAGGCCTGCATGTAGCGCAGCACCACCGAGGCGAACGCCTCGTTCAACTCGAACAGGTCGATGTCGGAAATCTTCATGCCGGTGCGGGCAAGCAATTTCTTCGTCACGTCGACCGGGCCGGTCAGCATGATGGCGGGCTCGGAGCCGATATTGGCGAAGGCGCGGATGCGCGCGCGTGGCTTCAGGCCCATGCCCTTGCCGGCCTCGGCCGAGCCGAGCAGCACGGCGGCCGCGCCATCGACGATGCCCGAGGAATTGCCGGCATGGTGGACGTGATTGACGAATTCGAGTTCGGGATAGCGCTGCACGGCCACCGCGTCGAAGCCGCCCATCTCGCCGGGAATGACGAAGGAGGGCTGCAGCGAAGCGAGCGACTGCATGTCGGTGCCCGGCCGCATGTGCTCGTCGCGGTCGAGGATCACGAGGCCGTTCTGGTCCTTGATCGGGATGACCGACCTGGCGAAGTTGCCGTCCGCCCAGGACTTGGCGGAGCGCCGCTGGCTTTCCACAGCGTAGGCGTCGACGTCGTCGCGCGAGAAGCCATGCTTGGAGGCGATGATATCGGCGGAAACACCCTGCGGGACGAACCAGCCCGGCAGACCAACCGACGGGTCCATGGCCCAGGCGCTGCCCGACATGCCCATCCCGACGCGCGACATCGATTCCACGCCGCCCGCAATGACGATGTCGTCGGCGCCCTGGGCGATCTTGGCCGCGGCGAGATTGATTGCGTCGAGGCCCGACGCGCAGAAGCGCGAAATCTGCATGCCGGGCGCCTTCAGATCGTAGCCGGCCTCGAAGGCCGCGGCGCGCGGAATGACGGAGCCGGCTTCGCCGACCGGGTCGACGCAGCCGAAGATGATGTCGTCGACCTTGCCGGTGTCGAGACCGTTACGGTCGCGCACCGCCTCGAGCGTGCGGGCGGCGAGACGCACCGCGGGCACCTCGTGCAATGAGCCATCCTTCTTGCCGCGGCCGCGGGGCGTGCGTACCGCATCATAGATGAAAGCATCAGCCATGGCGTTCTCCCTTCGATTTGTTGATGGCGTCGCGCCGTCAGGCGGTCGCCGATGACGTTTCGAGCCCAGTGGGCATGAGCGCTTCCGGTCGGGCATATCCGGGAAGCGCGGCAATACGTTCGAGCCAGGCGGTAATTGCCGGGTATTCGGACCGGTTCATGCCGATCTGGTCCGGCCAGAACAGATATCCGCAGACCGAAATATCCGCGATGGTCGGCCTGTCGGACACGATCCATTCGCGGCCGGACAGGTGGGTGTCGAGGATCTTCCATGCATTGGCGGCGCGCGCCTCGAAGAACTTCGTGACCGGATCATCGGTCTTCTTCTGGAAATAGCCGAGGAAACGCGCTGTTCCCGTGTAGGAGGTGAGCTTGTGATTATCCCACAGCAGCCAGCGTAGAATCTCGTTTTCTTCCGCTTCGTCCTTCGGTCCGAAGCGACCGAAACGGCGAGACAGGTGGGTGAGGATCACACCGGATTGGCTGAGCGTGAGGTCGCCACCGGCCCGATGATGAACCAGGACCGGCACTTCGCCCATCACGTTGCGCGCACGGAATTCCGGCGAACGCGTCTCGCCGACGAAGAAGGCGACGCGGCGTGCCTCCCAATCGGCATCGCACAGCGCCAGCATCAGCGCCGCCTTGTAGGCGTTGCCGCTCTCCAGGAAACAGTGAAGCGTGAATTCGGGCATGCCTTCACAGGCTCCGGGCGATGAGCAATTTCATGATCTCGTTGGTGCCGCCATAGATGCGTTGCACGCGGGCATCGCGATACATGCGAGCGATCGGAAACTCGTTCATGTAGCCGTAGCCGCCGAAGAGCTGAAGGCACTCATCGACAACCTTGTTCTGCAGATCGGTCAGCCAGTACTTGGCCATCGAGGCGAGGACCGGGGTCAGGCGACCGGCCACATGCTCGTTGGTACAGTGATCGTAAAAGGTTCGCGCGACCGTGACCTCGGTCTTGACTTCGGCCAGCTTGAACTGGGTGTTCTGGAAATCGAGGATTGTCTTGCCGAAGGCCTTGCGCTCCTTGACGTAGTCGATGGTCAGCGCCAGCGCGCGCTCCATCATCGCAACAGCCGTGGCACCGATCTGCAGGCGTTCCTGGGGAAGCTGCTGCATGAGCTGGACGAAGCCCATGCCCTCCTCGGGGCCAAGCAGGTTCGACGTCGGCACCCGAACATTGTCGAAGAACAGTTCCGAGGTGTCGTTCGATTTCAGGCCGATCTTGTCGAGGTTTCGACCGCGACGAAAGCCTTCCACCTCGTCGGTCTCGATGACGATCAGCGAAGTGCCCCTGGCACCGGCGGCCGGATCGGTCTTGGCGACGACGATGATGATGTTGGCGAGCTGGCCGTTGGTGATAAACGTCTTCGAGCCGTTGAGGACGTAGTGGTTGCCGTCCTTCTTCGCCGTGGTCTTGACACCCTGGAGGTCGGAACCCGCTCCAGGCTCCGTCATGGCGATCGCGCCAATCAATTCGCCCGTCGCCATCTTCGGCAGCCATTTGCGCTTCTGCTCCTCCGAGCCATAGTGGAGGATGTAGGGGGCAACGATCGAGTTGTGCAGCGCGATGCCGAAGCCGTCGACACCGACATGACTGATCGCTTCCATGATAGCGCTCTCATGGGCGTAGGTGCCGCCCGAGCCGCCATATTCCTCCGGCATGGAGGCGCATAGCAATCCTGCCGCGCCGGCCTTCAGCCAGCTCTTCCGATCGAAAATTTCTGCCTTTTCGAAGTCCTCGTAGTGGGGCGCGATCTCCGCCTCCAGCCACTTCGTGGCCATATCCTGGAGCATGACGACGTCCTCGGTCTTCCATGCCGGAAGCGGCGTCCCAAGAACGGTGGCGGGGTTTGTCATCGTCGTCCTCCTCGATCGACCGGCAGCGGATCAGAACGCCTCCGCGGGCATGGCCATCAGATTGTCGGCGCCTGTCTGGATTCGCGCAAGGTGCAGGGCTGTCTCCGGCAGGATGCGTTCGAAATAGAAGCGGCCGGTCGCGAGCTTTGCATCGAGGAAGGCGTCCGGACCGTTGGCAAGGCCCTCATGGGCCGACTTGGTCATTTCCGCCCACATGTAGCCAAGCGCGACGAGCCCGAACAGGTGGAGATAGTCGGTGGACGCAGCACCAGCGTTTTCCGGGTTGGTCATCCCATTCTGCATGAGCCACATGGTGGCCGCCTGCAGATCGTTCAGCCCTTTCTTAAGCGCTTTGGTGGCGGGCGCCATGCGTTCGTCAGCCCGGTGCTTCTCACAGAACTCGCCGACCTCGCCGAAGAAGGCCATGACGGCACGGCCGCCATTGGCGCCGAGCTTGCGCCCGACGAGGTCGAGTGCCTGAATGCCGTTGGCACCCTCGTAGATCATGGCGATACGGGCGTCACGGACATACTGGCTCATACCGCCCTGCTCGATGTAGCCGTGGCCGCCATAGACCTGCTGCGACATCACCGCATGATCGAAACCCTTGTCGGTGAGGAAGCCCTTGATGACCGGCGTCATCAGGCCGAGGTGGTCCTCAGCCGTCTGCTTCTCAGCGGCATCGCCGGAGCGATGCGCCACATCCGATTTCAGCGCCGTCCACAACACCAGCGCACGCCCGGCCTCGTTGTAGGCGCGAGCCGTCATCAGGATGCGGCGGATGTCGGGATGGACAATGATCGGGTCGGCCTTCTTTTCCGGCGCTTTCGCACCGGTCAGCGAGCGGCCCTGCAGGCGTTCGCGGGCATAATCGACCGCGTTCTGGTAGGCGGCTTCGGACACCGCAAGTCCCTGGATGCCGACCCCAAGGCGGGCCTCGTTCATCATCACGAACATGGCCTTGAGGCCATTGTTTGCGCCGCCGATCAGATAACCTTCTGCATCGTCATAATTCATCACACAGGTCGCGGATCCGTGGATTCCCATCTTGTTTTCAAGCGATCCGCACGAGACGCCATTGGGCTTGGCCGGGTTGCCGTCAGCGTCGAGGAGGAGTTTGGGAACGATGAACAGCGAAATGCCCTTCACACCTTCCGGCGCGCCCTCGATCCGGGCGAGGACGAGGTGGACGATGTTCTCGGCCATGTCGTGTTCGCCGGCCGAAATGAAGATTTTCTGGCCGGTGATCCGGTAGGAGCCGTCGGGCTGAGGCACGGCCTTGGTCCGCAGCATGCCAAGATCGGTGCCGCAGTGCGGCTCGGTCAGGTTCATGGTCCCGGTCCAGACACCCTCGACCATTTTCGGCAGCCAGGTCGCTTTCTGCGCCTCGTCGCCGTGCGCAATGATCGCAGCAATCGCGCCCTGGGTCAGGCCGGGGTACATCATCAACGCCATGTTCGCCGACGTTGTATATTCGGCAACCGCCACATGGACGGTGTAGGGCAGCCCCTGGCCACCATATTCCGACGGCACGGCCAAGCCGAGCCACCCGCCCTCCCGGTATTGGCGATAGGCGTCCTTGAAGCCCTTTGGCGTGGTCACGGACCCATCGTCATGGCGGACGCAGCCTTCCTCATCGCCGATCTGGTTCAGTGGATGGAGCACGTTCTCGGCCATCCTGGCGCCTTCATTGAGAATAGCGTCCAGGACATCAGGAGGCGCGTCCGAGAATCCCGGAAGATTGGAATATCGCTCGTAACCGAGGACGCGATTGAGAACGAACAGCGAATCGCGGACGGGAGCCTTGTAGATCGGCATCGCTATCTCCGAAGCATGAACAAGTTGGGTTGCCGGGTGACGGAACCAGCTTGCGAGTCTTCGTATATAAAATTGACGTTTGCGTAAACGTCAATTTTTTTCGAACCGGCTTGTCCGGAAAAATCGGTATTCCGATTTCAGCGTGTCGATTTCGCTTCGTCGAGCTTGCCGCGAACCACCGCCAGCATTGAATCCAGCTGGTCGATGGCATCGTCGATGGCACCCTTCTGGACATTCAGGCGCTTGAGCTGCTTTTCGCCTTTCTCAAGAGCGACCCGCAGCTGCCGGACATTCGTCCCGACCGGATTGTAGAGATCAATCATCTGCTTGACGTCGCGGAGCGAGAAACCAACCTTGCGACCCAGCAGGATCAGCTTCAGCCGAACGCGATCGCGATGCGAATACAGACGCGTCGCACCATCGCGGGTCGGCGACAGGAGCCCCTTGTCCTCATAGAAGCGAAGAGCCCGCAACGTCACCCCGTAGGCCTTTGCCATGTCGCCGATCCGCATGACATCCGGTCCATCGTGCAGTTCCGCCGACGCGGCGGCATCCTTAGTGCCACTGGCAAGAGCCATAACCATCTATTTCTAACCTCTGATTGGCAAAACAGCGCTTGCCGCAAACACTCCGATGCCGGGGCATGCATCGGGATTGTTCCATCCGGCCGCGAGGGAGGCCGATTTTTTGACGTTTACGTAAGCCGAATATTTCGAAATCCGAAAAAACGCAAGACATTATCGACAAAAGAAATGCGCGGTTGAAATGCAGTCCGTCAACCAAGGTTAACGGCTTGTTTACCACGTTCGATGAAATCTGCAGCGGAAGGCAAATCGTGCACCCATCGTCACGCGTTCACCACGGTATGCCGGCTCGTTCGAAGAGAGTTCGAACAGCTGCATGAATTCCTGCAGGCAGGCGCGAAATGACGAAGCGTTATTCATATCTCGATTCGCTGAACGCCGGGCGCGAGAGGCGTGCCGGTACCTCCTACGAGGATATCAACCGCGCCCTCGACAATCTCGAATCGACCTTCGATTCGCTTTCGGCAAAGCGACGGAGTAGCGGCGTCCGGGATTGGACACCGCCGGATTTTCGTCGCAATGAGCGCGATCGCTGGCCTTCCCGGTCCGGCGAACCGCAAGGCGGTCGCTCCGCCTCTTCACCGCACGATCTCTCGACGTTGACGCGCGATATCGATCGGGCGAGGGCACAGGAAGAAAGCCTGTCCTCGCTCTCGCGCATTGCGTCCGACCTGACGGCGTTGCGGCGCGACATGCGCAGCGAAATGACACATGCCCTGTCTGGACAGTTCGATTCGCTGCGCCGGGAAATCGAGAATCTCTACGATTCGGCGTCGCAGGGGCGTTCAGACCCGGCCATTGCTGGCGAGTTGCAGCGCATTTCCAGCGGGATTGCCGCACTTGGCAATCGGAGCGACGACCGGACGCTGAATGCGTTGATGGGAGAGATGGATCTCCTGAAGGAGGCCATCAGCGATCTGGCACGCGAAGGTACCGTGCGGTCCATCGGAAAGCAGTGGGATGATCTCGGCGAACGCTTCGTCGCGATGGAACGTCACCTCGCCGCCCTGCCGCAGTCCAACGCCGCCGACATCGATGCACGGCTCATGCAGATCGTCGACGCGGTCGGCCAACTGCCGGAAAGCCTGCCGATTCGTTCGCTGGAGGACAAAATCCGCGCGCTGGCGACGGCTATCGACCACTTCTCGCGTGCCCAGGATGGCGCGCCTTCGCATGCCTTCGATGCCATAGAGCAGCGCCTCGACGAAATCGCGCGAGCAATTGCCGCAACATCGGCATCGGTTCAGTCAACCAAAATCCCGTTGGAACCGTTCGAGCGAATCGAAGCGCGAATTTCATCGCTTGCCCGGACAATCGAGGAATCGTTTGTCGGGCGCGGCAATGATTCCGAGCCGATCGCATTTGCCGAGCTCAATCGCCGGCTCGACCATCTGGCCGAGCAGAGCGGACTGCCGCAGCAGGCGCTGGACCGGCTGACCGGACAGATCGACCGCATCGCATCCGTCCTCGAAGAGTCCGATCAGAGCGGCAATGTCGAAGCCCTTCGCTCGTTCGAACACCGCTTCGAGGCCTTGGCGGAACTGCTCCAGCATCAGCAGGAAACTACCGTGCGCCAGAGCGCCGGTCAGGTCCGGGCGATCGAGCAGCGCCTGGAGGAGATGATCGGTCGCCTGGAGGATTCCCAGCCGACCTCCGCTGGCGCGCCCCAAGCGCATGGAATTGAGAACCGCCTTGCCGAACTCACCCAGCGGGTCAGCGAAATCGGGCATGGCGCCAGCGCGGAGGGATTTCGTGCCCTCACCGACCGCCTCGACGAAATTTCCGGGCGTCTCGACGTCGCGAAGGTCCCGGTCCAAGGCATCGATCCCGATCTCGTCCGCAATCTCGAAACCCAGGTTGCCGGACTCTCTGCACTTCTCGCCCGCCCTGAACAGGGCGGCGTCATGCCCGACGACATCGCGATCCGGCTGGACCGGCTCGAGGATGCGGTAACAGTCAGCCGGGATGCGGTACTCGACGCTGCGCGCATCGCTGCCGAAGAAGCCATCCGTTCGGCGCCGGGGAATCCCAACGGTCCCGCGATCCTTGCTCTGGCGGATGACCTGAAAACCCTCGACTCGCTCGCCCGCCGTGCCGACGAGCGCAACACCAAGACGTTCGAAGCCATCCATGAAACCCTTCTGAAGATCGTGGACCGTCTTGTGACGCTGGAATCGGCCCGCGCCGAGCCGGTGACAAAGACCAAGGCTGAAAAAATCGTCGTGGAGAAATCGCCGGCCCTGCAGCACGAGCCGGAAAGCGCCGACCTGCCTCTTCGGGAGCCATCGCCAACGGAACTTCGCCGCGTATCGCGCAGTCCGGCAGAAGCTGCAACGGAAGCAGCTTTCGCGGCCATCGAACGCGAAGGCCGCCGCTCCGGCGAAGCGCCGCAGGAGGAAAAGAAGTCGCTTCTCGGCGGGATCGCCAAGGCTCTTGGCCGGTCGCGTGACAACAAGGCCGAGCCGGCTGCCAAGCCTGCTCCTCATAGCGAACGGACGGACGCGGACCAAACCTCTGCCCGCACCGCTCTTGATCCCACGCTGGCAAACCAGCCGCTTGAACCAGGCTCCGGCGCGCCCGATCTCAACGCCATCATGCGGCGTGTACGGGAAGAACGCAAAGGCGCCGGCGGTGCAGAAGCCGAGGCCGGCCAAGCGGATTTCGTCGCGGCGGCAAGGCGCGCTGCGCAGGCCGCAGCAGCCGAAGCCGAAACGCTGAAGAACCGCGCCGACAAGTCGGGCGCGAAGGGAGCAAGCCTGATCGATACGCTCAAGCTCCGCCGCAAACCGATCCTGATGGCTGTTGGCGCCATCATTATCGCGTTGTCCGGACTCCAGCTTGGCAAGCAATTCTTCGCCGACGCGCCGCAAACCGAAGTTGTCGCCGAGCAGCCACAGGAACCGAAGACCAACAATCCGGTCGTATCGGGTGAAGTGCCAGCCGTAAAATCGGAATTGACGCCAGGAGCGGCCACCGTCGACCCGGCGCAATCGGCGCCGGATGTCAGGGTTGCCACGCCATCGGCGCCGGTACCTGAGCCGGCCGCGATACCGCCCGTGAGCGCGGCAGAACCGGTGCAGGCCAGCACCAGTGCTGCCAAAGACGATGTCGTGAGCCCTGCGCCTCAAGCGCCGGAATCGCAGCCCGTCGCAGCCTACGCTGCTCCGGCCGACGCCGGCCCCTTTGGCCTGATCGAGGCCGCGAAGACCGGCGATCCCAGGGCGCTGTTTGAAATCGGCAGCCGCTATGCCGATGGTCGAAACGGAAAAACCGACCTGGAAGCCGCGGCCACGTGGTACGAAAAGGCCGCTGAACTCGGTCTGGCGCCTGCCCAGTACCGCATCGGCAATCTCTACGAAAAGGGGACGGGCGTTGCCCGCGATCTGGACAAGGCCAAGACGTGGTACCAGATGGCCGCAGAGCAAGGCAACGCGAGCGCGATGCATAATCTCGCGGTCCTGTTCGCCACCGGAACGGGCCAGGGGGCAGACAACGAATCCTCCGTCCGCTGGTTCCACGCCGCCGCCGAACTCGGCGTCAAGGACAGCCAGTACAATCTCGGAATCCTCGCTGCCAAGGGCATTGGCATGACGCAGAATCTCGAGGACAGCTACAAATGGTTCGCGCTCGCCGCAAAAAGCGGCGACAAGGACGCCGCTGCGAAGCGCGATGAAATCGCCAAGGCGCTCCGCCCCGAGCAACTCGAGAAGGCCCGTGGCGCGACCGAACTGTGGCAACCCAAGTCACTGGATCCCTCCGCCAATTCGGTTGACATACCCGCGTCATGGTCTGACGGCGACTCGCGGACGGCCAGCGTCGACATGCAGAAGGCGATCAAGAACATACAAGCCATTCTCGCCAAGAACGGTTATGATGCCGGAACACCGGACGGCGTCATGGGGGCCAAGACGAAGTCCGCCATTTCCGCGTACCAGAAAGCAAATGGCATGGCGGAGACTGGTGAAATCGACGAAGCGCTCGTCCGAAGCCTGCTAGGAAAAAAGTAGGCAGAGGTACATAAGCCGCGTCGGATAGTCGCGGGAACATTCATTCAACCATTTTCCTGTAGTTTGTGACCGCGAAATCGGAGAACACCCGGCGTTCCGGACCGCCCGGAACGGCCTGCGTCACAACGGACGGGACACAAGTGAGCATCTACCTGCCGATCGCCGAGCTGTCGGTGAACCTTTTTGTCCTGCTGGCCATCGGCGGCGCCGTTGGCTTTCTCTCCGGGCTGTTCGGTGTCGGCGGCGGGTTTCTCATCACGCCGCTGCTCATTTTCTACAATATTCCTCCTGCCGTCGCCGTCGCGACCGGCGCCAATCAGGTTATCGGATCGTCGATCTCAGGGGCCCTGGCCCACCTGAAACGCGGCACGCTTGATATCAAACTCGGAACAGTGCTGCTGCTGGCGGGCATGGTTGGATCGACTGTCGGCGTCTACGTCTTCTCGATCCTTCGCCGGTACGGGCAGCTCGATCTGGTCGTCTCGATCCTTTACGTGTTCCTGCTCGGATCGATCGGCGCGATGATGTTCGTCGAAAGCGTGCGTGCCCTGCGCAAGAGCACGAATCAGACCAAGCCACTGAAAAAATCGGGCCAGCACAACTGGATTCACCGACTTCCGCTCAAGATGCGGTTCAGGACCTCCAAGATCTATGTCAGCGTCATTCCGGTCGTGATGCTTGGGACCGGTATCGGCTTCCTTTCCTCCATCATGGGCGTCGGCGGCGGCTTTATCATGGTACCGGCGCTCATCTACCTGCTGAAGGTTCCCACCAACGTGGTCGTCGGAACATCGCTGTTCCAGATCGTTTTCGTTTCGGCCTACACCACGATCGTTCTGTCCACGACCAACCACACGGTCGACATCATGCTCGCGCTGCTCTTGATGGCGGGCGGCGTCGCTGGAGCCCAATATGGGGCGCAAGCCGGCCGCAAGCTTCGCGGCGAGCAATTGCGCGCATTGCTGGCCCTGCTTGTCCTCGCCGTGGCGCTACGTCTTGGTTTCGATCTTTTTGTCCGGCCGGGCAATGTCTATTCGCTCTCCCAATTGGCCAGGTGACTTCGTGAAGCGACGGATCCTCGCAGCGTTGGTTTTTCTTGCAGCCTGCGGCATCGCCGTCGCTCAGACCGACGGGGCGACCAAACCGGCGGCCGAGCAGGCCGGCAACCCGGAAACGATCCAGATCGGGCTTTCCACCGACACGATCCGCATCACGGCCGACTTCAGCGGCGCCGACCTGACGATCTTCGGCTCAATCGAAAATCTCGATCCTCAACTCGCTCGGCAGAACCGCTACGACGTGATCGTTGTCCTCGAGGGTCCGTCGGTCCCAACGGTCGTGCGCAAGAAAAATCGCGTCGCCGGCATGTGGATCAACACCCAGTCCGTCGTTTTCGAGAACGTCGCGGAAACGTACTCGATTTCGTCCACGCGCGCCCTGCAGGACATCACGGACCCGCAGAACTATCGACGCCTGACGCTTGGTATCAGCAATCTCTACTTCGAGCCGGAGAACAAGCACGGCAATCCACTGACGCTCGACGAATTCACTGACGAATTGCGAGCGTTGAAGCTCAAGAACGGTTCGTATGTGGAGCGCGTCGGCGGCGTGCAATTCCTGTCGCAGGGCCTGTTCCGCGCATCGCTCGCACTCCCGCCCAATGTCCCGATCGGCGCGCACAAGGCCCGGGCTTTCCTGTTCAGAAGCGGGGTTTTCGTCAAAGAAACCAGCGCCCCACTTCAGATCGAGAAAGCCGGTCTGGAACAATTCATCTACCGGTTCGCCCATGACTTTGGCCTGATCTACGGCATTGTCGCTGTGACGATCGCCGTTGCGACAGGCTGGATCGGACGGCTACTGTTCAGCCGCGACTGATCCTTACCGCCGGCAGAGCGTGCGGCCCGGCATGGCGTAGATTCGCTGCTGCCCGATGAAATAGGCGTTGATCCTCGTCCAGTCGAAAAGCCGCGCCAATGCGGGGGTGGCGATATCGACGGCCCCGGTCAAGGCACCGAAAGCCGGCATGACAAGACGCCGCCCATCCTCGACAAAGCAGGCACGGCGGACCGTCTGGCCCCTGAGGACAACACGCGCGGCCGGATGAAGGTGGCCGGATATCTCGCCATTGACCGGGCAAGCCCGAGGTTGATGGCGGAAGACGAGCCGCCCGAGTGCAAACTCATCCACCGTTTCGCCCAGGAGGCCTTGCGGCGGATCCGGGTCGTGATTGCCCGCGATCCATATCCATTCACGCCGGTTCATCAGCGCTGCGAGGCTGTCGCGGAATTCGCCCGGCATGTGCGCCGCGCCTTGGCCGTCATGGAAACTGTCGCCGAGGCTGATGACACGGGCGGGCTCATGGCGCGCCAACGCCGCCCCGAGCCGGCCCAATGTCGCGGCCGTATCCCAGGGTGGAAGCAGCATGTTGCGGCGCGCGAATGCGGCGCCCTTTTCCAGATGCAGATCGGAAACGACGAGCGTGTCATGATCGGGCAGGTAGAGCACGCCCGAATAGTCGCACCACAGACGCTCGCCGCAAAAGGCGATCTCGACATGGGTTGGCGTGTTTTGTTCGAACCGCAGCGCGGTCATGATTTTCCGCCTTCAGCAAGCAGTTCAGCCACTGCCTCGGCAAGCAGCGATTCGCGAGCTTCACCTTGCACCGGTTCTCGGCCGATCTCCAGCAGAACGGGCACGGCGAGCGGCGAGATGCGATCGAGCGCCTTGTGGACTATGTGACCGCGAATGCGCGCCAGCATGTCACCGAGCCGCCGCACGTCGAGCAGGCCGGACGCAGCATCGGCCCGGGTTGCCTGCATGAGCAGGTGGTCCGGTTCGTGCGCTCGCAGCACGTCGTAGATCAGATCGGCTCCGACATTGACCTGCCGACCGCTCTTTTCCTGTCCTGGATGGCGCTTTTCGATCAGGCCGGCAATGACGGCGCAATTGCGGAACGTACGCTTCAGCATCCAGCTTTCGGCCAGCCACGCTTCCAGGTCATCGCCAAGCATGTCCTCGTCGAACAGCGTATCGAAGGAGAGGTCGCGGTGGCGGACCATGTGGGCCATATCCTCGATGCCCCAAATGGCGAGTGCATAGTCGTTGGCGACGAAACCAAGCGGGCGTGCACCGGAGCGTTCAAGGCGGCGCGTCAACAACATGCCAAGCGTCTGGTGGGCGAGCCGTCCCTCGAAAGGGTAGGCGACGAGGTAATGACGCGAACCGTTCGGAAATGTCTCGACCAGGAGTTCGGACTTCTTCGGCAAAACCGAGCTTTCGTGCTGCAGCCGCAACCAGTCCGCCACCTGATCCGGCAGGTCATGCACACTAGCCGGGTCGGCGATCATGGAACGGACGACGTCGGCCAGATAGGTGGAAAGCGGGAACTTGCCGCCCATATAGGCCGGGACCATGACATCGGACCCAGACCCATCCGAAACGTAGCACTCGTTTTCGCGAATGCCCTCAAAGCGCAGGACGCGTCCGGCAAATAGGAACGTGTCGCCGTTGCGCAGACCCTCGATGAAATATTCCTCGATCTTGCCGAGGATCATGCCGCCGCGAGAAGGCCCGCGACCGCGCCGTGCATAGCGCACGTTCAGCATCGGCGCCTCGATGATCGTCCCGACATTGAGGCGATATTGCTGGGCCACGCGCGGATTGGAGACGCGCCAACGTCCGTCCGCGGACTTGCGGATCTTGGCGTAGCGCTCATAGCTCTTCAGCGCGTAACCGCCGGTGGCGACGAAATCGACGACGCGAGAGAAGGTGGCTCGGTCGAGGCGGGTATAGGGTTCGGCCGAACGGATTTCCGACAGCAACTCGTCTTCGGAAAATGGCACACTACAGGCGACGCCGAGGACATGCTGAGCCAACACGTCAAGCGAACCGTCGGCAAGCGGTGGCGTATCCTGCGCGCCTTCGACGCTCGCATGAAGCGCGGCAAGACATTCCAGCACCTCGAAGCGATTGGAGGGCACCAACAGGCCCTTGCTCGGATCGTCCATGCGGTGATTGGCGCGCCCGATGCGTTGTTGCAGGCGGCTTGCCCCCTTCGGCGCGCCGACATGGATGACCAGATCGACATCGCCCCAGTCGATACCGAGATCGAGCGTCGAGGTGGCAACGACAGCACGCAACGCATTCCTCTGCATTGCCTCCTCGACACGACGGCGCTGGCCGACATCGAGCGAGCCGTGATGAAGGGCGATGGGCAGATTTTCATCGTTCGCTGACCACAGCGCCTGAAACAGCAATTCAGCCTGGCTGCGGGTATTCACGAAGAGCAATGTGGTGCGGTGCGCCGCGATCGCAGCGTAGATGTCGGGAATTGCGTAGAGAGACGAGTGGCCGGCCCAAGGTACACGCTCCTCCGAAAACAATACGGAGATGTCCGGTTTCGCGCCGCCAGCGACGCTGACGATCTCGGCCTTCGCTCCGGGAATTTCCTGGCTGACGAGCCACCGTCGAAGCGCGTCTGGATCGGAAACCGTCGCCGAAAGTCCGATGGTCTGCATCCGTGGCGCCAGACGACGCAAACGGGCAAGCCCGAGCGCAAGCAGATGGCCGCGCTTCGAGGTGACGAGCGAATGAAGCTCATCGAACACGATATTGGTCAGGCCGGCGAAGAAGCGCGCCGCGTCAGGCAGGGCAATCAGCAGCGCCAGTTGCTCAGGCGTGGTCAGCAGGATGTCCGGGGGCGTCCGGCGCTGGCGTTGGCGCTTGTGGGCGGGGGTGTCGCCGGTGCGGGTCTCAACGGAAATATCGAGGGACATCTCGGCGATCGGCCGTGACAGGTTGCGCTCGATATCTACGGCAAGCGCCTTGAGCGGCGAAACATAGAGCGTGTGGACGCCGCGGTAGGGTTCGCCGGGCTTGCGCTTGCGCGCGGCAAGATCAAGCAAAGTGGGAAGAAAGCCGGCCAGTGTCTTGCCCGCACCGGTTGGTGCGATCAACAGGGCTGAGCGGCCGGAAGCGACGATATCGAGCAGTTCGAGCTGATGGAGGCGCGGCGTCCAGCCCCGGTCCGCGAACCAGCTGGCGAAGGGTTCGCCGAGCCTGCCGATCATTTCTTGCGGGCCACGACGACCAGCCCTTCAACCGGTTCGCCACGGTCAAACCGGATGGTTTCCCGCGCCTGCGAGACAATCGCGAAGCCTGCCCCGTCCAATGTCGCCGCGACATAACCGGAACCGTGAGCGAAGCGGCGCGACGGGCGCAATGTCACGGTATCCTCGGCGGCGTTTCGTTCGACCGAAAAAGCAAAGACGGCGCCGGAATCGAGAGCAGTGGCCACATCGGCGAAGACGCGGTCCAGACGGCGGAAATAGACGAGGACATCGGCGGCGACCGCGAGATCGAAGCCGCCGCCGAAGCCGCCCTTCGCCAGGTCAGCGCGTGTCAGGCGATCATAAATTTTCCGCTCCGCGGCCTTGCGCAGCATGCTGCTGGAGATATCCACGCCTTCCAGCCATCCTGTCATGGCCCGAAGGCGATCGCCCATCAGTCCGGTGCCGCAGCCGAGATCGATCGTCCGACCCGCAGGCACCGCGCCTGCCGCCGCGATCGCGTCAAATAGCAGGCCTGGCAGCCGATAACCGAGCTTGACCACCAATGACGTATCGAAGCGATCGGCAAACTGGTCGAAAAGCTGCTCCATGAAGGCGGCCGTGGTAACCGCTTCCTCGCCGCCGAGGCTCTCGATTGCGAGCGATGCGCCGATACGGTCGGATGGATCCAGGGAAAGGGCAGTACGGTAGGCTCCGAGCGCCGCGTCCGTCCGTCCTTCGGCCGCGCGCCACTCTCCGAGGCGAAACCAACCTGCCGCCCATTGCGGCGCCATGACCAGCGCATCGGCGAGGAGATCCGCCGCCGCACCGACTTCACCTTCCGCTGCGAGCCGGTCGGCATACGCGGCACGGCGGTCGACAAGCACGTCGCCCGAAGAGAATGTCCGGCTGCTCATGGTGCCCGATAGCCTTTGCTTTCTACTCGGCGCGCGCCGCCTTGATCTGAACGATGTCCAATGCCTTGCCGCCATTCGCGACATCCGAGACGACGGCTATTGTGCCCCCGCCTCCGGGCGCCGACTGCGGAAACTGGATTTCGAATAGAAACTCACCGGTTTCGTAGCCGACTTCGTAGCGCTTGCGCCCGCAATTGCCGAACGCGGCAAAATCGCAGGTCACCGATATCTGGGTCGGTTGACCGTCCAAAGACCGCGCAACGATATCAAAGACCGCCTTCTGCCCGGAAAGGCGTTCCAGCACGCCCTCTCCGACGTCGAAGGACACAGTCGATTCGGCCGTCGACGACACGATCCTCAGCGCCTGCGAGTCCGCCCCGCCGATCACTTCGGCCGATGCGCCGGCGCCGGCCTGCACGGATGTCGGGTCCTTTGGAGAGAAGATCGTGATCCATTCCCGGGCGGCGTCAGAATCGCCCGGCTTTTGCGGAGCGCCGGCATCCTTGGGCGTGAAGTCCTCTTCGCCGGTATTTGCGGGCGGATTGGGAACCGACGTGTCGCGTTCGGACGCGGACTTGAACAGACCGGTATCGATGGCCCACCAGATACCGAAGCCGATCGCGGCGACGACAGTCGCGAGAATGAACAAGCGGACGACGCCTGCCGCGAGCCGCCGACCGATTCCCGTTGCCGGTTCCCGATTCCTGCCAGTCGTGCGAGGTTCGCGCCGCGCTTCGCCGGGAACCGAAGGCGGCGCATCGCCGAAGTCCGGGTGACGGGCAAAACCGGCGATGGACGGGTCAACGGGGGAAGGAGAACGGCCCATCGACGGTTCAGCGCGCTCGCCGGAACGATGCGGTTCGGCTACAACAGGCTCCGGAGCAACGGCCGGCGCAAACTCCGCTTCCACATTGGCGACAACCGCCCGCAGTCGTGCCTTGCGTTCGCGGGCCTGATCGCCGTTGACTGTCCCGCTGCTCAGCGCCTTGTCCAGCGCCGCCTGCGCGGCCTGATAAATCCTCAGGCGAAAGGCCGCGTCTTCAGCGTCGCCCTTTTCAAGTGCGTTGCGGATGGCCTTCTCGACGGGATCCAAATCAGCTTCCCTTGCGCGGCCCTGCTGCCGCCCTCTGCAAACCGTTAGCGTTTGATGCCCCTTCGATCAACTGACCGGTTTGTCGTAAGGGCTTTTGTCCGCATTCTTGAACGCGACCGTGGCGATCTCGAGTCAGCACGGCGCACGGCCGGACCCCGAAGCAATCAGTCAAGTTGCGGGTGTTGATCCCTTGCCCTGCGCGGAAACTACGTTTACGCAAACGTCAATTCAACGAGGAGATCACGATGGCGCTTCCGCAGCTTTTCGAAAATCGGCTGAGTGTTCCCGTCATCGGCGCGCCGCTGTTCATCATCTCGCACCCGCCGCTGGTGCTGGCGCAGTGCAAGGCCGGCGTCGTCGGCTCGTTCCCGGCGCTGAACGCGCGGCCCGAAAGCCTGCTCGACGAATGGCTGGCGCAGATCACCGAGGAATTGTCGGCGCATGACCGAGCCAACCCGGACCGGCCGTCCGCGCCGTTCGCGGTCAACCAGATCGTCCACAGGACCAATACGCGCCTGGAACACGACCTGGCGATGTGCGTAAAGCACAAGGTGCCGGTGGTGATCTGCTCGCTCGGCGCGGTCGAGGAGGTTTATCAGGCCGTCCATTCGTATGGCGGCATCGTGCTCCATGATGTCATTCACGACCGGCATGCCCGCAAGGCGGTCGAGAAGGGCGCCGACGGACTGATCGCGGTGGCGACTGGCGCCGGCGGGCACGCCGGAACGCTATCGCCCTTCGCGCTCATCCAGGAAATCCGCCAATGGTTCGATGGGCCGTTGGCCCTGTCCGGAGCGATCGCCAATGGCGGCGCGATCCTCGCGGCGCAGGCCATGGGCGCCGATCTTGCCTATATCGGCTCGCCCTTCATCGCCACTAGCGAGGCGCGAGCGGCCGACGCCTACAAAAACATGATCGTCGACTCGAACGCTGCCGACATCGTCTACACGAACCTTTTCACTGGCGTGCACGGCAATTACCTGCGCGGCTCCATCGTCAACGCGGGCATGGACCCGGACAATTTGCCGGTCTCGGATCCGTCGAAAATGGATTTCGGCGGCGACAAGTCCAAGGCGTGGCGCGACATCTGGGGTTGCGGCCAAGGCATCGGCGCGGTCAGCGAAATCACCGGCGCGGGCGACCTCGTCGCGCGTCTTGCCCGGGAATACCAGGAGGCCAAACGCCGCCTCTGCGCGTGACAAAGTGGCGGCTTGCCCCGGGCAATCCCGACCTTCCGCCGGCTCTACCAGCCGCAGTCGTTGTAGATCCAGCGCGCATAGGCCCAGCCCTCAAGCGGCTGGTCCTCGGCGGCGACCTTGTACCAGTTGCCCTTGCGGTCGAAAATCTCGACCTTGTCGCCATTGAACAATTCGCCAAGCTTGGTCGAGGACGTCTTCGGCTTGGTGCGGACGGCAAGAAAACCCGATCCCGTCGCAGGATTGTAGTGGCTGGACAGGCCGTGCACCGTGCCCTCGCACATTCCGGCAAGGGCCGGCGAGACGGCGGCGAACGACAGTGACAAGGCGGCGGCTATGATCAGACGGTTCAACATGGCGGTATCTCCCGCGTTCGACTGACGCCCCATCATATCATTGCGACATGATCCTGAACGGGGATTGAATACGCCAGGGCGAAAAAAACGGGGCCCAAAGGCCCCGCGAACCGTCGGCGGTTCGAAACGTCAGCCATTGGCCATCGCGGTCGCGCGCTTGGCCATCGCCTTGATGAGCGCGGCGCGATAGTCGGCCGAGGCGTGGAGATCGCTCATCAGGTTCTTCGACGGCACCTTGGCCGCATCGATCTTCGAGGCATCGAGGCCCTTGCCGATGGCGGCCTCGAGTTCCTTCGAGCGGAAGACTCCGTCGTCGCCCGCGCCGGTGACGGTGACGCGCGGCCCGTCCTTCTGCGCGGCGACGAACACGCCGGTCATGGCGTAGCGCGAGGCCGGGTTCGGGAACTTGGCGTAACCCGCCTTGGCCGGCGCGGTGAAGGTGACGGCCGTCACGAGCTCACCATCCTTCAGCGAAGTCTCGAACAGGCCCTTGAAATACTTCTCCGCCGGGATTTCGCGCTTGTCGGTGACGATGGTGGCATCGAGCGCCAGCAGCGCGGCGGGATAGTCGGCCGCCGGGTCGTTGTTGGCGATGGAGCCGCCGATGGTGCCGCGATGGCGCACATGCTGGTCGCCGATGTGTCCGGCCAGATGGCAGAGCGCCGGGCAGACCGCCATCAGCTTCTCGTTGGCCGCGACCTCCGCATGGGTGGTAGCCGCGCCGATAGTCACCTTCTTGCCGGCGACCTTGACGCCGGACAGGCCGGCGATGCGGGCGACATCGACCAGCACCGAGGGCGAGGCCAAGCGCGCCTTCATCGCCGGGATCAGCGTGTGGCCCCCGGCGAGGTACTTCCCATCGCCCTTGGCCGCCTTGTTGAGTTTCACCGCTTCGGCAACGGAGCCGGCGCGAGCGTAAGTCGTTTCGAACATATCGTCCTCCCGAATGTCTCGGCACCGTCAGCGGCCGCCCTTGCAGCCGCTGACCGCGTGCGTCAGCCCTGAAGCGCCCTCCACACCGTCTGCGGCGTGGCGGGCATGGCGAGGTTGTTGTTGCCGATGGCGTCGGTGATGGCGTTGATGACCGCCGGCGGCGATCCGATCGCGCCCGCCTCGCCGCAGCCCTTCATACCGAGCGGATTGCCCGGACACGGCGTGTTCTGCTGCGAAACATTGAAGGACGGCAGGTCGTCCGCGCGCGGCATCGTGTAGTCCATGTAGCTCGCGGTGAGCAGCTGTCCGGAGGAGTCGTATCGTGCACCCTCCAACAGCGCCTGGCCGATGCCCTGGGCAATGCCGCCATGCACCTGTCCCTCAACAATCATCGGGTTGATGACATTGCCGAAATCGTCGGCGGCGACGAACTGCACGATGGTCGTCTTGCCGGTTTCCGGATCGACTTCCACCTCGCAGACATAGGCGCCGGCGGGGAAGGTGAAGTTGGTCGGGTCGTAGAAGGCGCCTTCCTTCAGGCCCGGTTCCATGCCGGACGGAAGGTTGTGGGCGGTGTAGGCGGCGAGCGCCATCTGGAACCACGGCACCTTCTTGTCGGTACCGGCGACCTTCAGCTCGCCGTTCTCGATGACGATGTCGCCCTCGTCAGCCTCCATCAGGTGGGCGGCAATTTTCTTGGCCTTGGCCTCGACTTTGTCGAGCGCCTTGGCGATGGCGCTCATGCCGACCGCGCCGGAGCGCGATCCGTAGGTGCCCATGCCCATCTGGACCTTGTCGGTGTCGCCGTGAACGATCGACACCTGGTCGACGCCGACGCCGAAACGCTCCGACACAAGCTGAGCGAAGGTCGTCTCGTGGCCCTGGCCATGACTGTGCGAGCCGGTCAGCACCTCGATGGTGCCGACAGCGTTGACGCGTACCTCGGCCGATTCCCACAGGCCGACACCGGCGCCGAGCGAACCGACCGCGGCCGACGGCGCGATACCGCAGGCCTCGATGTAACAGGATAAGCCGATACCGCGCAGCTTGCCCTTCTTCTTCGCGGCCTCGCGACGCTTGGCGAACCCCGCGTAATCGGAGGCCTTCAGCGCCGCATCGAGCGAAGCCTCGTAGTCGCCGGCATCGTAATTCATGATCACCGGCGTCTGGTGCGGGAAGGAGCGGATGAAATTGATGCGGCGCAGTTCGGCCGGATCGACCTTCAGTTCGCGCGCCGCCGTCTCGACCGTGCGCTCCATCAGGTACGTTGCCTCGGGCCGCCCGGCGCCGCGATAGGCGTCGACCGGCGCGGTGTTGGTGTAGACCGTGCGGACATTGGCGTAGATCGCCGGAATGTCATACTGGCCCGACAGCAACGTCGCATAAAGGTAAGTCGGCACTGACGAAGAGAAGAGCGACATGTAGGCGCCGAGATTGGCGATCGTGTCGACCTTCAGCCCAGTGATGCGATTGTTCTTGTCGAACGCCATCTGCACTTCGGTCACGTGGTCGCGGCCATGCGCATCGGAGAGGAAGCTCTCGGTGCGGTCAGCAGTCCACTTGACCGGCACGCCGGTTTTCTTCGACGCCCAGAGGCAGACGATCTCTTCGGGATAGATGTAGATTTTCGAACCGAACCCGCCGCCGACATCCGGGGCGATGACACGCAGCTTGTTTTCCGGCGCCACATTGTAGAATGCAGACAGCACGAGGCGGGCGACGTGCGGGTTCTGCGACGTGGTCCAAAGGGTGTAGTGATCCTCAGCCTTGTCATAGGAAGCGAGCGCGGCGCGCGGCTCCATGGCGTTGGGCACAAGACGGTTGTTGACGATGTGCATCTTCGTCACGTGCGCCGCCTTGGCGATGGCCGCGTCGGCTGCCTTCTCGTCGCCGATGCCCCAGTCGTAAATGAGATTGCCTTCCGCCTCGGGATGGATCTGCGGCGCGCCCTTCTTCAGTGCGTCCACCGCCTCGGTGACCGCCTTGAGCGGCTTGTAGGTGACTACGACCGCATCGGCAGCGTCACGAGCTTGCCCGCGCGTCTCGGCAATGACAACCGCGACCGGTTCGCCGACAAAGCGCACGCGCCCGACCGCCATCGGCGTCCAAGCACCCATCTTCATCGGCGTGCCGTCCTTGGAATGGATCATCCAGCCGCAAATCAAGTTGCCGATGCCGTCGGCCTTGATTTCCTTGCCGGTCAGTACGGCGATGACGCCGGGCATTTTCAACGCCGCGCTGGCATCGATCTTCTTGACGTCGGCATGCGCATGCTGGCTGCGGACAAAGGCTGCGTGCCGCATGCCCGGAACGGTCATGTCGTCGGTATAGCGGCCGGCGCCGGTGATGAACCGCCGATCCTCCTTGCGCGCAACCCGCGCGCCTACACCTTCAATACCCATCGAAATTCCTCCCTGAGAATCCGTCGGTGCTGTTCAAAAGCCCGGCAATCGCGTTCGGTGGCCGGGCGCTGAATTTTCGTCAGGCGGCTTTCGCCTTGCCCTTGGCGCCCTTCGCCATCGTCTTCGATGCCGAAAGCACGGCTTGGACGATATTGTGATAGCCGGTGCAGCGGCAGATATTGCCTTCCAATCCCTCGCGCACAGCCTTCTCGTCGAGCTTACCTGGGCCGACACGATTGATGAGATCGACGGACGCCATGATCATGCCCGGCGTGCAGAAGCCGCACTGCAGGCCATGGTGCTCCTTGAAGGCGGCCTGGACCGGGTGCAATTCGCCGCCGCTGGCCAATCCCTCGATGGTGACCACCGTAGAGCCCGAGGCCTGCGCGGCCAGCACCGTGCAACTTTTCACGGCCTTGCCATCGATATGGACGACGCAGGCGCCGCACTGCGAGGTGTCGCAGCCGACATGGGTTCCTGTCAGACCCAGGTTTTCACGAAGGAAATGAACGAGAAGGGTCCGGTCCTCCGCTTCGCCGGATACCGCCCGACCGTTCACCGTCATTGAGATTTTCGCCATGGGCACCTCCCTTGGATACCAAATGCGGCACGTTGCGTCGGCGGCGCTTGCGTGCCCTTCTCCCGTCCGGTCAAGACGGAGGCCCCTATCCTCCCAGGGGTGCTTCGTCGTCGCGGCTGGAATGAAGCCTACGATGGAGAAGCCGATCTTGCCAATATGTCGCACCGACGAAATCTTTCCTGTTTTCGGTGACGCAGGGGACAGAGTCCTTCAGACAAGCCCGTCACGGCACCAAACGCGAAGAAGCTTGAAAAGAAAACGTCATGACGTTATCACCCGCGCCGTCTCGACGTTTACGTCGTGGGCCGCTTTAGCTCAGTTGGTAGAGCACATCATTCGTAATTAGCGGGTCCGCTAGAGAATGAGGTTCGAAGCCAGTGGGTTGGGGCTGGTGAGTGAAAGTTAGTAGGGCCATAGTATGGCCAGTGTGAAGGGTTAAGCCGCTTTAGCTCAGTTGGTAGAGCACATCATTCGTAATGCAAAATCTGTGGCAACACTCATAGCGGTTACGTCCACAAACCACTGAAAAACAAGGATCACCGTCAACACTCGGTTGTGTTTGATCCGGGTTAGAACGTAACGTCGTCCTTGCAAAAGTTCACGGTTTGCAAGGAACCAGCCATGCCCCAGATCAAGTTCACAGACGCGGCGGTCGCAAAACTCGAGGCCGACACAACGACGTGGTTCACCGATCCAACCGTCAAAGGGTTGCAGCTCTGCGTCACGCCGGGCGGCACCAAGACGTGGTATCTGAACAAGTGGGATGCGACGGCGCAGAAGGTCCGGCGCATCAAACTCGGCCAGTGGGCATCGAAGGGCACTCACACGCGCTGGGCGAAGGATCAGATCGGCAAGGCCGCTCTCGACGTTCAGGAGGGCAAGGCGCGCACGAAGGCCGAGAAGGCCGCGGACAAGGCCACCCTTGGCATCCCGACATTCCGCGAGGCACTTGAACAGTACATCGCGCACAGGACGAGCGACCGCGCTTCTGGCAAGGCGCGCATGATCGACCAGACCGTGAATGACTATCGGCTCGCCTTCGACAAGCATCTGGGCCGTTGGGGTGACGTGTTGGTGTCGGAATTGCCGGTCCTTGAGATCAACCAATACCTGAACGCGCTACAGGTCGAGCACCCCCACGCGGCGCACCGGGCCGGGTCGATTGCAGGCGCTGTGGTGCGTTTCGTCAATCGCCTCTGCGCTCTTTCCCTGCCGATCCCGGCACTCTTGGACAACACCAAGATGAAGTCCCGTGTCCAGACCGGCAAACTCGACATGCAGGTTCCGTGGGCTGATCGCTGGGCCGAGATTGAGGCCATCGAGAACGAGCATATTCGGCTTGCGTGGATGATCCGCTGGCTGTCGGGATCACGCTGGCGCAATGCGCTGCAAACCCTGACGTGGAAGGATGTTGACCTGTCCACGGGCGTCGTGTCCTTCGCGCGCCTCAAGCGTGACGAGACGGGCCGTTCCATCGTCGTCGCAGATGAAGTCCTGCGCCTGTTCAAGCGGCTGCACGAAATCCGGTTCGATGACTGCGACTGGGTGTTTCCGTCGCGTCGCCGGATCGACGGTGAACGCGGCCACCTCGACAACGCACTTGACCGTCTCGCCCTGACCTGTGCTGGCGATCTGCGCCACTTCTGGATGACTTCCGCCCGCGAAGTCGCACCCCGGCATGTCCACCGCTGGCTGGCTCAGCAGACCATGACAGACGACGATTTGCAGATGCTTGGGCACTATGGCGAGCCGACACGCGAGGAACAGAAGGCCACCGCGAACGCGATTGCGAGCCACATCCTCAAAAGGCTTCGGCGAGTGCCGACGAATGTTGTTGAAATCGAACGCGTGACTGCTTAACTTGCTTTTGCCTCCTCATGTCGGAAACCCCCGGCATGTGAGGCCGTGGTCCGACTACGAACCAACGACGCCGAGGAACCCGAAGCAGCCCATGTGGCGGTGAAGGCGTGTTGGGGAGGGGATGGGAGGAAAGGGCACGGCTGACTGGCTTCATTCCACATGGAGTCCACTCATGCTTACACCTGACCTTGGTCAGCAGATTGCTGACTTGCGCGCCGTCGTCTTGCGCGCGAACGCCCCGGAAGTCATGACCCCCGCAGAAGCGGCTGACTTTCTCTCTGTCACGACAGAAACCCTCTACCGCTGGCGCAAGGACGCCATCGGCCCCAAGTACTCGCAGCCGAATGAGCGGATCGTTCGCTATCTTCGCGATGACCTCGTTGCTTTCTTGAAGGAGCACCGGGCATGACAAGTTATCGCGAAAGGCAGGAGGAGACAGACTTCTTCTGGGAACAGGGCGAACTGCTTCGGACCTATCGTGGGGTCGTGAAGAAGATCGTGCCCCGCGCGCAGCACATGACGCGCAAGCATCCTCGTCTCCAGAAGGAAATATCGGAATCAACACTGCGGAAGGCGATCAGCGGCGATCACGTCTGGGAACCTATCGCGCAGGTTCTGGCCGAGCTTCGCCGTGACGTTGCACTTGATCCGCGCCCGGTTTGCGAACCGCCAGAGATCCCGGAGTCCATCGACGATTTCCGCAAGGGCGCACTCGACTACGCGCCGAACACTTGGTGGTATAGCACCCTTCGCTTGGACGACCTGTGCAAGCCGAGTTCGTTCCAGACTTGGATGTCTCGCGGCGAGCCGAAGGAATGGCCTGCGGTCAGGGAGCGGGCAGTTGCTTGGCGTTTGCGCGTCATGGCGGCACTCGAACGCTGGGAACGCTGCGCGCGGGAGCAGTTTGATCGCTTCGAAATGCTCGACACTTGGGTGAAGGACGTTCTCGACACGAAGGGCGAAGTCGCCGCCTTTCAGGAGTTCAAGCGCTTGCGGGACTATGAGTCGATCTCATATCGCATGTGCTTCGATCCCGCTGAACCTGAACGGCCTCAGTTCGAGTTTCGGCACCGCAGGGACGAGAGCGAAGACGCGGCGGCGTTCAAGAGGCTGGTCGATGAAGGCTTTCGCTTCTATCGCCCGGATGCGCCAAAACCTGAAACGCGCGAGGTTGTCGCCACCACGCAGAGTTTCGTTTCCGACGACTTCCGTTGGGAATGGTATTCTCAGGTGACGGTCGAGCAGACGCTCCGCTGGGACGCATGGTCGCGGAGCATGGCTCGCACGGACAGGTTGCTTCGGGTTCGGGTCAAGGTGCCGCCGTCTCTGGCCGTCGAAGGCGAGACCATCGAACAGGATCGCTGCCGCCGCTGGATCGAACGCAAGGCAGAATGGTACTATGAGTTCATGCCCTATGTCTGGCGGTGGCGGGACGTTGACGAGTACGACGTTCCCGGTGGTGCTGATGCGCGCGATGAGGCGATCAGGCGCGCAGGACTTGACGCTGAGGGGCGGGAGCCTGTCATGGACGGGTATCTGCTCGATTGCGCGCCGCCTATCGAGAAGATCGAAGGAGGCAGGGTTTATACCCTCGAATGAATGAAGGCCGGCGACAAGCCGGCCTTTTTCGTTTCATAGTGTCGGCGCGATGATCAGGCGAAAGCCGCGCGCGAGGCCACGCCCTGAGCCACACGGGCGTTGTAGCGCAACACGGCGGCAGTGCCCATCGCGGCACGGCGGAAGGACCAGCGGATAAGTTCGCGGGCGGTGCGCGGGTCGCTCTCGCGCGCCATCACGTCTTCAATCACCTGGTCGATCTGGCGAAGGTCGTTGGCAAGTCCGGGGTTCATGGTCGGGTCTCCGTTCTATGGCGCAATGGGCGCGGTTGATGCTGAGAATCATATCGCCAAGGCGGAAGGTGTCTCGACCACGCAACAAGGTGAGTCCTCGAATAACTCGGTTATGCAGGGCGAGCGATCAGGGTGGTTGATCCAAGTGCTATCGTTGCTGCGCTCTATTGCGCGCGCGTGTATATGCGAAAAAAAATGATGATGATGGCTTCGAGTTTCATCATCATCATTTTTTTATGCATACACATGTGCGCGCGTCGTAGTGCAGCATTCGCATCGACCCTCACCAGCGGCAGAAAGTCGTCCTCTGGCCGTTTTCACCCTGCTACGCATGAGCAATGACTAGGGCTAGGCAGCTAACCGATTGAGCGCCAAGTGGCATTCTGCTCAATCGCCTTGCAACGCCAAAGCCATTGCAAGACGGCGTGTGCTTCTGCGCCTGAAACCGCTGCCAATGCCCGGTCAACGGTTGATCTGGCGGCGGCATTGGCGTTCGCTGCACAGCGCGCCCGTCGCAATACTGGAATACCATCAGCGCCCCGGCCAGCTTGGGCAGCGCTGGGCGTTCTGCGGTCAGCCCCTGTGTGGGTGGGGCAAACGCCCGAAACCGCCTCACGCCTCAAGCCACGCGGTTTTCTGACAGGCACAGATTTTCAGGTGTTCTGCCCATTCCACCTGAAACCGGGCAACACCTCCCCCGACGCGGCACTTATGACGTTCGCACGGGTCGGCTGGCGAAGACAGCGTGCCTTGGGGAGGCCCGTCATTGTCCTTCGCCCCCAAGGCGCGCACCCCCGAAAGGACACCCCATGCAGATCATCATCGAAGAACAGGGCAACTGCTGCGCGATCATCGCGGCCGACCTTGCCACCACCACGACCTTCCCCTTGAACATCACCGGCGACGCCCTGCGCCAAGGCCTGCGCACGATCCTCGCCGCCCCCGAAGCCAAGGACTACACCATCCCGGACGGTCCTAGCTTCGTGCGCCAGCCTGACGGCATCACTGTCGTGACCGTCGCAGGCCGGTTCGCCATCCCCTATCCCCACGCCTTCCCGCTGGTGCTGTGATGGCAAGGAAGCCCACACCCAAGCCAGCGCCGCAGGCAGACGACCGCCTCGTCACCCTGCGCGCCCAAGGCCTCAACGTGTCAGCCGTCAGCGAGCGCGAGGGAACCCCTCTCATCCACTGGCAGCGCCCACCCACCGAGGCCGAACGCGCCCAAGCCAACCTGATCCTGCCCGGAGCCTTGCACGATGCTTGAGGCGACGCTTCTCGAAGTGCGCCGCGCCGGTGCAGCCGTCACCTTCTTCTGGGACAGCCAGCCCACCGGCTACCAGCGGAAGGTGGCTGAGGAAGCCAACCCCTCGAACGGCCAGCGCATCGGCCACTCTTGGCCGGGTGATCGTGACGACGGCGCACCGGGCGCATACCGCGTGACAGGAGGTCGCCCCTTCCGATGACTTGGCGCGCACTCGACCTGACAGCCAACCTGCTGCGCGAACGCGGCCTTGATGTTGTCGCTGTCTGGACCCCTGACGAAGGCCTGACGCCTTCGACCATCTATGTTCGCTGGCAGAAGACGACGACAGCAGCCGAACGCGCAGAAGCCGAGAGGTTCATCTTCGCGCCAGTGATCCACCACTTGGACATCTGGCAGCGACCCGAGGGGTGCCCGTGGTGACAGTCGCCTATGAGGAAACGCAGCTCTACATCGCCGTCATGAAGCAGGCGATTGTCGATCTGTTCGCGGGCAGCCCGTCCGCGTCGAACCCTAAGGAAGGCGACTTGATCCGCCGCGAAGCGCTCCTGTTTCTGACGGCACCTACTGGCCCTTGGGCCGACATGCGGGCGGAAATCGGCCTCGTGATCGACCGCGACCCGAAAGAGGTGCGCGAAACCATCATCGCCATCTTGGAAGGCGGCGACATGCCCTACTTGGGCGACGTGCGCGCAACGGGCGTCGAGAAAGCCCGCGCACTCTGGGCAGAGCAGAAAGCCTTTGAGGAAGCGGCCCACGCGGAACGTCTGCGCCGTCGTGCCGAACGCCCGAAGCGCGAAACACCAGCCCTGCCCCCGCCAAAGCCGCCCGCGCCGAAAGAGAAGCCCACGCTGGCCCTTGTCGCCCCGGCACCCCAGAGGCCTGCGCCGCCCATGACGAAGTCAGGCCAGATCAGAGAGACGAAGCGCGCAGCAAAACCCTGGCTTTGCCCGCCTCGTGATCCGGCAGACGACTGGCTCTATGGCATCGCATCCGCCTAATTCAGGTCCAGAACGTCGGCACCTTGTTTCTCGGTTTTGGACGCGACGGCAAGGACTTAGCGTTCAGTCATGGCAGGTCAGGCTTGCTCTTCTCTCAGGTTGACGGGAGCGGCAGGCCCTAGCTCGGAACGGGGTCTGCCGCTTTTGTTTGAGAGAAGGAACAGACAATGCCCGACCAGAACGACCAGCACGCGCAAGCCCTGATCGAAGCGCTCGCACCGAAACTCATCGAAGCCATCCTGCCGAAGATCGCGGAATCCGTCGAAGCGCAGATCGGCGGCATCAAGAAAAAGAACGACGAACTGCTCGGCAAGCTGGCCGACACGAAGAAGCCGGACCCGAGCGCTTCGCTCGACAACCTCATGGCGATGCTCTCCAAGCAGGAGAAAGAGCGGACCATGAAGAACGCCGGTTTCATTCAGGACGCCGCAGGCAACTGGATTCTCGGCGGCTCACAGTCCGAACCCGGCGTCTATCTGTCCCGCGAGGATGCCCGGAACCCGATCAAATACCGCGAGGCGAAGCAGGAAGCCGAAAAGCGCGGTGTGCCCCTGCGCGTGATCGAATCCAGCGAAGATCCGACCCGGCGCAACACGGGTCAGTCGAACGTCATGAAATCGACCGTCTTCACCTTCGACGACGAGCACGAGCGCGTCCGGTATGTCCGGGCCGACATGCAAACCGGCACCGGCATCGTGCATCGTCGATTGCAGGCCGAGAAGGAGGGCTTCACGATCCGCACCTTTCGCACCCTTGAAGACCTGCCGGAACACGCGGCGCGGAAGTTCACGTTGATGGAGCAGGCGGCGAACGCTGGCAACGAGTCCTGACCGATGGCCGGCAAGCACAAACTCGACCTGCTGCCGAAGGCCAAACGCGACGAGATCGTCCGGGACATTGTTCTCGGACGCCGCTCCATGTGGAAGGTTTCGCAAGACCTTGGGATCGCTGACACGTCGGTCGGGCGCTACATGGCGACCGTCAAGGAGGAAGAACGCCTTGAGATCATCGCCCGCGCGGCGCACGATTCCAAGATCGCCGCCGCGATGCAGAACGCGGACCTCGTTAACGAACTCGGTGCTGACACTGACAAAGACCTCAAGTTTGTCCTGCGCGAACTGAAAGCCCTGCTCGACGCGGCCAAGGGCGACGAAGACCGCATCTTGCAGCTTGGCACCCTGAAAGAGCTTCGCCAGTCGCTGATGGCTCTGAGCGAGATGCAGGGCAAGCTGAACAAGAAGGTGGAAATCACGTTCGGCCTGCATGAAAGCCCGGCCTTCCTCGAACTGCGCCGGGTGATTCTGGCAGTCCTCGAACGCCATCCGGACGCGAAGGCCGACTTCCTCACGGAAATGGGGCGGCTGAAAGTCGTCAATCCGAAGGGCCTGCCCGGATGACGGTTGCCGCGAACGTCCGGGACTTCCTTGCGGGCCTGACGGTCAGCCTCGACCCGGTCGAACGGTTCCGCGCGGCCATCGGGGAACCTGATCCGTTTCAGGTGGAAATCCTGCGTTCTGACCCCGCGAACGATCCGCAAGACGCGATGCTCTGCTGCGTCGCATCGCGCCAGATCGGCAAGTCAACAGCAATCGCCGCTCTGGCTTGGGATGATGCGACGAGGGGCAAGACGGTCCTGATTGCCTGCCCGTCGCTGCGCCAGAGCACGGAATTGCTGCGCCGCGTTGTCGAGTTCAAGAACGCGGACCCGTTCGCGCCAAAGGTCGTGCGGCAGGTTCAGACGGAAATCGAAACGATGAACGGGGGCCGGATCATTTCTATCCCGGCCACTGACAACGCGCGCGGCATGACATGCGACACGCTGATTCTGGACGAAGCGGCTTTCCACGAGGATGAGGCGATCACGGCGCTTCTGCCCATGCGGCGCAGCACGGGCAGAACCCTGATGATCTCGACGCCGAACGGGCGGCAGGGATTTTTCTGGGAGGTGTTCTCGGAGAAGAAGGCCCGGATCATCTTCGCGCGTTCGGTGGACTCGATGCGCCCGGATGTTCTCTCGAAGGTCGAGTACGACCGGCGCTTCATGGCTGATTTCCGGTTCCGGCAAGAACACCTCTGCGAGTTTCTATCCGGCAACGGCACCCAACTCATTTCATGGGACACCCTGTCCCGCGCGACCGACAACACGGAGAAAGCCCTTGTCCTCTGAGATCATCGAACGCGACGACGGTTCGCTCGTCCTGCCGTCCTCGGCTGACCCTGCGGTCGCCATGTATCAGGCAGTCGGTTTCAGGCGGTTTTCCGTGGGTCTTGACGTGGGCCGCTACTCGGACCCCTCCGCGCTCTGCATCATCAAGGCCGAGTCGAAGCCCTATTTCACGGGCCGGGGGTTCGAGCAGAAGTTGACCCAGCCGCAGTACTCCATCGTTTACACGGAGACCGTGAAGAACCTGGACTATACGGACCTCGTGGACATGGTTGTCGCGCGACTCCGCAAACTCAAGCACTGGAACCTGCTGTGCGATGCAAGCGGCATGGGTGGCCCCGTGGTGTCGCTCTTTCATCAGGCATCTGTTCGCTGCACCGGCGTCACGATCACGGCTGGCTCGACGATTACGCGCGACGGGTCAAAGGTGACATGCAGCAAGAACTTGCTTCTGGAAAACCTCGCGACCCAGATCGAGAACGGCTCCTGCGTCATTGCCCACGATCTGCCGGGACGGGACCAGTTGTTGCAGGAAATCGCGGCCTTCGAGTTGACCTTCACGAGCGCCGGGAACCCGGTCCTCCAAGGTGGCGGCAAAGGCCATCACTCGGATACGGCGATTGCCGCCGCGCTCGCGCTGCTCGGGGAAACGCATCTCAGTTCGAGGGCGATGGAGGTGCGGCGATTGCAGGGGTTCTTCTAGAAAACCGCCCGCTATCGCCTAGCTCGTGATCGTCGCGCCTGTCATTGCCCGACGAACCGCCCGAGAGCGCAGCCAGCTTGGGCAGCGCTGGGCATTGCGGGGCGTCGCCCTGCCCATGTGCCCGTTGCGCCTCAAACCGCCTCAGCGACGCGCTGCTGCCAATTCACACTCGAACCAGTCCGCGACGAGGCGCACCCGGTCAGGGGAAGTTGCGTTGCCCATGATTGAGTTGGCGAGGTGAGACACGAGAACGACGTTTCCGGCCACATAGCCCTTGGTCGGGTCGATCCGGTCAAAGGACAGGGAGTTGCGTTTCGGTCCTTTGCGTTCGACCCCGTCGCTGCCGGGCAGGAGGAAATCCAAGCCCAAGACCGGACACTGACGCGGCCATGCAACATCCTCGAACCGCAGATCGAAGGAGACGCCCGCCTTCTTGGCCGCGTACTTCTTCATGGCGAGAAGCTGCTTGCGGCCATCCCACCCGTTCAGCCGGAACCCTTCGATCTGGGGCAGCAGTGCTGCACGCTCCTGCATCTGCAAAGGCGTAAGTGCCATCCAGTCAGCAACCCGGCGCAACTGCTCAGGCGTCGCGTCCAGCTTGGTCGTGTTGCAGCCCCGACAAAGCAGCCGCGCGTTCGATAGTGCCCTGTCCCCCGGAACAAGGTGATCGAATGATGCTGCCGCCCAATGGTCGCCGCGTGTCAGTTGAACGCCGCAGCAAGGACATTCAGCGGCCATCAGCAAGGCAAGTGTCGCCTTCGTGACCCCGTCGAACTTGGTCCTGAGATTGTCCATCAGTGCCCTTTCATAGGGCAGTGTGGTGCAGGCGTTGTCATTCACATATCTTTCGACGCCCTTTGCGTCGATGTAGCTCATCCGGCCAGCGGCGAAGGCCTTTGCCCGCGTCACGCATTTGGTTGGCAAGCCAAGCTCGCCCATCCTGTAGCGCTCCCAGACCTGATCCCCGTGCTTACCAATCAGGCGACCGACGCGCACCGCCTCGTTCCACGGCCCGAAGCGGCCACCTTCCTCGAACAACTGCCGCGCCAGTTCGATGCCTGCGGCTGGGGTTGGCTGCCATGTTGGCGTCCGGGCCATTGCAGCGACCCGGCCAGCGTCAATCTGGGCAGCAGTAAGGGTGATCGTCTCGGTCATGCGACATGCCTCCGTTGTTGCGTCGCAACATCGGTGGTGCCGCCCGGTGGCTGCAACCGGGCCTTTGGGTCCACGATGCAGTGCCGGGTTTTCCGCCAATAGGCCGGGGCCGTGATCAACTCGACAACGGCGATTGCGAGAGCGGCAGAGTGAAGGAAGGAGTAGAGCGGCAAGGCCAGCGCATCGCGCATGGGGCGGCCAACTCGGCGCGCGGCGACGGCGAAGGTCGCGATGGTCAGCAGGTAGCCTGACACGAGAAGGACGGCGAGCGGGCCTTGCGGGTCACTGACGGCGACGGCCATCCCCACAGGATGGGAGGCGATGCAGAGCAGTTGAACAGGCAACTGCACGGTGAGCGCCAACCGATCACGAAGGCGCATCGGGGGCGTCCAGCGATCAACAGGGCGCAGCAGACCGTGGACAAGAGTGGTCTGGCAGAAGCCCTTGAGCCAGCGGGAGCGCTGATGCAGCCAAGCCGCGACAGTTACAGGCGCTTCCTCGCCGGTCACGGCCAGCACGACAGACGAGGTGTAGCCAGCCCGCGCGAGGCGCACGGCAAGGTCTGCATCCTCGGTCACGTTGTGGGCATCGAACGCGCCGACAGACAGCAGGGCGTCGCGGCGAAGGTATTGGCTGGTTCCGCCCAGAAGGTAGGGCAAGCCGAACCGGCTCAGGAACGGCAACACACCGCGAAAGAGGACGGCATACTCCAGCGCCCAAAGCCGGGTGATCAACGGCCCATCATGATCACAGGCCAGGACGCCTTGCACGACTGCCGCGCCGGATTCGATCATGCGGGCGACAGCGCGCTTTGGCTGATCAGGCGCGGGTCTGTCCTCTGCATCGAACACCACGACCACCTCGCCGCGAGTGTGCAACAGCCCAAAATTGACAGCTCGAGGCTTTGTCCGCGGCCTGCCATCAGGCACGACCAAGACCTGAAACGGCCAGAAGTCGAGGGCCGCGCGCGTCTCGTGATCGTCGTCTTCGACGAGCAGCACGATTTCTAGAGAAGGGTAGTCAAGGGCGCGCATTGCGTTGGCAAGGTCCGCTATGACTGCTGGCTCGCGATAGACGGGCAAGAGGACGGTCAGGCGCGGCCACTGCACAGGATCAGGGTCGGTCACGTCCTGCCACCTGAACATCGCAGCCGCCCGCAAGATCAGCACGGCGAGAAATGCCGGAACCAGCAGCCATGCCAGCGGCGGAAACAGGAGCGGCGACGCGGCCATGAGCATCAGCGCAAAACCGAGCCAAGGCGCGCGGATCGAACGCGCGGAAAGCCGGTCAGGGACCGACGACGAGGCCCAGCGAATGGCCTCCTGATCTGGAAAGACATGCTTCATGGAATCAGAAGGGCCGCCCTCTCGGACGGCCCCCTCCCGATCAGTGTTTCGGGATTACTTGCAGGCAGCGAGCAGGACTTCGCCTTGAGCGCGGCCCTTCTCTCCGATTGCCGGGCGCTTCAAGAACGTGGGCAGCACGAGGCGCAGAACGCCCGCCTCACGCCGCACGCCGTAACCTGCGGCCCGCATGTCGGTGTAAAGCGCGGATGATGCCACGTCCCGGCGCCAGCCCGTCACAGCCGCGAGTTCGTCAAGAGTGCAGCCTTTCGTCAGGGCAACAACCATCGTGTGACGCTTGGTGCCTTCCCGGATCGGCTTCACAGCGGCCATGTCCTTGGCCGGTTCGACGATCAGGCGGTCATCCGTCTTGCGTTCGACCTTGGCCTTCGGGGCTGGTTTCGCCTTTGCGACAGTCTTGCCTTTCGCAGGCTTGATCGTCGCCTTAGCCTCGACGCCTTCGGCCAGCAGGTCGAAGGCGATGGTCACACCCCAGTCGGTCAGCACCTGATCCACGCCGGGTTGCCCGTTCGGCTTCTCGTTACCGACAGACAGGATGCCTTTCGACGAGAGCGAGGCGATCACCCCTTGCACCTGCTTCTTCGTCAGGCCGGTGCGCTGGGCAATCTCGGCCACGTCGGCAAAGGTCATGTTGTCGCCCAGCATCGCGTCGAGGGTTTCCGCGCCGTTGCATTCCATCCCGGCGTCGAGGTGCGCGACGGTCACAGCCTTTTCGAGCGGGGTCATCTTCTGGACGACTTCGCGAAGGGTGGGTGCGCTGGTGTTGTCGGTGGTCATGTCGTGTCACTCCGTTGATGGGGCGCAAAGCACGCCCGGTGACACGACATTCAGTTCTTCTTTCGTTCTGCTCAACCGGGGATGGGCGGCATCACCTGTTGTTTGTTTGAGACACCTTGGAAGGTTGACTCCCGATGCCCGCGATAGGAGAACAACTCAAGGGCATTCCGAGGGGCATCATGACGAAGTATCTGGCAGGCATTGAAAATCCGAACTCGATCATCACACCAATTCTGTCTGCCATTCGATTTCCAGAGGTCTTGGCCGATTGTCATGCGAAGTATGCAGACGACATTGCCCTGTTTCAGAAACTGATTGCGGGTTCAGAAAGCAGCGCTCACTTGCTCGATCAAATTAGGTCCAGCAGGATTCCCGGCCCAACCCGCATGTCGCTGTTGAAGATGTTCCGGCGCTGCGTGTCGCCCGTCCTCGACACTGAGATGACAAAGAAGATCAGCAAGGTTTCTACTGCTGACCTCGTCGGCGCATACGGGGCGACGTTCAAGCCAATTGAAAAGCTGAAAGAGCAATTTGCGACCCTGCCACCGGAACACCTCGCGACCCTTGCCGCTCTGATCGGTGAGTATGACACGCGCGGGCAGTCAGGTTATGAACTGACAGAGTTGTTCTTCGACTGGTTCGACGAGGCATTCAAAGGCGTGCTGACCATCGAAGGGCCGCGCCGGGCAGGGCGTGACGTGGAACTGAGTACCATCTTCACCGACTTCGTTGGCAACTATCCCTGCGACTTCGTCATTCGAACAGTTGACGCAAAGCCTGTCGTGCTTGCTGTAGGTTTTGCGCGCTACGACGCAACGCGAGGGGGCGCGCAGTCAGATGACCGGACGGGCGGAAACCTCTACAAGGTTGCGAAGGCCACCGAATACTCGGCCAAGTCAGGCAACACATTCCGCGTGCTTTTTCTGGCAGATGGTCCGGGCCTTGTTCACAAGGACACATGGCAAGAGGCATGTGCTATTGACGGCGAATGGGATGGGGCTGTCCGGGTGACGACGCTCAAGCTTGCGCCGGAACGTGTCACCTTGGACTGGCTATCGGGAGTGAAAGGCGCAACCCCATCAGCCGTTGGCGATGGCTTGGGCCTCGAACAGTCCTTCCTCAGACAACTCGGCATCCGCGAATAGTGAGAAGGTGCCACGCTCCCGCGCTTTCTGGCGTGGTGCCTGTTCGTCCGCGAACAATGACGCTTGAGGGGTTTCCTGCTTGCGGATGACGTAGTCGCCCATTCGCTCGGACCCGTGGCGGAGGCGCTTCGTCGCAGCAGCCAGCGCGACGAAGGACTCGTCCATGCCAAGCCAGCGACGGCCTAGCTGGTCGGCTGCATCCAAGGTTGTTCCTGATCCGCAGAAAGGATCAACGACAAGATCGCCGGGATTGCTGCTCGCGCCCACGATCATCTTGAGCATGTCGAGATTCTTCTCGGTCGGGTAGCCTGTGACCTCAATGCTCTGGTGATGCGCGTCACGAAAACCGTCCCAGTTGTCAGTGTAGGGAATGGCTTTGTCGTCGGTGAAGTAAACCTTTCGACGCGGGTTGCCCGTCTTCGACCAGTGAATGAAGCCGTCCTTGTCCAACTGTTCGAGTTTCGACGGCGCATACTGCCAATGCTTGCCGGGAGGCGGATTCATGTCGCGCCAAGGCTGACCTGTTTCGCCATTCCGCGTGCCGGGTGCATGAACTGGAACCAGCTTATACCGCCCTCGCTTGTCGAACTTCGGATACTCCTTGTCGATCCATTCGCCGCTCGGCTGCTGACCTGGCTGATTCCAGACATAGGCGGGCGACTTCGTGTAAAACAGGAGGTAGTCATGCAGGTTTGCATATTGGTTCATCGTGAAGTTCTTTGAACTGCACTTGCGCCGAGAAATGATGTTCCTGAAATTCCGCTCGCCGAATATCTCGTCCATCACGACTTTCAGGTGCGCAAGCATCTGGTGGCCGATATGGACGTAAATCGACCCGTCTTCGGTCAGGCATTCGCGCGCAAGGATCAGACGCCGACGCATGAACTCGACATAGGTCGCAGTCGTGCGGTCGTCCTTGTAGGCGTGCTGCAACCCGCGCGACTGAAAGTCGAGGCCTGTGTTGTAGGGAGGGTCCAAGTAGATCAGTCGTGCCCGGTGCGGTGATGAAGCAAGGGCGGCCAGACCACCGAGGTTGTCGCAAAGGGCGATCCCGTTCGGTTCGATCTGCGCGGCCTGCCATGTGTCGTTGTGCCAGCGAACAAGCGGGGCGGGTTGCAGAGCAAGAACTTGGTCGATGCTTGCGCGGCCATCATAGGCGAAACTGATCGTTGCGGAAGCAGAGGGCATCGGGAGTCCGCTGCGATGAGGCACAGCCGCCGTCTGCGCCTCTGGGCTTAGCCGTTCGCTTGCGTTGATCCCTGTTGCCATCTGGATTCTCCATTTTTTTGGTAACCAGATTCAACATGTAGCGATGTGCGCCCTGATCGTAAACAAGCTATTCGCAGAGCGTGCGGTCAATCGCGCGACTGCGTGAGAAATGTGCGACTAGCGTAGCCCTGAGCAGGACGGTTCAGAACGGCGCTTTGCCGTCGTTCTCGACGTGGACAGTCGGGTTCGTCTCTGACCTCAGGCCGACCTCGTCGAGCAGCGCGACCGGCAGCTTGTCCTCTCCGCCGAGGCCGATGGCGCGCAGGACCAAGTCGCGCAGCTTGTCGTGGTTCTTCTGCGTCTTGACCACACCTGAGTCGAACAGGGCCGAGTGACGGCGAATGTCCGGCTCCAGCTTGCGCAGCACGGCGCGCAGGTCGAGCATCCGCTTGCGTTCGGCTGCGGCCTCAGCTTCGGACATGGTAGCAGGGTCACGCTCCTGAGGGGCGTAAACACGCAGCTTGCCTATGTCTCGTCCACGGTTATTGTCTGCCATGACAAAGAGGTAGCAGAGCGGGTGACGGCGTTCAATTGCTGTTGCACGTCGGCGCTTCGTCGTTTAAACGAGGCGTCGCGTAGCCCCAATAGCTCAGCTGGTAGAGCACTTCATTCGTAATGAAGGGGTCTTCGGTTCGAATCCGGATTGGGGCACGCTGACTGACTCTTGCAACATCCTTGCAACGAAAAGTTGGCGTAACAAAAAACGCTTAGTTTTCAAGCGGGTTGGCGTCCAGCCCCCGTCATTCGTAATGATGGGGTCAGGTGTTCGAGTCACCTAAGCGGCACCACTTCCCAGCCCGAGATACAGAAGTCAGGCGTTTGAAGCAATCGAGGCCTACGGCGGTGGCGAGCCAAACGCCGCTAGTCCGGCAGTTCGTTGAGAAGGTGCTCAGCCAGAGCGCGAGCGGCCATCGGTGGCAACGAGAAAGCCAGGTGCCGCTGCCGGAATATGCCCACAAGAAGTGACGCTGCGAAGCGCCAGAAATGATCGTTGTCCGGCAGAGGCGTATTTTGCAGCAACGCCGCCAGCCGGGTCTTGATCGAAAAATAGTGGCAGTTCCCGCCGTGCTGCGGAGTGACCTCGTGGAGGATGAGCGCGGCAAGCGCAAGTCCCATCGAACGCTTCCGTAGTACCTCATGATAATTGTGGCCATGAACCTTGGCGTAGTCGGCCAGCTTTGCGGTCATGAACTCCCGTGCCCACACGTCAGCCTGTAACTCTTCTTCTTTCCTGTCTTTGGGGCGCTCGCCGTCGAAGTCGAGCATGACGTGCCTGAACTCATGAAAAAAAGCAAAAGCGGTCGCCATCACGGTGAGGTCGAATGCCGATTGATATTGAGGATCGGCGATTGCGTTTCGATCGGATGATGGGCGCGGAAGGTCGTCGGGCCAAGGTGACGCGTCGGGGTCTCGCTCATCGATGAGGCGACGAGCTGCGGCAAGCCGTTCCTTATAGGCACGCTCTACATCTGGAAGCTCAACGTCGTCGCTTAGCAACTCCGTCAGAGTTTTTCCGTGCTGCCCGGATAGGATAACGTGAGGGGCGTAGCATTCGATGGCACGCCAGCCGGAAAAGCCGATCAGCCAGAACACGTCCATCGTTTTCGGGCTAAACTTGATCCGGTCGCGGGTGGCATCAAGAATGATGCCCGGCCTATCTTCGGCGACCACAACCTTTGGATGATATTTGGCCCAAAACATGTCAATTTCATCGCTGCGCTCCGGAACTGCGCCCGTCATGAGTGCCCTGATAGTGTCTTCCAACGTCGCCAATTCTCTTATTGCGGGCCCCCCCTTTTAAACCTACGACCGTATATATCTGACGTTTGGGTACACTGTGAATGTGCGCTTGGTCGTATGTTTTGCGGCGTGGTAGTTCGCAACATGAGTTTCTGGCTAGGAGGCCGCTGGTGGCGGTCACGGCCCGCTGTTCGAATGACGCGCCTCAGCGCCCTTCCAGCCGCCGCCTGACGGCTTTCCGCACGCGATACCAATAGGTCTGCTCTGCGCCGTCGCTATCGTACCACGCGCGCTCATGGCGGGCGAATGCCTCAAGCTCCGGGTCGGGATAGCAGGCAATAATGTCGTCAGCCACGCGGGCGATATCATCGGCGGGGATCAGTCTCGGCTTTATGCCGTCGGTCCAGACCATCCACAGCACGAGGCCAACGAAGATGACGGCCTGCCCGCCGAAAAAGATCAGCAAGAGCCAGTTGAAGACGTATCCCAGAGTATCGAATGCCGCCATGATACAGAACCACAACATCCACCTTAGCAGTATGAGATGTTATAGTTCTCGTTTGTGAGAATGCAAAGTTCCCATTTCTCGATTTGCGCAACCGATTGCCGCTTTCGTCAGGAAGAGGTGCGCAATGGAGCTTCAGCGACTATTCGGTGCGAATGTGCGCCATCACCGAAAGGCCAAGGGCTGGACCCTTGAGCAGCTTGCCGGTCAGGTCGGCGTCTCCCGCGAGACCATCGGCAAAATCGAACGAGGCGTAGCCGCGCCGCTTTTCGAGACGGCCGAGAAAATCGCGGTGGCTTTCGGCGTTCCCGCACCCGTCCTATTCGGAGCCGATGCTTTCCCTGGCACCGGCGAACGAGCGCGTCTGCTGACCGAGATCAGTGGCACCCTTTCGCGCATGAACGAAGAGCAGCTTGGGCGGGCAGCGAAGATGCTGAGGGCTTTTGTGGGGTAGCGGCTTCGGAGGCTGCCTAAATGCCGTAGGAGGGGCGGCCACTGGGGGCCTGCCCACGCCCACGTGCCCAACCCGCGCCAGCGGCGCTCTGAGGGCCGCTCAGAGGCCATCCAAGGTGTGGTGGATAAGGGGGGCGCGCCCCAGCTGTCTGCCCCGTGCTGGCCCAACGTCTGAGTGGGTACAACCGATATGGTTGATATGGTCAGTATGGGCAAAGTAGGCATTTAGGGGCGGCGGTAACAAGGGCTGGCGATGGGCAAAGCAACCATGCTGCCCATATCGCCCATTTTGGCGGCGCGGGGTCAGAACGGGTCGCTTGTGCGACTATCCTGCCAGTCTTCGAGGTCGTTCGACCACGGCACTTTCTGGCCGGCATGTGCCTCGAACGCACGTCGACATTGGGACAACGGGGGGAAAGTGTACCGCGTTGACCGCGACCGTGTCGCATTCGGCCCGTGACCATCCATGAACCAACCACTCTGCACATCCTTGATGCCAGGAATGATCGCTCTCAATCGTTTGCCGAAGTCGCCCTTGTTCACATACTGCCCGCCAGGATGTGCCGTGCGCATCTCGTTGAACATGGCCTGCACGGTCGTTGCTCCAGGTCCATTGCCCGGTGCCTCGGGTTGCGGAAGCAAGCCGTCGTCGAGCATCTGGAAGATGTAGCGGAACTCCGGTCCCTGGGCCCGAAGGATCTGGTCGAACAACCCCGCAGTCTTGATCGTGCGGCGTGGATCCGGTCCGGCAGTGAAATCGCGATTCAGCAGGTCGTATAGCATCCCTTCCCGCCCACCGGCTTCGAACTGCTGCGCGAGCGCCGCAAAGTAGTCGCGGTCATCGCGTCGCTTGTCGCTCACTTCAAACATTTGCCAGCGACGGTCAGCAAGGTCGGCCGGAACAATGGATGCCGCGTTCGAGGCCACCATGTAGATTGTCCGGTTCCGAATCCGCATCGGGTCGATGCCCTTAGCTTCAAGCATGATGTAGGGCTCCGTTATGCGTGTCTTGATTGTTCCGGCATCCTGACGATTGCCACCCCATATGCCTTCGTCGATGAAGATGAAGCGCCGTCCGAACAGATGGGCGTTGAAGCGCCCGCTCACATGCGATTCCTGGGTTATGGTTGTGTAGTGCCGCCCCCAGAGACTTCCATAGCTATGGGCAAGAACGCCCTTGCCTACACCCGGCAGACCCGAAAGCACGGGGGCCGTTCCAAGGACATCTCCGGGTCGTTGAACACCAAGGGCAAGCCAATTCAGCAGCCATTCGTTCAATTCCGAATCACCGTCGCAGATGTTCTCAGCGATGTGCTCCTTGAGGATGCCCCAATCGCCCGGTTCCGGTCTGATCGCAAAGCCGGTCCAGATGTTATAGGTATCCCCATTCCGGCCGGGCGGTAGACCCGGATTGAAGTCGATACGTCGATAGTGGTCGGCATCGGAACTAGAGAGCCAATAGACCGGCAAAGGCACCTGTTCGACCGTCTTGCCGGTTGAGACAAGAACACTCTCCGACCTGTGCCGATCCCGTAGCACCTCTTTTGAAATCCACACGAACGCATTGTCTTCGTCCGGGTCGATCTGCTTTTCAACAATCATGGTTTTCGTGCCTTGGGTGACGATGCCGTACTTGGCGTTCATTTCACGGATTTGCGGCTCGCTGGGTCCGTTCCATCCGCCTTGCTGGGCCAGATAAAACAGGCTTCCGATGCCGACCGCGCCGTCGGGGTCGAGGCTATCCCAGACTTTTCGGCATTCACTTTCGCCCGGATACTTGGGCGACGACTTCGACCATTCGTCCCAAAGTTGGAAGCCGTTTTCACCGAAGGAGTGCTTGAGCACGAAACCCATCCGAATCCAGTTGTCGTAGTCATTGGCGGAAACATGCCGAAGGGCGGCGTTGGCCTGCGACTCGTCGCCCTTGAGCACCACGTCCGGCGGCGAAGGATAGCGGGGAGGCCGGGGCCGCTCGTCAGGGGGAAGATCGTCCACCGGCAACTCGGCAAGAGGTGGCGCATGCAAGTCCCCGATGGCCGCAGGCGTGTAGCCATTCAGGGAAAGCGGCTGAAGATCGCGGTCGAGCGGAACGGAGCGGCGTGAGAACGGCAGTGCTATGGGATTCCCGAGCTTCCCTGCTGGAACTGAATCCTGCTTCGGATAGACCTCGATTTCACCGTTGGCGATGCCGCCCGTGCCCGGTTTGAAACCGTGCTTTCGCATTATCCGAGCCAGAAGTCGGCGGACATCTCGACAATTCTGCGGCTCTCGCCAGACCAGCCAAATATGAATGCCTGATCCGCCTCCCGAGCGCACTACGAGAGGTGTGATACCCCGCGAGCGCAAATCCTCGACAAGCGGCCGGGTGCGCTTGGCTACCTCCTGCCAGTTCAGTTCCGATCCATGATTGTCGATGTCCAGAGCGGCGAGTCGTGTCGTTTCGCCCGCAAACAGATAGATGGCTATAGGCTGTTCGCCGCTCTGGTGAGCGGCGACAGCGTCTTGATTCAGGGCCTCCTCGGCCAAGAGATACCCCTTGCCGGTACGGACGTTGAACCGGCTGTAGCAGTCGGTTCGTCCATGACCGGCAAGGGAGACAAGGAATGCGAGTACACTCTTGTGGCTCGACTCAGACATGACCCGCCTCCGGGTCGCATTGCCGTTCTTCAAGCCAGTGCATAACGGCGCTGAGGCGATAGCGAATCGCGCCGCTCTTGGAGCCGGGGCGAAGCCTGATAAAGGGCGGGCCATAGCCGTAGATGCGGCCCTTTTCGAGATAGGATTCGCTGACACCCGTGAGGGTGGCCACCTGCCCAGTCGTCAGGAACCGCTCCATCTGCTGTTGCGGTTGCTGGTCCGAAGAAAAGATCGCGCCCTTACGAGCGCGATGCTGACTGATTGATTGCATATCAGTAGCTTTCTGAATGGCGCGACTAAGCGCGCACGGGTGAAAACGACGCCGGAGTAGGCAATCGGTCCCGTTCTCAGTTCTCAGCTACTTGACATGGCCGGGAGGAACCTCCCGCGAGAGTATGGTCCGTCAGGCCTCAGCGATGTCCGCCAATCCTGGGGTTATTCGCCACCGGACTTCTCCGGGCGGTGGATGTCAGCTCATCCGCACACATTTCATCGCATAAGGTTGGCCGTCGTTCAATGGCTGCAATCGGCAATGAAACAAAAAGCCAGCAGGCCATTGAGCTTACTATGCTCGGGTGGCGATACCCCATTCCGCCAGTTCTTCGCAGATGTGTTGCACGGCTTCAGATTGGAGAGCTTCGCGGACCTCATCATATTCCCGAGCATGCAATCCAAATCGGTCCTGATACATTGCACAGAGCGCATGGACGACGGGCACCTTCTCGGCTGGCGTTGCGCAGCCTAAAATCTCTACTGCCGCAAGCCTAGCAAGCGTGGGCACGGAGCGTGTCTGTGCGCGCGACGCGCTTGGCTCCGAGCACATCGCCTGCATCTCAACATCACATACGTCCCTCTGTCTTTCGCGCACGATAAATAGCAAAGCCTTTTCCAGGTTGCGTTCTTTCGCAGTCGTTGGCCCGACCAGTGCAGACATCGCGGCGTTCAGCCGTTCCCACTGCCGCCCCTCGGTATCGGCATCCGTGTGGACATTGATGATGGCGAGCAAGACACGTTCCAGCACGCTTGTTCCATCGCCCAAGGTCGTCCGGTATGTGGAGTCACTGACTGACATTGGCCAACTCCAATATCCGGGTCGCAACCAATTCCACCGGTACGCGCAAGCGTTCCGCATTGACGACGATGTATCCGCCTGTGACGTCGCCGTTGGCACGGTGATTCAGGAGCCGCTTGAGCGCATAGTAGGGAACGTCAAGGCTTTCGGCGATGGTGATAAAGGTGCGGCGGAGATCGTGCAGGGTGAAGCTGACGCCTGACCCTGTAGTGACGCGGAGCAGGAACTTTTTAGTCTCCACGAGGTGACCGTTCTTGCCGGGGCCGGGGAACACCCAAGGCGAGCCTTCCGACTGCTCCTTTCGCTTGGTCAGCAGGTCCGCCAGGAACGTCGACAGCGGCAGGTTCAGCGGGTCGCCGTTCTTGGTGGTGGGCAGGCGCAAGGTCCGCGCTTGCAGGTCAACATTGTCCCAGCGGAGCTTCATCAGCTCGCCCCGGCGCATCCCGGTAAACAGCGCTGTCAGTAGAAAGTCGCGGGAATAGTCCGGCTCAGCCATGACGGCTTTCCACCACATGGGCAGGTCCAGCGCCGTGACCAAGGTTTGCCGACGCCGCTCGCGAAACCATGCCCGCGCCTGCGAAAGGATCAGCACCGGATTGGGCGGGAAGTCGTCCTGCGTGGCGGCTATGAAATTGTAGACCGAGCGCAGATGGCGCATCGCATTGTTGGCCGTCACCTCGCCATGCGCCTTGGCAATCTCCTGATGCTTGGCCAGCACCATTTGCCGGGTGATCTGGTTTATGGGCTTCTTGCGCCATGCTTTGAGGTAGAGCTTAGCGGTGCGCCCGTAGTTGGTGACGGTGTGCGGTGACAACTTGTTGCGCCCCTCGAAGAAGCGTTCGAAGGCCACCGCCAGCGTAACGCGCTCTACCGTCTCCTTGCGCTTTTCCTCGTTGGGGTTGCGGCCCTCGGCCATTTCGCCCAGCAGGGCGAGTGCCTTCTTGCGGGCCACCTCCGGCGCAAATAGGTCTGCACGACCAATGGTGACGCGGCGGGTATCGCGGTTCACCTGCCCCTCGGCGAAATAGACCTTGGAGCGGCTGCCAACCCGAAGGCCGAAACCAGAAAGCAGCGTATCGCGGTAAAGGATTTGGCCGCTTGCCGAGAACGGAATGTCGTCAATGGCGCGGCGGGTAAGACGTAGGTTAGGCATTTGAGACCTCCTGTTGGCCTCAACTCAAACTAACCAAATCATCTTGAAAATGCAAGCAATATCAGATACTTATCTAACATTTGCCAGCCTGCTCCAGCGCGATGAAACGCTGTCCAACACCTGCGCACGCGCGATCAGACGCACATGAGCAACGGCAGGTTCAGTTTAACCAACGCCGATTCAAACCGCGCTTGTCCTGCGGCCACGGGCACGCAATATGGCCAAAAGGGGGCATCGTGCTTGACTGAACCGGATCGAAAGATTCTACCTGTCATCAGAACCGCTTAAGTCCTGAAGCGCGCAACGCAAGAACACGAAGAGTATCAGCATCAATGAATGTTCAGGCCCATGACCAGTTAAAATCTCACATCTGGGAAATTGCCAACCGTCTTCGCGGACCATATCGCCCGCCGCAATATCGCTTGGTCATGTTGCCGATTATCGTTCTGCGCCGCCTCGACTGCGTTCTTGAGCCAAGCAAGGAGGCTGTTCTGAAGCAATATGAAAAGCTTACTGCGCAGAACATGCCGGAAAGCGCGATGGAGCGCCTGCTTGGCCGAGCCGCCGACCCTGACCGCAAGCATCCGCTCTACAATACCAGCCCATATACCTTCGAGCGGCTACTGGGCGATCCTGAAAACATCGCGCCAAACCTCGTCTCCTACATCAACGGGTTCTCGTCCACGGCCCGGACGATATTCGAGAAGTTTAAGTTCACTGACCAGATCGAAAAGCTCGACGCCAGCAACCGGCTTTTCACCATCGTCAAGGCGATGGCCGATGTGGACCTGCACCCGGATCGCATCGACAATCTGCAGATGGGCTATCTGTTTGAGCATCTGGTGATGCGCTTCAACGAGCAGGCCAACGAGGAAGCCGGCGACCACTTCACCCCGCGCGAAGTCATCCGCCTGATGGCGAACCTCGTTTATACGGGCGAGCAGGACGTCTACACGCCGGGTATTTTCCGCACCATTTACGATCCCGCCTGCGGCACGGGCGGGATGCTGTCGGAATCCGAAAAGTTCATCCTCGGTCAGAACAGCCAAGCCAACCTTGCCTTGCATGGGCAGGAGTACAACGACGAGTCCTGGGCAATCTGCTGCTCGGATATGCTCATTAAGGACGAAGACACAAAGAACATCGTGCTTGGCGACACGCTGGGCGACGGTAAGACCCGTGACGGCTTCGAGGGGAGCAGCTTCCACTACATGCTCGCCAACCCTCCCTTCGGCGTCGAGTGGAAAGACCAGAAGGCAGTCGTTGAACGCGAGCACAAGGAAATGGGCTTTTCCGGTCGCTTCGGCGCTGGCCTGCCCACCATCAATGACGGTTCGCTGCTCTTCTTGCAGCACATGATTGAGAAAATGCACCCCTATGAGCAGGGCGACGAGAACGCGACCGGCTCCAAGATCGCCATTGTCTTCAACGGCTCACCGCTGTTTTCGGGCGATGCCGGGTCCGGTCCATCGAACATCCGTCGCTGGATCATCGAGAATGACTGGCTCGACGCCATTGTCGCGTTGCCGGATCAGCTTTTCTACAATACCGGCATCTTCACCTATGTCTGGCTTGTCACCAACCGCAAGGCCGCAGAGCGGCGCGGCAAGGTGCAGTTGATCGACGGCACGCGCTTTTTCGACAAGATGAAGAAGAGCCTAAATAATAAGCGCAATGAGATCACTGACGACCAGATTCACGCCCTGACAAAAATCTATGGCGGCTTCAAAGACGGCGAACAGGCCCAAGTCACCACCGATCACAAGACCGGCGAGAAAGAAACTCGTGTAGTCTCTCGCATCTTCGAGAACCATGAGTTCGGCTTCTTGAAAGTGACGGTCGAGCGCCCCTTGCGTATGAATTTCGAGGCGACACCGCTGCGCATTGCGCGGCTGGACGAACAGTCCGCTTTCGTCGCTCTCGCCATTTCCAGGAAGCGCAAGGATGCAAAGGCCGTCAATGCCGAGGAAGCCGCTGGCCGGGACGAGCAGGGTGCCATTCGCGCCTTGCTGTCAACTCTGGAAGCCAAGGGTCGCTACATGGATCGCGAGGCGTTCGATGCTGACCTGACCCGCGCTGCCAAACGTGCCGGGCTGAAACTGGCGACTCCTATCAAGAAGGCGATCTTTTCCGCGCTCGGTGAGCGTGATCCAGACGCCGATATTTGCCGCGACAGTAAGGACAGGCCCGAGCCGGACAGCGAGTTGCGCGACACCGAGAATATCCCGCTGCCCCCAGGCACCACCCTGCCGCTGTCAATGCAGTTCGGGCCGGACAAGCCCAATGACCGGCTGGTTCAAGAGTTCCGCGACGTGATCGACGCCTATATGGCGCGCGAAGTGCTGCCGCATGTGGGCGATGCTTGGGTCGACTACGACAAGACCAAGGTCGGTTACGAAATCCCGATCAACCGGCATTTCTACGTCTACAAGCCGCCGCGCCCGCTGGACGACATCGAAGCCGACATCACTGCGCTGGAAGGCGAGATTGCCGGGCTGCTGAAAGGGCTGGTCGCATGACGACCGTACCGGAGAACGTGCAGCAAGCTTACGGTCCCCTACCGGACGGATGGCGGCTCGAAAAACTCAAATTCTTTGCCGATGTGCGCAACAGCAATGTCGACAAGACCGTGGCCGATGACGAGGAGCCGGTTCGGCTCTGCAATTATACAGACGTCTACTACAACGACCGGATCACGTCCGATCTGGAATTCATGAATGGCTCGGCGACCGAAGCCGAGATTGAAAAGTTCCAACTTAAGCGCGGTCAGGTGATCATCACCAAGGACAGCGAAGGTTGGAACGATATCGGCATTCCCGCCCTGGTCATCGAAGACATGCCGGATGTGCTCTGCGGCTATCACCTTTCAGTGCTTGAACCGAGGAATGAACTGGATGGCGGATTCCTAGCGTGGCTCTGCCGTTCCGAGCCACTGAACGACCAATTCAAGTTGGGCGCGAACGGCGTGACCCGGTACGGTCTCGGGCAATACCCCATGAAGAACGCATTCGTCGCACTTCCGCCCTTCGAAACCCAGCAACGGATTGCACGGTTTTTGGATGAGAAGACAGCATGGATTGGCGCGCTGATCGAAAAGAAGCGTGCGCTTCTGGACCGGCTTGCTGAAAAGCGTCGGGCCCTCATTACCCGCGCCGTCACCAAGGGCCTGAACCCCGACGCTGCGATGAAGCCCTCCGGCATTGAATGGCTCGGTGACATCCCGGCGCATTGGGAGGCAGCCAATCTGCGTTGGCTCACTCACCAGATAAAGACGGGCCCATTTGGTGCACAATTGAGCTCGGCCGAGTTCGTCGACGACGAGATACCGGTCATAAACCCGAGTGACATCTTGGACGGGAAGATCAGTGCAAATCGTCACAACACCGTCACAGCTGAAACAGCTGAGAGATTGGTCGCCTACAGGATGAAGCCCAACGACATTGTCTTTGCTAGGCGCGGCGAAATGGGGCGCTGCGCACTCGTAAGGGAGGCGCAAGACGGCTGGCTTTGTGGCACGGGGTGCATTGTTGTCACTCCGGACGTCAACATTCTACACTCCCGGTTTACCGAGTTTTTTCTTGGCTCTCAGTTCTCGCAAGAATGGTTTTCACTGAACAGCGTCGGCGCCACAATGGCGAACTTGAATGAAGAAATTCTTGGCCTATTCCCCATTACTGTCCCTCCTGTTTATGAACAGATTGCTATTTGTGAATACCTGGATCGAAGCCTTAAATACGAGGATGATCGCACTACGAAGGTCCAACGGAGCGTTAAGCTTCTCGAAGATTATCGTGCCGCGCTCATCACAGCCGCCGTCACCGGGAAAATCTCGGAGTTGCAATGGCGTTAGCGGCAAACACCTATTTCGAACACCTGAAGGCATACGTAAATGGCGACTACGTCATGCACGACGGTGCTGGTGGCAAGGTCGTGCTGACGGAGAAGTATTTTCGTCCGGAGGACGTCAAGCCGCAGGAACGCAAGATTGAGCTGCTTCTGCCGGGAAGCGGTATGGCGTTCAAGCTGGATCACGACGACTTCGATATGCAGAAGAAGAAATCCAAGCCGCCACTATTTCACTTCCTCGATGACAACGCCAAGCCTTGGTCGAAGCGCTGCGATTTCGTGATCTTTTACGTCAACGGTCGCGCTTTCCACGCCGACTGTATCGAGTTCAAGTCGAAGAGCCTGACTGCCGAAAAGATCGTTCCACAACTCAGGGCCGGGATGTGCTGGGTGACCAGTCTCAAGCGCACCATAGACCAATACACCGGCGACACCCGTAAGATACGCCTGCGCAAGTTCGTGTTTGCTGACAACGAGAACCCCGGCGCATATCTTGATCCCAATCGGCAACTCAATGCCGACCCCTCAATTCGATACTACCATTTTGACGAGGTGGACGGGCTGTCCTTGGCGGCGCTGCACAACACCTCGGTGCAGGAGATTTAGCCGGTGAGCCAGCGCGATCCTTGGAAAATTCCTGAATGGCACGCGATCCGGCGAGAGTGCGCGCTTGTGCGCCACCTCATCGGCTCGGGTGCCACCGCTTTGGGACGAGCCAACTACGCCGATCAAAAAGGTGAGTACTACACGGCCTTTTTCGGCTTGTCGGTCGGGCTGGAACGGCTAGCAAAGCTCATTCTTGTCGCGGATTATGCGATCACGCACGCCGGGCGGATGCCCGACCAACAGGTGGTTCGTCGATTTGGCCATAAGTTGGCCGATCTAATGGATGCGGCGGACAAGGTTTCCACGAATCATGCCCTGAAGCTCGACTATCCCCGCCCAAGAGACGCGATCAGTCAAAAGATTGTCGAATGCCTTGATGCCTTCGCAGATGCAGGGCGGGGCCGCTACGCCAACTTTGCTGCTTTGGGCGATCCCAATCTTGGGCAGGATGAACCTATTGGCAAATGGTGGGGTGAGGTCGCCGAACTGATCCTGAAAGAGCATTATCACGGCAAGGCAGCTCAGAAACGGGTGGAAGGTCGCGCGAGCGTGGTGGATGCGGTGATGTCGCCTGTCTCTATGGTGCTCTACTTCAGCGAAACCGGCGATACGATGCAGGATGTGCTCACGGCGTCGATTCGCACCGGACAGACCGAACTCGCTCAACGCTATGGCCGCTACTACACACTCACTGTCGTTCGATGGCTCTCCGAAGTCTTTTCAGAACTTTCCCGCTTGGCTTGTTACACTCACAGTATCGACGCCTTTTTTGACGTTTGGGAATACTTCCAAACCTATACTGTTGATGACAACTTTCTGAAGACGCGCAAGAATTGGCCTTTGGGCTGATTGGGGGGACGTATGGCATTGAAATTCTACGACGGAATTGACGCTCTTAAGGCTACAATACAAGCCGCTGGGTTGAAGGGAATTTGGTCCGAGCCGAATGGCTATCACCGCTTCAACTCTCAACGGGGCGGTGTCCTTCAGTTCTGGGAAGGCACAGGAACCGTTTCAATCCAGGGCAAGTCACCCGGAAAAGAAGACATTGAAGCTGCTTTCGACGGCGACCAACCGGTCGCGGTGCCAGCAGTAGCCCAGCCCGACGGGCCAAGCAAAAAGGTTTTTGTCGTCTACGGGCACGACGAAGCAGCACGCACCCAACTTGACGCCATGCTCAGACGTTGGGGCTTGGAGCCGGTAATCCTCGACCAACTACCCTCGAAAGGTCAAACCATCATCGAGAAACTAGAGGATTACACTGAAGATGTCGGCTTCGGTGTTGTCCTGGCCACCCCTGACGATCTCGGATATCCGAAGGACCATGAGGACCAAAAAGCCTACCGCGCCCGACAGAATGTTGTACTCGAGCTGGGAATGCTGCTCGTGAAACTGGGCCGTCCGAACGTAGCGATCCTCCTTGGCAATCAAGTGGAAATGGAGCGCCCCTCCGACATTCAGGGACTTATCTACATCCCCTTTAAGGAGAACCTGCAGAAGGAAGCGGGAACCTTGCTGGCCAAAGAAATGGCGGCACAGGGCTACACCATCGACGTAGCGAAGCTCTGACATGGCGGGGCATACTGAAAGCGATTTTGAGACAGCTATAGAAGCTGGACTAGTCAGCGCGGGCGGCTATGCCGTGCGGTCACCCGCCGCTTATGACGAGTCGTTGGCGTTGTTTCCCGGGGATGTAACTGGCTTTCTCAGGGACAGTCAGGCGGCAAGGTGGGCACAGCTTGAAGCCCTGCTCGGTGCGAAGACCGAAGCGACGGTGCTGGACAGTCTCGCCAAGGAACTCGACATCAAGGGCACGCTCCACGTCCTGCGGCATGGCTTCAAATGCTACGGCAAGACCTTCCGGCTGGCCTATTTCCGGCCCAACTCCGGGATGAATCCCGAAGCTGCCGCGTCCTATGCCGCCAACCGGCTGACCATCACACGGCAGGTCGCTTTTACCTCGGTAATGAAAGGCGCCGATGGCAAGAACCGGCGCTGCGTCATCGACGTGACGCTGAGCCTGAACGGCCTGCCTGTAGCAACCGCGGAACTGAAAAACCCGCTCACCGGCCAGCGCGCGGCGGATGCAGTTCGCCAGTATTGCGATGCGCGCGACGAGCGCGATTTGCTGTTCGCTTTCAAGAAGCGGGCGCTGGTGCATTTCGCGGTGGACCCGGACGAGGTGTGGATGACCACGCGCCTCAAGGGCAAGGAGACGGTTTTTCTCCCGTTCAACAGGGGCAACAATCATGGCGCGGGCAATCCGCCGGTCGAGGGAAACTGGAAAACTCATTACCTCTGGGACGAGGTGCTACAGGCCGATAGCCTGATCGATATCCTGCAACGCTTCATGCACCTGGAGGTGAAGGAACGGCAGGTCAAGACCGACAAGGGCGTGCGTACCATCCGCAAGGAAACGATGGTGTTCCCGCGCTATCACCAGCTCGACGCGGTGCGCAAACTCGTCACCCATGCGCGCGAGAACGGTGCGGGGCGGAACTACCTTATTCAGCACTCGGCAGGATCGGGGAAATCGAACTCCATCGCGTGGCTGGCGCACCGGCTAGCAAGCCTGCACGACGCCAACGAAGAGAAGGTGTTTCACTCGGTCGTCGTCGTCACCGACCGGCGGGTGCTCGATCAGCAATTGCAGAACACGATTTATCAATTCGAGCACAAGACCGGGGTGGTCGAGAAGATCGACGAAGATACCCAGCAACTCGTTCGCGCCCTGTCTCAGGGCACGCCGATCGTTATCACCACGATTCAGAAATTCCCGTTCATCTCGCAGGCGCTGTCTACCCTCGAAGGCAAGGGCACAGGCGTAAAGATTGACACGGCAGGCAAGCGCTTCGCCGTGATCGTGGACGAGGCCCATTCCTCGCAAAGTGGCGAGACCGCCACCGCGCTCAAAGGGATGCTGAACAAGGATGGCATTGAGGCCGCAATTGCTGCGCAGATGTCGGATGAAGAGGATGACGATCTCTCTGACGACGCCAAGGCCGCAATGTTGCGCGATGCGCTGAAGCGCGCCCGTCAGCCGAACCTTTCGTTCTTCGCCTTCACAGCCACACCGAAGTTCAAAACTAAGGTGCTGTTTGACGAGCCGGGACCGTCTGGCACATCGCCGTTCCATGAATACACCATGCGGCAAGCCATCGAAGAAGGCTTCATCATGGACGTGCTTCTAAACTACACGACCTACAAGCGCTTCTTCGGTCTGATCAAACAGGTGGAGAACGACCCCGAAGTTCCGCGCAAGAAGGCGGCGAAGGCGCTGACGCGTTATCTGGAACTGCATCCGGTCAATATCGAGCAGGTCGTCTCCGTCATTGTGGAGCATTTCCGGCTCTATGTCATGCACGAGCTTGGCGGGCGCGCCAAGGCAATGGTCGTCACCGGCTCACGGCTCGCAGCCGTCAAGTACAAGCTCGCCTTCGACCGCTATATCAAGGACAACGGCTATACTGGCATCCGCTCGCTGGTGGCCTTTTCGGGCACCGTGGAAGACCCGGAGGACCCCGGCTCGTCCTATACCGAAGTCGCCATGAATGACGGGCTGGCCGAAAGCGAATTGCCTGAAGCCTTCGAGCGCGACGATTATCGTGTGCTTCTAGTTGCCGAGAAGTACCAAACTGGCTTCGATCAACCGCTCCTGCAGACCATGTATGTGGTCAAGCGACTGGCAGGGGTGCAGGCCGTTCAAACCCTCTCCCGGCTTAACCGCATGGCACCGGGCAAGGCGCGCACCTTCGTGCTCGATTTCGCCAATGAGGAAGACGACATCTACACGGCGTTCAAGCCCTATTACGAGGCAACGCCCATTGGCGAGAACGCTGATCCGCACCGCCTCTCGGAATTGCAGCACAAGCTCTTGGAATGGGCGATATTTGCGCCGGATGACGTCAACGCGTTTGCCGAAGTCTGGTATCGAGCCAAACGCGATCATTCAGCCACCGATCACCGGCTGATGAATGCGGTGCTTGATGCGGTGGTGCAGCGGTTCGGCGAACGAGAAGAACAGCAACAGGACGAATTTCGAGGCCAGCTAACCACCTATCGTAATCTCTATGCCTTCCTCTCTCAGATCATCCCCTATCAGGACAGCGAGCTTGAAAAGCTCTACGCCTTCGTCCGCAACCTGATCGCCAAGCTGCCACCGCCCGGCGATGGCCAAGCCTTCGCTCTGGATGATGAGGTCGCGCTGCGCTTCTTCCGGCTCCAGCAGATGACCGAAGGCTCAATCGACCTCGGCTATGGCGAAGCCGCCCCGCTTAAGGGACCAACGGACGTTGGGACGGGCGGGTTCAGCGAGGAAGCCGTTGCCCTATCGACATTGGTGTCGAAACTGAACGAGCGCTTCGGGACGAATTTCACCGAGGCCGATCAGTTTTTCTTCGACCAGATACGCGCCAGCGCGGAGGAAGACGACAAGATCGTTGAAGCCGCCAAGGCAAACAACCTAGCCAACTTCTCATCCTATCTGGAACGGATGCTGGATGAGCTCTTCATTGACCGCATGGAAGGCAACGAGGAAATCTTCTCACGCGTGATGACCGATAAGGAATTCCGCTCGGCTGCCCATGAACACCTTGCGCTCGAAATCTTCCGGCGCGTGCGGGAAGGCAAGCCAGCGGAATGATGGATTTTGCCAAAAGCAAATAGCGGAACAGCCGGGGGGCAAAATGAGTGACATAAAGCTGTTCCGGACCGACAGCGCTTCGGTCATCGAGCTTCGCGGCAGCGCGGTCGCGCTGGAGAAATCGCTGCAGACCCTGATTGAACGCAACATGGAAGCGTTCCTTGGCGTCCGGTTTCTCGCCTCCGAGTTCCCGACGACAAACGGCGGGCGCATGGACTCGCTCGGCATCGACGAGAACGGTTCTCCGGTCATCGTCGAGTATAAGAGGGCCAGCAACGAGAACGTCATCAATCAGGGCTTGTTCTATCTCGATTGGCTCATGGACCACCGCCGCGATTTCGAATGGCTTGTTCTGGAGCGCTTTGGTGCTGAACAGGCAAAGGCTGTTGATTGGGGAACCCCTCGGCTGGTCTGTATAGCTGGCGACTTCACCAAGTACGATGCTCATGCGGTCAACCAGATGAACCGGAACATCGCGCTGGTCCGATATCGGCGCTTTGGCGACGAACTATTGTTGTTCGAACTGCTGACATCGGCATCGGAACGGCCCGCACGCGAAACCACTGCCGGTATCGACGCCCAAGGCGAGCCTGCGGTAACGCGACCACGGTCTCGCCAGAAGACGGTTACGCAATACCTAGCGGATGCGGACCAAGACCTTGTCGATCTTTACGAGGCGACGAAGGCGTATCTGCTGGCGCTAGGCGATGATGTCGAGTTGAAGACCCTAGACAACTACGTCGCCTTCCGCCGCCTGAAGAACTTCGCATGCGTCGAGGTCAAGCCGCAGATCAGGCACCTCAAAGTTTTCGTCAAGGTCGATCCGGACAACATCGAACTTGAGCCCGGCTTTACTCGTGACGTGCGCAACATCGGCCACTTCGGCACTGGCGACCTTGAGGTCATTATCACTGATGTCGCTACGCTGGACAAAGCCAAGCCATTGATGGACCGCAGCTATGACGGAGCGTAAAGCGCTGAGGCCGTATTTGCTAGACGGCCGCTTTCTTGCGCCCGTATCCAAGCTGGTAGTCGACGCCAGTCATACGGAAGCGCCATTTTAGCATTTCGTCGCTCGCCAAGAATTTGTTCATCGCGGCAATATCGGTTAGGCCGTCTCGTCGGATGCGTAGCAGAGCGGGGCGAGGCAACAACAGTGTACCACCCAGCCAATCCGCTTCGTCTTCCTGATCCTGACTGTAATTCGAAGGGATCAAATGACCGTCTTCCGAAAGACTGGCAGAATGAAGTTCATGGCCAAGCGCTATGTGAGCCAGCTCATGCATGATGACGCTGTTTATTCGGGGCGCAGACTGCGACGAATTGAACAGAACCAAGTGACGATTGCCAATTCGCAGCGTGAAAGCCGACCAGCTTTGACCATCCACGACAGTCAATTGGCGTAGATCTAGCGCGGGTAGTCCGGCGACGTCACGATCATTCCAGACAGTGGCGCCGAACTGCTTTGCTAGATCGACACCATGAAGTGGCTCATCGTGAGCAAGCCCGAGAGATTTCCTAATCTCCACCGATCTACGCTCGCATTGAGACTTGAACCCCCGACGCAGCAACTAATGTCCTTCCGCCTCGATCTTCTCAACAAATTGCTTACTAGCCAGCTCGATTAAGACCGCCAGTGATTTTGCAGTGTCGGGAGATATTGCCTGATTCTTCTTAAAGGCGATCTGCAAACCGCCTATTCCGGTGAACTTGGCCATGTCTTCTTCAAGCCACGCACAGACCTTCTCAAGAGTGCCCATATCAGGAACGTGCCCGCGCTCAATTCTGGACAGCGTAGTCGGGCTGATTCCGATCTCGGCGGCGGTAGCCCGGACGCCCATGCTTCCCTTCTTCTTCTGCACGAGACCCGCAAGGTCCTCGATCTTCATACTTCTCCCCTTGTGTGTCTTAGAGTAGAATTTGTGTGCCACATACTGGACACCCGCTTCGCAAATCGCTAGCGTCCGTACCAGTCAGCGGCACACTTAGTGAATCACTCCTGATTCGGTGGGTCAAGGCCAAATGACCGACTGCGACCAATTGGACAGAAAGGAGGTGATTCATATGGCGAATAAAGAAGTTACGAGCGCAAAGGCGGCGTCTGCGGCGTCGAAAGTGCTCAGCAACCCGAATTCGAGCAAGGCTGCCAAAACTGCGGCGGCATCTGCTCTCACGCAGCGTCCCAACAAGAAGTGAGGCGGGCATCATGGCGGGCCGGTTCCGGCCCGTCATACTCCCCAAGGTAACGGACACAAAGAAGCGTGAGCCTGGATCAATGGCCGCAGATAAAGATAGCGGCGTAAGGAGAACTGCAATGCGCGTACAAGGAGCGGTCATCCGCGAACAAGGTCAGACTTTCGCAGTTGTGGTGGTTAAGCCGCACGTAGTTCAAAATAGGTCCGAGGCCGCGAACGCCATTAGCGGCTTTGCGCCGATCTTTGGAGTTCCGGTCGTCCTGATGGCTCAGGATAGCCGTGGGCGTCCCACGTACTACGGTCGTCCCGATATCGCGAAGTTCATGTCATCGATTTCGATTCATCGCATTCCGTGGCGCGAGTACACGATAAACTGACATCAGCTGCGACGATGCATGTGGTGGCTAAGACTGCTGCCGGTGGACGGATCGGACATCAACGCAGTTGTTGCACGGCATGCAACGACTGGCCGCAAGGCGGAATTCAGAGGGGCAACTTGTAAGAAGTGCTTACATGTTGAAATCAGGAATCTCCAGAAACCGGGACATCCCGACGCCCACGGACTCCCACCCCCGGCCCAAACTGTGAACGCCGTTGATGGGGGGAGGTTTGGCGGGGCCCGTTGCCGATTAGTAGGGCACACAGTGAACTGTAGGCTTCTAGTAGTGTCGCGGGATCAAAGGGGTGGCAACCGGGTGATACCCTGTGCTACCTCTCAACTCGTGAAAGTGGATTCCGGCCAATGGCTTGTCCAGTAGGGTCCAACGATTTCGTAGCGCGTCTAAATCTCTGATATTGTTACGAAAAACAATTCGTAATGATGGGGTCGCGTGTTCGAGTCACGCAAGCGGCACCAAACAACCCTCACCGCGAACGCCATTTTTCCCGCTCACGCCTCTGCGTCGGGCTGTCGCGAGGGATGCGCATCAGCGAAAGCCGGTAGCGCGGCGCAAGCGGCATCGATCTCGAGCAGGCGCGGCATGGCCTCGAGCGGAACCTTGAAGCGGCGGGCGGAGTAAAGCTGCGGAACGAGGCATATCTCGGCAAGACCCGGGGTTTGGCCGAAACAAAACGGACCGCGACTCGATTCGCGCGCCAGCAGCGCCTCACAAGCGGACAGCCCCTCACCCAGCCAACGCTGGCACCAGCGCTCGACACCATCCTGGTCCTGTCCGAATTCGGCGCGGAGGACGTTCAGCACGCGCAAGTTCTGCAAGGGATGGATGTCGCAGGCGATGGCATAAGCGAAAGCCCGCGCCTTGGCGCGCAGGGACGGATCATCCGGCAGCAAAGGGGGCGCGGGGTGCATCTCGTCGAGCCATTCGATGATGGCGAGCGACTGGGTGAGCGTCAGGTCGCCGTCGACCAAGGCCGGGACGAGCATTTGTGGATTTACACCGCGATAGGTTTCGGACTTCTGCTCACCGCCGCCGCGCACCAGATGGACGGGGACGAATTCGGGGTTCAGACCTTTAAGGTTGAAGGCGATACGGCAACGATAGGCCGCCGAAGAGCGGAAATAGCCATAAAACCTCATTCCTGCGCTCCGGCGATTTCCAATACCACCGGTTCGAGCCCTTCAATCGTGCCTATCAGACGATCGCCCGGCTCGACGGGCCCGACACCCGAGGGTGTGCCGGTATAGAGAAGATCTCCGGGACCAAGGTGATAGAAGCCCGAGAGATGAACCAGAAGTTCCGACACCTTCCAAACCATCTCGGAGAGCCGAGCGGCCTGGCGGATCTGCCCGTTCACCTTCAACACGATCTCCTGATTGCCGACGGGACCGAGCATGGCGGCCGGTGTGATCGGACCGATGATCGCGGAGTTCTCGAAGTCCTTGCCGAGATCCCAAGGACGCCCCTTGTCCCGAGCCGCGATCTGGAGATCGCGCCGCGTCATGTCGAGGCCAGCGGCATATCCGAATATTGCCGCTTCGGCCTCGTCGAGGGAGGCCTTGAACAAGGGGGCGCCGATGGCGACGACGAACTCCAATTCGTGGTGGCAGTTGGCGGTGCCAGGCGGATAGGGAACCGTGGCTCCGGACAGGGTGATCGCGCTCGGTGACTTGGAAAAATAGAATGGCGCTTCACAGTCGACCACAAATCCCATCTCCGCTGCGTGCGCAGCATAATTCCGTCCGACACAAAACACCCTGCGAACGGGATAAGTTCCGGCATGACCTGCAATGGGGATCATCGCGACAGGCGGAACCGGGAAGTCGAAGGCCTCGGCCATGCTTGTGTTCCGCCCTTGTCTCGCCGGTTCAATCGACACCGGGCAGGCCACTGATTGCAAAATCGGTCTGTTCCAGCGCGAATGCCATTTTGTAAGTGTCGTTCGCCAGAGCTTCAAGCCTATGGCCTTGCACGACCATCAAGTGACCTGCAGACACCTTGCTGTTCCGCGATTGAATCGCACCTGCGAGACGTACCAGGTGTCCACTTCTACCGAAGGTCCGGGCTTCCCTCGATCAAACGCCAACGAGTTTTTTCAAAAGCGCCGTCAAAGTTTCGCGCTCCTCCGGGGAAATCTCCTGGAGTCGTTCGCGGTCGTGCCCGAAAAAGCGATCCTTGTACTGCGCGACATGATCGACGCCGGAAGGTGTCAGCCGCAATTCGACGGCCCGCCTGTCATCGTCGGACACACTGCGTTCAATCCAGCCTGCGTCCTCGAACTGACGCGCCATTTTCGTCATGTGGGCAGGCTTGATCATGAGGCGGCGCCCCAGGACCCCGAGGCGAACGCCCGGATTGGCGCCGATGAGGAGAAGAGCCGAAAAAGCCCCGGGTCTTACATCGTCGCTGCCAAACTCATCGTAGAAGAGGCCATATAGCTTCAATTGCGCGATGCGCAGCAGAAACCCAAGCTCGTTCGATATTCCGGCGAGATCGAGTTGAATTTCCTCCTTGGGCGAACCAGAACTCACGAATTCACGTCCTTTCGTCTCGACCAATTCCAGACCGTCTCGGCGAAGGACGGCCTTCCCCCGGGCCGGCGCCACGGTCGGACCGCTAACCGCCAAACGACGCGTACAATCCCGTCAACGTACTGTCCGGACACGCAAGCCAACAGCGAATCCCCAACGAGCGCGTTGTCCGTCGGACATGTTGCCCTTGTCAAATTTCCTGATTTTTGTTTCCTAGTGTAAGAATAACGCGGGCTGAACGTCGCCGGCGGGCCAAAAAGACCGTTCAACATAAGAACGGCGAAAGCCAGGGAGGTTCCGAACATGTCGCCATTGCCATTGCGGCAAATCCGAATCTGGACCCCGCAACTGGAAACCGTAAAGCGTGCCGACGGTACGCTCATCGTGCGGCAACGTGGCGAACTGCCCGAGTATCCCAAGAGGATCACGGATTCGCTGGTGCACTGGGCTCAACAGGCCCCCGATCGCGTCTGGATGGCACGGCGCGATGAAACCGGCGAATGGAGAGAAATCACGTTTGGACAGGCGCTGCGATCAGTCCGCGCCATCGGGCAATCGTTGCTCGACCTCGGCGTTTCAGTTGAGAGCCCTCTTGTCATCCTGTCCGACAACTCCATCGAACATGCCCTGCTGGCTCTTGCGACCCAGCATGTCGGAGCCGCATCTGCGGCTGTATCGCCGGCCTACTCCCTCGTCTCGACCGATTTTGCCAAGCTCAAGGATATCGCCGCGCAGCTGACGCCAGGGCTGATCTATGCCGATGACGCGCAGCGCTTTGCCGATCCGATCACCGCCGCGTTCGATGCCGACATACCGGTTATCAGCTTGCGCAACCCGATCGGGGGAAGGCCCTCGATTCCGTTCCGCGAACTGTTGGAGACACTGCCCACCGGCGCAGTGGAAGAGGCCCACGAAAAAGTGGGGCCCGATACCGTGGCGAAGTTCCTGTTCACTTCGGGGACCACTGGTTCGCCGAAGGCCGTAATCCAGACGCAAGGGATGCTCACGTCGAACCAGGCGATGGTTTCCGATTGCTATGCCTTTCTCGCCGACGAACCGCTCGTCGTCGTCGACTGGGCGCCGTGGAACCATACGGCGTCGGGGAGCAAGGTGTTCAATCTCGTGCTGACACAGGGCGGCACATTCTACATCGACGAAGGCAAACCGTCACCGGCGGGCATCGCTGAGACGATCCGCAACCTGCGGGAAATTTCGCCGACGTGGTATTTCAACGTGCCCGCCGGCTACGACATGCTGGCGACGGCGATGCAAACCGACGACGTTCTGCGCGAATGCTTCTTCGCGCGAGTGAAGATGCTGATGTATGCCGGCGCCGGCATGGCCCAGCACACCTGGGACGACCTCAATGCACTGGCCGAGAGAACCATCGGCGCGCGCGTACTTATCGCGTCCGGGCTCGGCGCGACCGAGACCGGGCCCTTTGCGCTGATGTGCATGAGCGAGCAGGAGCACGCGGGCAATATCGGCATCCCGGCTCGCGGCGTGACGCTGAAGCTGGTTCCCGTCGAAGACAAGCTCGAGGCACGACTGAAAAGTCCTTCGGTCACGCCGGGATACTGGCGCAACCCTCGACTGACGGCGGAGGCCTTCGACGAGGAAGGCTTCTATCGTCTCGGCGACGCCCTGCGCTTCGCGGTGCCCGGCGACGCGTCACAGGGTTTCTTCTTTGATGGGCGGCTCGCTGAAAATTTCAAGCTCGGTACCGGGACCTGGGTGTCGGTCGGAGCAGTAAGGGCCCAGTTGGTCAATGACTTTGGCGGACTGATCCGGGACGCGGTACTGACCGGCGAGAACGAGGACGAACTCGGCGCCATCGTCTTTCCCAAGCGCGATATGCTTGCCGGTCTTGCTGGCGACGCTGAGGCGATCTGGTCCTCCAGCAGCGTTCGTCAGGCCCTGCAGGCCGCCCTTGAGCGGCACGCGAAGAATGCGAGCGGGTCGGCGAGCCGCGTGACCCGTATCATCCTCGCCCACGAGGAGCCGTCCATCGATCGCGGCGAAATCACCGACAAGGGGTCTATCAACCAGCGTGCGGTTCGCATGCATCGGCCCGACCTCATTGCCAAGTTATACGACCCGGCAAATGCCGAAGTGGTTCGCGTGTCAGGCGGCCGCAGGTAGGGCGCGCCGGGCCATGGCGATCAGCGCGAGCGCGGTGACATTCATCAGCACCGCATAGACGAGCGCCGGGATCGTCAGTTCGCCCTGGCCAAAAATTGCCGTAGCGACGAACATCGCCATCGCTGCGTTCTGCAATCCGGTCTCCACCGCAATGGCAAATCCCTGCGACTTCGGAAGGCCAAGCAGTCCCGCGATGCCGAACCCGGCGGTAATCGCCAGGACGTTGAGGAGTGCGGCGGCCGGGCCGACATCGAAAACGTGCTCGATCATGGCTTCCCTGTTCTGCCAGAACGTCGAAAGCACGATCGCGGCAAAGACCAAACGCGAGGAGACATCAAGCGGCCGGTCGAGGCGCGCCGCAATCCCGGGAAGGAACCTCCGGAGCGCGAGTCCCAACATCAACGGAACGGCCGCTACGGCAAACATGACAACGCTCATGCGCAGCATCGCAAGCAGAGGCGAACCGGAGCCAATCCCAATTCCGCCAGCTGCCAGCACGAACGGAATCGTCACGCAGGCAAACAGGCTCGTCACCAGTGTCATCGCCGTCGACAACGCCACGTCGGCGCGGGCAAGCAAGGCGATGTAGTTCGAGGTGATGCCGCCGGGGGCGGCCGCTACCAGCAACAGGCCGGTCGACATGGTTGCGTCGAGGCCGAACAGCCGCGCGAGGACAATGGCCAGCAACGGCAGCAGAACGATCTGCACGGACAGCCCGCCGGCAAGCGCCGCGGGATTTCGAAACGCGCCTGCGAGGCTCGCCGGCGTCAGCCGCATGCCGACGGCAAACATGAGGAAGGCGAGCCCCAAGGGCAACAAGGCGGCGGCCATCGGCGGATTTTCCAATTCCGTAGTTGAGGCTCATAAAACAAAAGCGTCGCGGATTGAATCGCTCTGACCAAAGTCAAGGACGTGCATCTGTTGAGGGCTACGGTCACGCCCTTGGAAATCACCGGAGACGTTCCATGACCACACGTCGGGCGATCCTGCGCGGTGCTTTGACGGCGGGCACGATGGCAGTTCTCGCTGTCTCCTCCTGGGCTGACGAAGCTCCGGAGAGTGCCGATCCCGTCCATTTCATGATCGCCGACATCAACGGCACGATCGTCACCGACGAAACGCTGCTGGGAAAATTCGCGCTGATCTATTTCGGCTATACCGGCTGTCCGGACATTTGTCCGACCTCGATGCTCACCATGGCCGAAGTGCTTGAAAAGCTGGGAGATCAGGCCGACCGGATCATCCCGGTCTTCGTCACAGTCGACCCGGATCGGGACACGCCCAAGCTTCTGTCGGAATATGTCTCGGCCTTCGACAAGCGGATCGTCGCCCTGAGGGGACCGAAGCCCTATCTCGACAGGATGTGCGAGACGTTCAAGGTCAAGTACGAATTCTATGTGCCCGACGCGAAGCATCCGGAGGACTACACGGTCGACCATACGGCATCGATCATCTTTCTTGGACCGGACGGACGCATCATCAAGCGTTTCCCGCACGGTCTCGACACCGACACGATCGTCACCGACGTGCGGGCGGCGCTCGACGCCGTTCCGGCCAACTGATCCATGCATCGGCGTGCGTTCATCATCGGTCTGGGCGCCTTGTTCGGGAAACCGGCCAGCGCGTTTGCGCTGGAAGCAGCGCCGTCGGCGAGCCTGCTGGCGAAACCCTTCGATCCCGCGCGCTCCATATCCGGACTGATCGTCAAGGACGAGGCCGGCGAGCTTATCCCGGCCAGTCATTTCCTCGGCCGCCTGACGGTGATCAATCTTTGGGCGCCCTGGTGTACGCCTTGCCGGCGGGAGATGCCGAGCCTGTCGCGGTTGGCGCGGCGGCTTGCCGATGTCGACAACATCGAAGTCCTGCCGCTGGCCTTCGACTGGCGCGGCGCGGCGAGGGTCCGGACTTTCCTCACCGAAGCGGGGATCGACAATTTACCTGTTCGCCTTGGCAACGGCGAAAACCTCGACGCCACACTCGGCCTTTCCCGATTGCCGACCACGGCCATTGTCAGCCCCGACGGCAAATGCTTTGTGACCGTCGAAGGCGAAGCCTCCTGGGACGACGACGCGACGCTGGCGTGGCTTGGGCGCCTCGCCGCAACCTGATGCCTAGACCAGATCGGTACGGCTGAAGCGCCAGAAGCCGAGGATCGCGAATACGAGCCCGAGGAATGTCGGCCAGGCGAGCGCCCAGGCAACATAGCCAGAGACCCCGAAATTATCGAGGATGACATAGGACGCCGGGCCGAGCAGGATCAGTTGCGGGTCGAAAAGGATCATCGACGCCGTGCGAAACGACTGCAGCGGATTGGCAAGCGCAATGGCGACGACGAGGTCAGGGTGGACCTGCGTCTTGATCAGCACCGACAGCAATAGAAGGTCGAGCAGGGCGACAAGCACGAGCCACAGGACCAGCGATACGCCGAGGGCAATTTCGGTCGACCGGGAGACCCCGGACAGGAAGAATCCGACGCCAAGAAAGCTGGCGGCAAGTGCCGAGACCAAGCCTGCGTAAAGGGCGACATGCGTCCAGGGAATGGCGTGACCGCGGAAGGCGCCATAGGCGACCGCCGCGATCAGGGCCGCGAAGATCGGAGCGACCACGAGCATCAGCCGGCCAAGAAACTTGCCCCAGAACCAGGCCGACAGGCTGACCGGAAAGGAAAGCATATATTCGAGGTTACCAGCCTCGCGGTCACCGACCAGAGAGCGCGCGGTCGTGACGAGGATGAAAAGCGGCAAGATCGCCATTGTGATCTGGATGTAGGTCACCAAAAGGCGCGACAGGCCTGTAAAGCCAAGCACGCGCGATTCCGAGACCCCGGTCAGCGCCAACAGCACCATCAGGCCGAAAAACACGAGCGCATAAAAATGGAACCAGCGCGAGCGCAGCGATTCCTGGACCTCGAGCCTGATGGACAGGCCCAGTCCGCCTGCAAATCCGTTGTCCACGTATGACCCTATTGTTCCGCCGGCGGGCAGCGGCTGGAGACGCCCTTTTCCAGCGCCGCTTTCGACATCGTGGCGAAGTCCACGGCTCCCTCCCGCGGCTCCTTCACCGCTAGATAGCCGTAATCCATCGGGCTGACCATGCCCGGCAGATAGTGCGCGGTGCGGGCGTCCAGCCACTCTGAACCGTTCTCGCCATTCATCACCCAGAATTCGGCGAGCTGCGTCTTGCGCCATGATTGCATCTCCAGCCAGTTCACCGCGTCCCCGATGTCGTCGAACTTGACCAGCGCCTTGTCAGGTCCGCCACGAATCTCGGCGGCGTAATGCGGATCCGAAATGATCATGCCGCACATGGTGCAGACCTCGCGGCCATAGCGAATGTCTTCCGGCCCCTCGGTCTTGCGGGTGCACGCCGACAACATGAAGGGCGCGCCGGCGGCGATCAGCAGGAAACGGCGGCGGTCGCAATGGCACATGGCGTTCCCCTAGTGCCTCCGCTCGCCTTCGGTGTCGATCGACAGATGTCCAATGAGGCTCGCGTAGCGCGAGACGACACCGAGAAAGCGGAAGCTCTCGGCGGAAGGAATTGCGCCGCGATAGGTCAGCCTGTCGGGGGAAGCTTCAAAGCCCCATCCGGCGAGCGTGCGGGCAAAGGGTTCGTGGTGTTCAGTGGCCTGGATGACGCAGCGACGCATCTCGCCCGCCTTCAGGCGATCGACAACCGAATCGTCGAGCACGATACGGCCGCGATCAAGCTCGATCACGCGGTTGACCAGCGGCGCCACCTCTTCGAGGCGATGGCTTGCGATCAGCATCGCAGTGCCGCGACGCTCGGCCAGGATATCGATGAAGGCGGCGCGCGCGGCCGGATCGAGATTGGCGGCGGGTTCGTCGAAGATCAGGAGGTCCGCCGCGCGTGCCAACGCGATGGTCACAAGGATCTTCTGCTTCTGCCCGCCGGACAGGCGATAGAACGGCTGTTGGCGGACGGCGTCGAGATCGATGCCGAGGCGAGCGGCGATTTCCACCATGCCATCGGTCGTGGCTCCTGTGCCGCGAACCGCGAAATTGAGCAATTCGGCGACCGGCATGCGCAGCGGCGGTGGCAATTGCGGAACGAAGGCGACACGCGACAGGAACGCGCCGTCACGGTGCAGTGCGCGCGCGCCGTTGCGTTCGATCCGCCCTTCATAGCGATAATGGCCGAGCAGGCAGCGGAACAAGGTCGTCTTGCCGGCGCCATTGGAACCGATCAATGCGATACGGTCGCCATCGCCAATGCGCAGCGTCAGGCCATCCAGCGCCGGCCGTCTGTCAAACCGCTTTGTCAAACCCTCGATGGCGATCATCGCATGGTTCCTAGAGTACCTTGTCGAGTCCGCGCACGGTGAAATCGAGCGCCTGCTGCGGACAGGCGTCGATGCACATGCCGCAACGGGTACAATCGGCGCCGATGTATTCAAAGCTGTCCTGGGCATAGCCCATCTTCGTGATTTCGAGCACGTGGGGAACCATGCAGACCTTGCGGCACTCGCCTTCGTGCAGGCATTTCGCCAGGTCGTACTTCACCTGCACGGGCGCGACGGCACCGGTAATACCGTAGGAAAGCCCGATGGGGCAGACGTAGCGGCACCAGAATCGCCGGGAATAGAAGACCTCGACGCCGAGCAGAAACACCACCCAGAGCAACGCCACCGTCGGGCCATAGATCAGCGCGCGACTGACAATGCCGACCGGATTGACATACTCGAACACGGTGTAGCCGGTCAGGAACGCCAGAAGAAGAAACGCAACCCAGAGCACGGTGCGAAGCCCGCGATGGAAGGGATTGTCCTTGGCGTAGCCTATCGCGGCCAGCTTCAGGTGCAGCATCTCCGCCCACTCGGCCAGCAGATGATAGGGGCAAACCCAGGAACAGAAGGCTCGGCCGCCAACGAACCACCACAGTAAGACGACCGTCACGGTGCCGATAACGAGGTTGACCATCACCTCCTTGAAGGCAAGCGTCACCTGCAGGGCCGAATTGAGATCAGCCATGTGGAACCCGACGAATCGGGAGGCGGTCAGCGCGCCTTCGACCAACTGGACATCGAACCAGTAGGAGACGACGAACAGAAGGTTGATGATTATGATCGAGGCCCAACGGCGATACTTCCATTTTCGGGAGATCTTCGGGAATTCGTGCTCCTCGGCGATCAGCGCCTTGCGCTTTGCAACCTGGTCGGGAAGCTTCTTGAACTTCATCAGTTCGCGTGCCGCGTCCGTAACCTCCTCGGGTTCCGGCTTGCGCGGCTCGGCTCCGAACATCATGGCGATCTTGTGCAGGAACCATTTCATGCCGAACGTTCCTTCAGCACCTTGGCATCGACAACGATGGCTGCCGGCTCGGCCGGGCACATCATCTCGCAGGCTCCGCAGCCGACACAGGCATCCGCCACGACCGGCATGCGGCGCTGGTCTGCCGAGTCCGTGGACATGGGCTGCAATGAGATCGCGCCCTTGATCGGGCATTCGCGAACGCAAAGATCGCACAGTTCGAGGTCATAGGGATGGTCGGCGACCCTGATCGGATTCCAGCGATCGATCTCCGTATAGCGATGGAGTCCCTTGAACAGGTCGCCACGCGCCAGGCCCTTGAGCCCTTCGCCCTTCATGGCGAGACAGGCATCGGGACGCGCGAGGCGCGCCACACCCATGCGTACCTCCTCCTTCCTGGCAATCAGGTGCGTCAGCGCACCGGTCGGACATGCGAGAACGCACTGCACCGCATCGCATGAGAAATCGCACGCCTGAGCGCGCGCGTCGACATAGGGCGTGCCAAGGCCAAAACCTTCGTCTCCGTCGGCGAGACGGATGGCTTCGACCGGGCAGACCTGCACGCATTGGCCGCATTTGATGCAGGCGGCGAGGAATTCGTGCTCCAGCAACGCGCCCGGCGGGCGCAGGCGGTCGAACAATTGCCGGGCGACGGGGAACCAGCCGACGAGCGAAAGTCCGATGACCGCGGCACCCGCACCAAGCGAACGCAGCAGCATGCGCCGGCGTTCAAGCTCACGCCGCGTCAACCGCCTCTTCGGAGGGGGCGCCACACTCGTCTCGGGCTTTTCTGCCTCTTTGGTCATTGCAACATTTCCAGAGCGCCTTTCGGCTTCTTCTGCGTGCGTGGCGAAGGCATGTCGACGAGAGGCCGTTCCTCCTTGACCAAAAGCAAGGGCTCGGAAAACGGCGCCAGCCTCTCGACGAAATCGAGCGCTTCGAGCGCCATGCTGCCGCGGAAGAAAGAGGCATCCCTCACCTCCATCCAGATGCGGTCGGCATAGTTGTAGATCTCGTAGGGGTTGTCGCCCTGCCCGTCGCCGTCGCGATCGAAGCCGGCATAATCGTCCCAGTAGTTTCCCTTCCAGGTTTCCCGTAGCGCCGTTCCCGCGCCACGAACCGAGATCTGAGTGAAATTCGACAGGAAACTGTTGCCGGAAAAGACGTTGCCCTGCCAGTCAGTATGGAACTCCACGCCGATGCCATTGTAGGCGATCCGGTTGTCCTCGAAGCGGTTCTCTGCATCGGGATCGTAGGGAGAGATGTCCAGGTAGATGCCGACCGCATTACCGATGAGGTCATTGTCGGCGATCGTCACTTCGCTCGACTCCTTGAAGCCGACGCCCATGCCCGAGGCACCCCATGATCGCAGCAGTTTGTTGCCGCGCACCTCGACATTGTTGGAATACATCAGGAAGACGCCAACGACGCAGTCCTCGATAGTGTTGCCGGTCATCAGGTTGTGATGGGCGTACATGAAGTGGATGCCGTAGCGGCCATGGCTGACGGTGTTGTTGCGGATGACATTGTTGCTCGAATACCAGACGACGAAATCGCGAGCGTCATGGATGGTGTTTTCCTCCAGCGTGTTGCCGCTCGAATACCAAAGGCGAACGGAATCACCGCGCAGCTCCAGCGGCATGTCCTTCGAACCGATGCTCGTGCGGCGAATGATGTTGTTGTCGGCCTGGTGCAGATCGAGCCCGAACAGCGTATTCTCGATCTTCACGTCCTTGACGACGTTGAAATCGCCCTTGATACGCAAACCGGCATCGAGCGCGTTGTGCAGGCGGCCGGAATTGCGGATCGTCAGCTGCTTCAGCGTAACGCCGTTGGTGGCGATTTCCGCCACGGTGCCGTTTCCACCTCCGTCGATGATGACGCCTGCAGAGCCATCGATGGTGATCGGCTTGGCGATGACGATATGGTCCTGATAAATGCCAGCGGGCGGAACGATGGTCGCGCCCTCCGCCGCAGCGTCGATCATGTCCTGGATCGGTCCCGCGCTGACCGAGCCGGACAGCTCCTGCACGACAGCAAGGGCGGCGGCGACAAGCGCTATCGCCCTCACCATTCGACTGGCGCCGCGCATCGTTCCCTCACACGTTCTCCGCCGCGTCGCCGGCCAGTTTCAGTTGCTTGCGCCGGATGAGGGCGGCCAGAATCAACAGCAGGGTGGACGCGACCATCAGGCCGAAGCCGTAGTGCGGATACGAGTAGGTAGTAAACTGCGCGACTTTGCCCTCACCGAAGACCGTCGGCATGAAAGGTTTCAGCGTGAAGGCGCCCATCTCGTTTAGGCGATGGCCGTACCACCAGAGCCATGCGGAATATTCGAAAAGGAACCCTATCGGCAAGGCCGCGGGCGCGATGACCAGCAACCAGTAGAACGGCGAACGCACGCTCCAGGCGGCGAAAATCATCAGCGCCATGGCACCGAGGACCGCGGCCCCGAGGAGGGTTGCGATATTGTCCATCATCTCGGCAAGCGGCCCGTTCCTCTCGGGCATGTTGAACCAGCGAGCCAAGCTCTTCTCATAATGCCAGCCGAGTACCTGCAAGCCGGAGCCCGTCCATTCCTGACGCTTCTCCGCAGGCTTCTTGAACTGGTCGATGTTGAAGTTCTTCTGCAGGTTGGCGATGAGGACCTGGCGCGAATCGGCTTCATCCGAGGCCGACGGCTGCGTACCGGCGGATTTCTCCAGCGATTCCTTCAGCTGCTTCACGATGGGGGCAAGGTTCGAATCATCGACCGTCGCGGCCGTATCGAGGCCGAGGGATGTGACCAGTCCTTCGAGATAGCCCTTGCTCTGGTACTTGATGCCGCCGGGCATGTACATGGTCATGCCCATCCAGACCGCGATCGCGCCATAGCCGAGAACCGAGACGGCGAGGCGGCTCTTGCGGCCGGGCGCAGCGAAGGCGAGCGCCATGACGATGAGAAACGCGAAGAGGAACGGCGAATAGGCCTTTTCCACCGGACCGCCCGAGGCAATCGGGTACATGCCGACATAGTGATTGATGGTGTCCATCTCGTGGACGCAGTCGAGCGCCTCGTCTTCCTCGACCTCCTGGGACGCGCGAATGTGGCAGCCGTTGCGCACGCTGTCCATGTGGAAATGGATGCGAATGCCGTCCGGAAAGGTCGCCTCAGGGTAGTTAGGCGCCTTGAGCGCCACCCACCAACCCGGAGCGAAGAACGACGCGACGATCAGGGCGATCGCGGCGAGAACGAGCACGCGATAGACAATACCCCGGCCCGAGGATGACTGTTCGGCCATCTCTTGTAATCCTGTTCTGGAGAGAACCGCGCGGGCAACATAGCCCGCGCGGAATTGTCATGTCACTGGAAGTCCGGGTTCTGCCAGCCGGGTTCGGCCAGCATTTCCTTCGGCGGCTTCAGGCGCGACACATAATCGAGCACGGCGATCTCGTCGGCTTCGGTGAAGTTCTCGATCTGCTTGACCATGTCCGGATTGGCGTTGCGGCGCTTGCCGGAACGAATCCATTCGTACTGGCGCTTGAGATAGGAGTAGTGCTGGCCCTGGATGCGCGGGTAGAACTTGTCATCGTTCCCCTCGCCTGTCTCGCCGTGGCAGCGTACGCAATTGTCCTTGTAGAGCTGGGCGCCATGTTCCAGGTCTGTGCCCGGCCCGACGCCGTTTTCCGGATTCATCGGCAGTTGCGAGATATACGCGGCAACGTCGGCGATTGACTGGGCGCCGCCGATCTCCTGCGGCAGTGCGAAGGGGTACATGGTCGGGTTGTCGCGGTTGAGCGCGCGGATGTCGGCGAGTTGCTTGATGGCGACCTTGGGGTGCTGGCCGGCGATTTGCGGGAATGTTCCGTCGGTAAGCCCCCAGCCGTTGATCTGGTGGCAGGCGGAGCAGACTTCATAAACGTCACGGCCGTTCTCGAGGTTCGGCGTGAGGTTCAGCGCCTCGTCCTGCTCGCCACCGCCTTCGTTCCAGGTCTTGGGCGCTTCGGCCGGAGCGTCTTCGGCAAAGGCGGGCGCGACGAGGGCAGCAGCGGCTGTCACCGCAAGCGCGAGAGTGAGCTTTTTCAACATGGTCTTTTTCTCCAGTTCCCTCTGGTTTACTTCGCCGACCGGTCGATCTGCGAGAGATAGGTGGCAATCGCCATGATCGCGGCATCGTCGGCTTTCTTGATGATGCCGAGCATCAACTTGGATTGCCCGTTGACGCGAACACCGTCGCGCATGTCCGTCATCTGGCGCACGAGATAGTCGCGCTTCATGCCGGCGATAATTGGATAGGAGGCCACATTCGTCTTCTTGCCATCGACGCCATGGCAGGCGACGCAGCCCAGCGTCTTGTACTTGGCCTTGCCGGCATCAAGCTCTTCCTGGGTCGGCGCTGGGTCGAGCGGCTTCGGCTTGGCCGGTTCGAGTGACATCAAGTATTTGGCAAGCAATTTCAATTCGTCGTCATTGAGAAGATGCATGACCGCCTGCATACCCTCGGTGTAGGGATGGCCGGTCGCAGGGTCCTTGGACGCGATGCGTTTCCCCGTCTTGATGTCCTGCATCTGGGTCAGAAGATATTTCTCGTTCTGTCCGGCCAGCGCCGGATAGGTCTGAATTGGCCTTGCGCCCTTCAGGCCGTGGCAAGCCATGCAGGTCTTCGTCTTGTACAGCTTTTCGCCATCGGCGATGTCGTCGGCGAGCGCCGGAGAAAATGCAAGAATAGCGAAGCCTGCAAAGGCGATCTTGAAGAGGTTGCGCATGACGAATCCCGGTACGATGGAGGAGGCGGGCGGCGGCCTGCGCCGCCGCCCGAACGCTTTCGTTACTGCTTGGGCTTGACGCCCTTTTCGTCGAGCAGGTTCTTGGCGCGCAGACCGATGTCGGCCGCCTTGACCTGGTACTGCCACCACTGGCCAGCCCAGAGCGTGGCGTTCTGCCAGTCTTCCTTCGCCGCAAAGCCTTCGGCTTTCGCCTTGGCTTCATCGGCGAACTTCAACTGGTCGGTCGCGTCCTCCACCAGAGCCGCAGCTTCAGGCAGCGACTGGAAGTCGGTGGAGACGATGTAGGCCACGACGCTGTCGATGACCGCCTGGGTGTCGACGCAGGTCTTGTACTGCTTGTCGTAGTCGGCCTTGGTGTAGGCCTGACCCTCGGCACCCGGCGCGGCAGCCTCCTGGAAGCCCTTCGGCTTGACGACGAGATAACCTTCCATCTCCAGATGCAGCGCCGAGCAGAACTCGGTGCAGTAGTAGGAGAAGACACCAGGCTTGTCGGCCTTGATCTTCGCCGTCGCCGTCTTGCCGGGCTCCAGCGACAGGTTGACGTTGTACGTCGAGACGGCGAAGCCGTGGGTTTCGTCCTCGGCGCGCTCGGAATTGGTGATGACGAATTCGACCTCATCCCCTTCCTCGACCTCGACGATTTCCGGCGTGAAGTGCGAGCGGATGGCGGTCATGTAGACCTTCACCTTGTTGCCGTCCTTCACGATCTTCTCGGAACCCGGACGAACCGCGTCAGGATGCTTCTCGCCGGTACGGCTGTTGGTGCCGTAGGCGTATCGCACCAGCGGCTTCAGCTTCTCGGCCGAAATCGCGGTCGCGTAGTGCGGTTCGCCGAGCGGCAGCGGCATGTCGTAGAGCAGTTCCATCTTGTCGCCGGAAATGTCGATGAGCTGATGGTTCTGCGGATGCAGCGGCCCGACCGGATTGAAGCGGTCGATGGCGAGCTTGTTGAGCGCGATCAGGTACTTGCCGGCCGGATGCTCGGATTCGCCTTCCATCGCGACGAGATGGCCGATGTTGTAGTGCACGGAAATCTTGTCGAGAACCTTGCCTTCGCAATAGTCCCACTTGGCCACCTGGCTGTCGACATAGAGCGACGTGTAGACCACGCATTGCTTGGAGTCGAACTGGTTGTGGAGCGGGCCAAGGCCGAGCGGCACCTGCTTGTGCAGCGCGTCCTCCATGGCGATGATCGGCAGGCCGTAGCTATCCTTGCCAGCGAACTTGCCGCCGTCGATCGCTGCCTTGATCTTCTCGAACGAGTAGACCGAGGCCTGCGTATCGAGCTTGCCGCCAACGACGATGTAGTTGCCGTCGGGCGAGACGTCGACGCCATGCGGCGACTTCGGCTCTGCCACAAGGTAGACCAGCCCCTCGCTGATCGACACATCGAGCGGAATGACCCGGTGGTCGTTGATGATCTTCACCTTGGCCGGATCGTTGGCCACTTCGGCGGCCTTCTTCCAGTTGATGATGTGGAGGTAGTCGGTGTCGTTCTGCGAGCAGCCGGCCTCAAACGGCGGGCGGCCCTTCTCGATGCCGCCGACATAGCGCTCGGCGCAGAAGGAGTTGGTGAACGACCAGCCGTCAGACACCAGCTTGCCGGCGTCGGAGAGGTCCTGGGTGTAGGGAGGCAGTTCGATCGAGAACGAGTTTTCCGGCTCGATGCGGCCCTTCTCGCGGTTGAACTTCCAGTAGGTGACGGCGCCGCGGAATTTCTCGTTGAATTCCGACAGCGGTGCGAACCCGCGTCCGAGCACGCCCGGATACTGCGCCGCCTCGATGACATATTCCGAATTCGGCGTCACGAAGGTACCGCCATGCTCGGACTGCAGAATCGGGTTGACGACGATCTGCTGCGTCTCGAAATCATGCAGCGAGACCACGCCAACGCGGGGAGCCGACTTGTCGTTGATGAACAGATATTCGCCGTCGAGGTCGCCATTGGTTTCGGTGATGGCCGGGTGGTGGGTATCGCCCCACTGGATCTCGCGGCCGTCGACCTTCGCGTCCTCGAGGATCTTCTTCGATTCGGCGTCGAAGCCGTAGCCCTGCCAGGGCTCGGGCGTGAAGACCGACACATATTTCAGGATGCGCATCGAGGGCACCCCGTAAACAATGATCTGGCCGGACTGGCCGCCCGAGGAGAAAACGATGAATTCGTCGCGCTTGCCCGTCGGCGTATAGGTCTTGGCCGCGGCGAGCAAATCCTTCTGGGTCAGGCCACGACGGGCCATGACTTCGTCAAGCGTTTCGGCCGAAAGGCTCGTCGCCGAAAACGCGAGCCCCATGGCGGCGATGCCTGTCGTCGCCAAAAGGCTTTTTCGAATAGTGCTGAACATGTTGTGCCCTCAGAAATGCGGGGCCGGGAAGTCCTCATCAGCGGCCCGGCCGACCGTCGGCGAAAGGCCGCTCTGCCCATCGCCGACGATGCAATCCCAAAAGGGCCAATGTGGCTCCTTGACTTTCGTTAAGGTCGGCGGCCGCGCTTCGCGTTTTGTTGTCGCAGGTTGGGATCTCGGCCCGACCTCTTGGAACGCACTATGACGAGCAGACGGGCAATGTGGCGCGAAATCAGGGCGTTTCTCATCGGAATCGTCATGATGCTGCCGTTGATCCAGGTCGCGGCGCCCGGTCTGCTCGCCCTTTCCGCCGAAAACGAAGTGTGGTGCCGGACGCTGGCGCCCGGGGAAAGCGGTCGTTCCAATTCGAACCAATCGACGCAGGAGGGCTCGGACTGCCTCGTGTGCCTGGCCGCCACCATCGGCGGAAGCTCGGCAACACCTGCCACCCCCATCATCCCGGCGCCGCGCGCCGTGGCGCTGGCGACCCTACCGGTTTCGCTCGCCGGTCTGGTCGATGCGTCCGACGAGACGTGCCCGCCGATTCGCGCACCTCCCTTTGCCGACCTCAACGTCCGGTCGCCGACGGCGTGCGCAACGGGGTGTGCCCTCACCTAAGCAGCCGACGCCGCGGCGATCCGGGACATTCGCTCCCGCCTTTCTGAAAGGAATCAACCATGTTCCGTCGCGAATTTCTCGCGGCCGCTGCAGCGTTTGCAGCCTATGCCGCCAATCCCGCGCTTGCCGACGACGTCAAGCTCGGCAATCTGACTGTTTCTGGCGCCTTTGCGCGTGCGTCGCCGATGATGGCGCAGGCCGGCGCTGGCTTCATGATCATCACCAATGCTGGCGAGGCCGACAAGCTCACCGCCGCCAAATCCGATATTTCCGAGGTCGTGGAACTGCATACCCACATCGAAGAAAACGGCATGAAGGCGATGCGCAAGGTCGACTTCATCGATGTGCCGGCGAGCGGATCGGTCGAACTGAAGCCGGGCTCCTTCCATGTGATGTTCATCAAGCTGAAGGACCAACTCAAGGAAGGTCAGCAGGTCACGGTGACGCTCGTTTTCGAGAAGGCCGGCGAAGTCGCGGTGACGCTGCCGGTGAAGGGACCCGGCGCCATGAACTGAGACGCATGGGCGTTCACGAAGCGGCCGGTCGGAACACCGGCCGTTTTTCGTTTTCTATCGGCAGACCGCCTCGGCCAATGCAACAACCACCAGAAGTGTGAACTGGTAGAGCGCGGTCGCCGCAAGCACGCTGTTGAGTGAGCGCGAGACGGGCAACCGGTACATCCGCCAGGCCAGGTAACCGGCAAAGCCGAGCGCCGGCACCATCGAGGCAAAGCCTTCCCAACATGCTGCGAACAAGAGCCACAAACCTGCCCAAGCTGCGACGTTGAGGATGCCGAAGAGCGCCCGTGTCGGCCCCTGTCCGATCAGGATCGCCAGCGTACGGCGTCCGCCCGCGGCATCGGACGCGCGGTCGCGGTGGTTGTTGACCAGCAGCACCGATGCCGCCGGCAAGCCAAGGAAGAACCCGGTCCAAAGGACGGTTGGCGTCACCGCCGACCCGTTGAGCCAGGACGTGCCCGAGACTGCCAGTACGCCGAAAAAGGCGATAACCAGCAATTCGCCGATCGGTGTTGCGGACAGCGGCCAGGGGCCCATCGAATAGAGATAGCCGAGCGCAAGAGAAGCCAGTCCGATTGCGAGGATCGGCCATCCACCAATCGTCACCAGGAAAAGCCCGGAAAGGCCCGCGACCACAAACGCAATTGCCGCGGCGGCCCGCACTTCGCCGGCGCCGAGCAAGCCGAGCGCCGTCATTCGCGGCGGGCCGAGGCGCTCGCAACGGTCAATGCCGCTCTGCGCGTCGGCGGCGTCGTTCCACAGGTTGGTCCCGACCTGGATCGCTGCTGCGGAAACCAGCGCGGCGGCCATAACCAGCGGGCGCCATTGCCCGCCGATCGCAGCGAGCCAGGTCCCGCCGAGAACGGGGGTCAGCGACAATCCGAGCGTCTTCAGGCGGGCAGCGAAGACCCACAACGCCGGCCGCGGCAGACGCCGGAGTGCTTCGACTTGGTCAGCGACGGTCGTCACGTCGTTCCTGTCCCCCGTTTAAAGGCTTGGCCGCGATGTGAAGCGCTGCAATGCCGAAGACGAACCGGCGCACGCTCTCCACCTTCAAGCCCGCCGCTTCGAGTTCCGTACTCACCGCGCCGGCATCGGGAAATATCCTGATCGATTCCACCAGATAGCGATAGGCGCCACGGTCCCTTGCCACCATCGCGCCGAGCAGCGGAATGACGATGCGCGAATGCAGTGCGTAAAATGGCCCAAACCACGGCGCAACACGCGAGAATTCCAACAAGGCGAGGACGCCGCCCGGCTTCAGCACGCGGGCGACCTCGGCGAGCGCGGCGGCCGGATCCGCCATGTTGCGCAGGCCGAAGGCAAGGGTCACGGCGGCAACGGACGCGTCGGCGAATGGCAGGCTTTCCGCTTCGGCATGCACGAATTCGAGCGCGCCCTCGCCGCGCTTGCGCGCCACGTCGAGCATGCCCGCGCTGGCATCCGCGACGATGACGCGGCGAGCGGGATCGCGAGCCTTGATGAGCAGGGCGAGATCGCCGGTGCCGCCGGCAAGGTCGACGACAGGGCCCTCGACGATCCAACCGAACGGCAGCGCGCCTATCACGGCCCTTTTCCATAGCCGGTGCATGCCGAAACTCATGAGGTCGTTCATGAGGTCGTAGCGCGGCGCGATCCGGTCGAACATGGCGCGCACCTGCCGCCGGCGTTGCTCCTGGGTTACACGCTCCGTACCGTAGGTCTCGCGAAGCGCATCCAGCGCGCGGGCGGGTCCATCGTTCATCTTGCCACGTCCTAACGGATGACCGAATCGAGCTTCGCCCGCATTTGCTCGGGCGTCGCATTGTGGGTGAACTGGGTCAGAAAGCGGCCGTCCTTGTCCATGACATAGATAATCGAGGTATGGTCGATGGTATAGTCGTCGGTCGACGTGTCGCCGGCAAAACGATATTTCGCCCCGTATTCTTTGGCCACCGCGTCGATTTCCTCGCGTGTGCCGGTAAGCCCGGTGATCCGTTCGTGAAACGCTTTTCCGTACCCGTCGAGACGCTCGCCGTAGTCGCGCTTGGGATCGACCGAGATGAACACGACATTGATTTCCTTGACCTTCTCGGCCGGCAGCGCATCGAGCGCCGCCGACAATTCGCCGAGTGCCGTCGGGCAAACGTCCGGGCAGAAGGTGTAGCCGAAATAGACCAGCAGATAGGAGCCACGGAATTCGATGTCGGTGTGCCGATTGCCGCCACCATCGACCAGGCTGAACGGCCCGCCGATGTTCGGCGCCGCTGGTGGCGCCATTGCCAGCCAGGCGACTACGCCGGCCAGCATGATCGCGAGCACGGAGGCCAGCAATAGGCGCCGGCGCGTTGTCGTTCCCACCATTCGAAATCCGCTTCGCGAAGCCCTGGATGCCATGCCAATGCCCCTAACGCGCGTGCCGCCCGTGCAAATTGACCAACCTCAATTGCACTACAAGGCACAAGCGCGGCAATTGACCTGCTCATGTTCGTAGGGCAAACGATTCGCCCGGAAGCAGGACAAAATGGCAGCCCTCAACGAAAAGGACATCAAAACCATCCGCCAGACCCCGATGCTCGGCGGTCTGTCGCCGGAGGCAATCGCGAATCTCCTGCGCGATGCGACCGTCACGCATCACGAGCAAGGCTATGTCATGTTTTCCCAGGGCGACCCCGCGGATGCCTTCTTCATCGTCCTGCAAGGGTGGATCAAGGTGTACCGCCTTTCTTCGAGCGGCGCTGAAGCCGTCGTCGGGATTTTTACGCGCGGGCAGTCTTTTGCCGAGGCCGCGGCGATTTCAGGTGGCGCCTACCCTGCCTATGGCGAGGCCGTGACCGATGTCCGCGTTGTGCGGTTCTCGGCGCGTCGCCTGTTCGACCGAATTCGCGAAGCCCCCGAGATTGCCCTCGCCATGCTGGCCTCCACGTCCCAGCACCTGCACTTGCTGGTCCGCCAGATCGAAGCGCTCAAGGCGCACACGGGCGCGCAGCGCATCGCGGAATTCCTGCTGGAGCTCGCGCCGGAGGATAGCGGTGCGTGCGTCGTGGAACTTCCCTACGACAAGGCGCTCATCGCCGCCCGTCTCGGCATGAAGCCGGAAAGCCTGTCGCGCGCCTTTCACAAGCTGAAGAACTACGGAGTCGACATCCGCCAGCGCCATGCGGAGATCCGCAGCCTGCGCGAGTTGCGCGACTTCACGGAGATGGAACGCGCCGACGTGATGCGCGAGGGAACGGGCGACTGAAGGCTCAGGCCGATCCGATCGCCAGACCGATCGCCACCAGCGCTACCGATGCTGCCAGCCCGGCGACAAAGGCCGGCCGCCAGTCGCCCGCCGGACGCAATTCGAGAAAATCCAGCAGGATCAGTCGGCCCTTCACGAAAGTGAGCAGCGCGAGCGCGGCGATCCAAAGTAGCGGCGCAAGGCGGCTAGCGCCGAGATTGAGCGCCAGCGCGGTCAACGCCGTCAATCCGATCATTATCAGCCAGGCTTTTGTCGAGGAATGCATCGCGGTCAACGCACCAGGTAAAGGACCGGGAAGACCATCACCCAGATGAGGTCGACCATGTGCCAGAAGGCGACGCCGGTCTCGACGTTCTCCTCTTCGCAAAAGACGGCGACAAGCCCAAGGACGCCGATTCCGAAAAGAACGTGGGCAAGGTGAAAGCCGGTGATCAGATAGTAGAGGGTGAAGAAGGCGTCGGTATCGATGGTCAGGCCGAGTTCGATCTTGTGGACATATTCGACGATCTTGATCACCACGAACAAGGCACCGAGCGCCATCGACACGCCGAGGTAAAGCCGGACCGACCGCCTGTTGCCGGCACGGGCTGCTTCGAGCGCCCAGGCCGCCAACAGGCCGCTGGTCAGAAGAATGGCCGTGTTCGCAGAACCGGCAAGGGGATTGAGCGCGGCAACGCCCGCCCTGAACATGTCGGGATTGAGAATGCGCGCGAGCGAAAACCCGGCGAGTGCGGCCGTGAAAACGGCAATCTCCGAGAGGATCAGCACCCAGATCAAAGGATTTCCGGGCAGTCGGCCCGCCCGATCAGGACGTTCGTCGGTGGAAGTTGTCGCGGTCATGAATCGGGTTCAGGTCAACAGATGGCGGTAGATTGACGGCAGGGCTTCAGCCAGGCGCGCCGGATGACTGACCATCGCGTAGCCGTTGCGGCCGAAGATATGGGGAATGTAGGATTCGGCCTTGCGGTCGACGGTGATGGCGAAGACAGCCAGCCCGGCCATGCGCGCCTCCGAGACCGCACGACGCGTGTCCTCGATTCCGTACCGGCCCTCGTAATAGTCGAGATCATTCGGCTTGCCGTCGGTGATGATGAGCATCAGCCGCCTGAGCGAACCGCGCGCGACAAGCTGCGAAGAGACAAAGCGGATCGCGGCACCAAGGCGCGTGTAAAAACCGGGGGTCACGGCAGCGATCCGCGATTCGACCGAACCGTCCATCCGCTCATCGAAATCCTTCAGCCTGGAGATGTAAACGCGCTGCCGCTTCAGCGAAGAAAAGGCGTACATCGCGTGGCTATCGCCGGTCGCCTGAAGGCCGTGGCCGAGCGCAAGCAGCGATTCGCGCGCGATCTCGATGACCTGGCGTTCCTCGACGACGCTTTCGGTCGAGCGCGAGGCATCAAGCAGCGTCGCGACGGACAGGTCGCGCACCTGGTTGACGAGCCGGCGAAAGATGCGGGCCTTGCCGGTATGACCGGCCGCCCGATCCGCCATGAAGCGAACCGCCGCATCGGTGTCGATCTCGTCGCCTTCGACCTCGCCTGTCTGCACCGTGCGTTGCGGCATCAGCGCCTCGAATTGGCGGCGCACGGCGGCAATGCGGCGACGTTGGGCGGGTCCGGGCGGTGGCGCTGTTGGAAGGTTGGTCTGCACCGGCGTGTCGAGGACCCGCACATGCTCCGGCAGGTAGGCCTGGCGACGATGATCCCACTCGGGCAGCAGATGCCCGGCCGACAACCGTTCCCGGTCGACGTCCTGCGGTGAAAGATCGAGGTCGAAGGAAAGCCGGGTGGCCGGCGTCTTGTCGATGCTGGTGACGCCCAATTCGTTGGAGTCCTCGGCGGCCTTCTGTGCGCTCGACTGATCGTCGTCCTCAACCTTGCGGTTGAGATCGAGAAAATCGGCCCACGACAAAATGGTCTCGAACCGGTGCAGGATGAGGGAATCCCTGCGGTTGGCCTGTTCGGACGATTTCCGCGCGGCCTTCTTTCGTTCCGCCGCCGCGGCCGGCCGGCCGGATGCCCGCTCCGCATGATCCTTGTCAGCCACGGCATCCAGATCAATCGCGCGGCGATCGGGCCACAAGAGTACAGGTCGAAAAGGCTTGTAGTCGACCGGCGCCGCGAGTGTGCTCAGCGGCCTTCGCGGATCTTCGACGAAGCCGAGCAGTTCCGCGGCACGCGGCGTCAGTTGCGACTGATCGCCGAGCATGCGCCGGATCACCGCTTCCATGGCTTCTTCACTGCCCGGCAATTTCTGCCGTGGTCGCGCGCCAAGGACCAGCGCGCGAAGACGATGATACAGTGACGCGAGGCCGGGTGCGGCGGCAAGGGTTCGCCGGATGGTATCGGCGCTCATACGCAAGCGCTGGATATCGGCGCGAACCGCGTCGCTCTCGCGCACCGGATCGCGCAGATCGCAGGCCGTCCAGGCGGCAAGCCAGAGGAAAGCGTCTTCATTGTCTCGGCGCATCGCGAACGTGGCAAGCGACGGGGGAACGTCGAGGGAATCCCCGTCGAAGACAGGTGCGATCTCCGTCTCGCCGACATGGCCGAGCCGCTCGAAGAATCCGCGGCGACGTACGGTGCGTTCGCGGCCTGCGGGCCTGATTTCGATGGCCGAGCCGCCGCCCATGCCGCGCAACATCACGCCCATGCGCGTACGCATGGCGTCGAGGCTTACCGCGGCATCGGGAAATGTATTCTCGTTTCGCTGTTCGCCGACCAGCCAATGCCAGAGCGAGCCGATCGTTTCTTCCGGCTCCCAGGGCCGCAGGTGCAACCCGGCCATCGCGTCACCCGATCGTCGCGGCGATGAGGTCCCTGATGCCCGACTTGACCTCCGGGTCGTCGGCGACCGGCTCGACGAGCGCTATGTCGAGGGCCCGGTCGAGGCTCATCCCCGCGGCGATCAGCGAGGCGGCATAGACAAGCAGGCGCGTGGAAACACCTTCTTCGATATCGCGGCCCTTCAGCGCCCGGATGCGGGCGGCAACCCTGACCAGCAGCCGGGACTTTTCGACCGGCAGGCCGGTTTCGGCGGAAACGATTTCCGCTTCGCGCTCGGGCGCGGGGAAATTGAACTCCACCGACAGAAAGCGCTGCCGTGTCGACGGTTTGAGCGATTTGAGGATGTTCTGGTAGCCGGGATTGTAGGAGGCGACCAGCATGAAAGATTCCGGAGCGTGCAGCACTTCGCCGGTGCGCTCCAGCATCAACGTCCGGCGATCGTCTGTCAGCGGATGGAGGACGACCGTGACATCCTTCCTCGCCTCGACCACCTCGTCGAGATAGGCGATGGCGCCGGTGCGCACGGCCCGGGTCAGGGGGCCGTCGCTCCAGACCGTTTCACCGCCCTTGAGCAGGTAGCGGCCGGTAAGATCGGCCGATGTCAGGTCGTCGTGACAGGCCACGGTAATCAGCGGCAGGCCCAGCTTCGCCGCCATGTGCGCGACGAAGCGGGTCTTGCCGCATCCAGTGGGTCCCTTGAGAAGGAGCGGGAGCCGGTTCTTCCAGGCGGCCTCGAAGATATCGCACTCGTCGCCCTGCGGCGCATAGTACGGGACTTTCGAGGCATTGCCCGTCATGACGGCCGGCTCCACGCCCATCGCTTCACTCCGCCGCCACAGGCGCGCCGGCCTTGATCAGTTCGCGGCGCGGCGCCAGGATGGCGAAGATGAAGAGCAGCGCTCCGACCACCACGACGACACCCGAGCCGAAGCGCATCCAGTAGAACAGCCCGAGCTGGTCCTGGACGTCCATGTAGCCCTGGCCATTGACCCGCTGCAGATGCGTCTGAACGACGCCCGCAAAGGTCAGCGTAAAGGTCATGAACGCCATGCCCGACGACATCAGCCAGAACGACACCATGTTGAGCACCTGATTATACGGCGCCCGACCCAGCATGTTCGGGATGGCGTAAGTCATGATGGCGAGGTTCAGCGACACATAGGCACCGAAGAAGGCGAGATGCCCATGCGCCGCGGTAACCTGGGTGCCGTGCGTATAGTAGTTCATCGGCGCGAGCGTATGCATGAAGCCCCACACGCCGGCACCGAAGAACGCCAGTGTCGATGTGCCCAGCGCCCATAGCAGGGCCGCCTTGTTGGGATGCTCGCGGCGGCCTTTCCACACCATCACGAAGGTGAACAACACCATTGCGAAGAACGGAATCACCTCGAGCGCGGAGAAGATCGATCCGATCCACTGCCAGTACCCGGGGGTGCCGATCCAGTAGTAGTGGTGGCCGGTGCCGAGAAGCCCTGTGAACAGGGAAAGGGCCACGATGATATAGAGCCACTTCTCGATCACCTCGCGGTCGACGCCCGTCAGCTTGAGCATCATGAAGGCAAGAACGGATGCCATCACGAGTTCCCACACGCCCTCGACCCAGATGTGCACGACGTACCACCAGTAGATCTTGTCGACGGTGAGATTGGCCGGGTTGTAGAGGGCAAAGAGGAAGAACAACGCGATGCCCCACAGGCCGATAAGCAGGACGTTGGTGATCACCGTCTTGCGACCTGAAAGGACCGTAATTGTCACATTGTACAGGAAAATCAGTGCCGCGACGATGATGCCGAGCTTGACCCACAGCGGCTGCTCGAGGAATTCGCGTCCCTCATGCACGCCGAAGAGGTAACCGACCACCGCACCGCTGGCGCCCACCATAAGCAGGGCCAACTGCACATAGGCGAGCTTGACCGAATGGATTTCCTGCTCGGTCTCTTCCGGGATCAGGTAGTAGGCGGCTCCGAAGAAACCGAGCAGCAGCCATACGATGAGTGCATTTGTGTGCACCATTCGTGCGATGTTGAACGGCAGCAGCTCCGAAAGGAAATTCGGCTCCACGTAGATATAGCCGAGCAGCAGGCCGAACGAGACCTGCGCGGCGAACAGGATCAGCGCGCACACAAAGTAGGCCAGCGCGACTTTTTGGCTCTGGTATTTCATGGCTTCGTCTCCCCTCACCCGGAGTCCTTGGGCGGCCAGCCCTGCGTGTCGATCTTCGAGACCCACTCGAAGAAATCGGCCAGATCCGAGAGTTCGGCATCGCTCAGATGGAAGTTCGGCATCTGCCGGCGACCCTGAATGCCTGTCGGCTGGCTGGCGATCCAGGCCTTGATGGCCTCCTTGGCGCCGGCCGGATCGTCCTTGCCGCCATACCGGACGAAGACGTTACCGAGCTCCGGCGCGAAATAGGCACCCTCGCCCAGGATCGTGTGGCAGTTGATGCAAGCGTGTTTTTCCCACAACCACTTTCCGCGAATCACCGATTCCGTAAGCGGCGCCGACGCGGTCGACTTGTTGACCGCATAGATGTGGCTCTGCGCCGTCAGGGCGACAAAAACCACCAGGAAGAACAACGACCCCCCGAAAAAAATGTTGCGCGCTTGCGCTTTGGTCAAACCTTCACTCATCGCCGGATTCCCTCCCCAGCTCGAGAAACGACGGCACGTTACGCAGGTGGGTCAAATCCCGTCTTGACGATCGTCAAGCACGGGCGGACGGGCCGGCCAGGATCGGCAGATAGGCGGTGAGATAGGCACTGAAAGCGGCGATCCAGAAGCCGCCGGCAGCGAAGATCGCCGGGAAATAGGCCCATCCGGGGAGGCTGTCCGTGCCCACGCGGAGAACGGCGGAGATGGCAACGAGGACGTAAGCCGCAACGGCAGGCGCAGGCGCGACCAGCGGCCTGCCCGTATGCCCGAGCGAAGCCCGTGTCATCATCGCCAGCGTCATCACCCCGATCGCTCCGGCTCCGGCAAGATGCAGGGCGGCGATTTCCCCGGGCCAATCGACAAGTGCGCTCAACGCGAGGGCCAGATAGGAAAGGACGAGAAGAAGGAACCCAAGATGCAATGACCACAAAAGCGGATCGCCCCGTATGGCGAGGCTGCGCCATCCCGAAAGACGAACCGCATTTCCGGCAAATGCCGCGAGGGAAGCGACGGCGAGCAGCCAGCCCGACAGGCCGAGGCCCAGCAGAGCGGCAACGAGAATCGCCGCATAAATCGACAGGCGGTCGGCCCAGTCACGATGGACCGGGAGCCTCGACCGCGGGTCCTTGCGCATCAGCGCGCCGCGAGTGAAGGCCGGCACCACACGTCCGCCGATCAACACCATCATGGCCAGAACACAGTACAGCGCCATTCTCAGACCAACGCCGGCATGGCCATCGACGAGCCCGGTCCATTCGGCGTGCATGAGCAAATTGCCCAGGATGGCCAACACAAGCAGCAGCAGGAACAGCATGTTCTGCGATTTCGGATGGCGGATGAGGCTGCGCGCCAACCGCACCGTCAGGACCGGCAGGAACATCATGTCGAGCGCGAAAACGATGAACGGGTTCAGGCTTCCGGCGAGCAGCATGGCAAGCCGCCCAGCCAACCACAATGTCCCGACAGCCGTCACGAACCGCGCCGGCGCGGAGCCGTCGCCTGTCCAGTTGGGAACCGCCGTGAGGAAGAAGCCCGCGACCACGGCGATGGCATAGCCGAAGACCATTTCGTGGGCGTGCCACAGGCTCGGGACGACGCCGAACTCGATACTGACAGGCCACCCGGCTGCCGATCCGGCCAGCCAGAAGAGCCAAAGCGCCATTGCCAACAGCGCCCACAGGCCGGCACCGAGAAAGAAAAAGCGGAATCCCGCCGTCAGGAAAAGTGGATACCGGATCGCCACCATGGGCTAACGAACCATTCGGCCGCCGGATTCATCCTTGACCGAGGTCAAGCGACGGCGAGGCACGACGCCCGGCCAGAGCGCCCCTTCTGGATGATTTCGTCAGGATCGCCGGTATCGGCCAAGGCCATGCAGGCCTGGAATTGAGGCTCTTTCAGCCGCTCCGCGATTTCCTCGGGCGACAGGTTCTGCAGCAGAGGACACAGGGCGGGATCGAATTTCCCGTTCTCCAGCATCATCTGGCACACGTTTCACCTGCCCTTCGTGCGTTGTCCCGCCCGGGATGGCTCCAAGCCCGAATTTTAGGCAATGATTCCGGATAGGGCAATGGTTTCGAGGAAAAGCGTGCTTTTCGTCGCGAGGGACATACGCACCGGCGCCGTCAAAGCGTGTGCGACCAGCGGGATTACTTCTTCTGCGTGTTCTGGTTCGCCGAACCGAAGACGTTGCGCTCGGAGAGCGTGATGCCGGCGGGGCCGAGAATCACGATGAACAGCACTGGCAGAAAGAAGAGGATCATCGGCACCGTCAACTTGGGCGGCAGCGCGGCGGCCTTCTTTTCGGCCGCGTTCATGCGCATTTCGCGGCTTTCGGCCGACAATACGCGCAACGCCTGGGCGACCGGAGTACCGTAGCGTTCCGCCTGGATGAGGGCCTGCGACACCGACTTGACGGCTTCGAGGCCGGTTCGGCCGGCAAGGTTTTCGTAGGCCTGGCGGCGCTCCTGGAGGAAGGAGAGCTCCGCATTGGTCAGCACGAACTCCTCGGCCAGTTCGACCGACTGAACGCCGATTTCCTCCGACACCCGCTTGAACGCCGCTTCGACGGACATGCCGGATTCGACGCAGATCAGCATCAGGTCGAGGGCGTCGGGAAAGGCGCGCTCGATCGACTTGCGCCGCTTCGAGGCAGCGTTGGAAACATAGAGCACCGGCGCGTAGAAGCCTGCATAGGCGGACAGGATCACCACGAAGATGCGGACAAAGAAAGGCTGCTCGGCCATGCCGTTCAGCACGAAGATGTAGACCAGAGCCAGTGCCAGGAAGACGAAGGGCAACACGAGGCGGAAGAACAGGAAGGTGTTGAGCGGGCTCTGGCCGCGGAAACCGGCCGCTTTGAGCTTCTGCACCGTGGTTTCGTCGGCAAGCGCGCGGCGCAGGTCAAGCCGTTCCACGATGGTCTTGATGCCGGTTGACTGCTCGCCGCGCAAGCCGCGGCGGCGCTTGTCGGCCTCGACCGCCAGACGGGCTCGCTGCTGGGCTCGCAGAGCGTCGCGTTCCAGCGCTACGGACTTCATGCGCTGCTTCATGGCGCTGCCACCGAACGCAGGCATGAGCGTGAAGATCGTGGCGAAGACTGCGACCGAAATCAAAATCGAGAACAGCGTGGCCGGATCGCTAATCCCGTTCATGACTTGATCGATCATGGCGCTGCCTCAGATATCGAAGTTGATCATCTTGCGCATCACAAGGATGCCGATGGTCATCCAGACGGCCGAAATGCCGAGGAGCATGTGGCCGGTGGACGTGTAGAAAAGCGGCTGGATGTAGGAGGGCGACGCCATCGAGACAAGCGTTGCTACCAGGAACGGCAGCGCGCCGATGATGGCGGCGGACGCCTTGGCTTCCATCGAGAGGGCGTTGACGCGCGCCTTCATCTTCTTTCGATCGCGCAGCACGCGCGAGAGGTTGCCCAGCGCTTCGGAAAGGTTGCCGCCCGCCTGCTGCTGGATCTGGATGACAATCCCGAAGAAGGATGCTTCGGCGCAGGGCATTGTCTCGGGCATGCGCAAGGTCGCTTCCGGGATGGACAGGCCGACCTGCTGCGATTCGACAATGCGCCGGAATTCGGTGCGCACCGGTTCGCGGGCTTCGTTGGCGATCAGGCGGATACCGTCATTGAGTGGCAGGCCGGACTTGACGGCACGCACGATGATGTCGAGCGAATTGGGGAATTCATCGAGGAACTTCTTTACGCGACGTGCGCGGACAAAATTGATGAACCAGCGCGGCAGGCCGAAGAAAGCGATGAAGAAGACAACCGGCGCTCCCCAGATCGGCGCACCGCCGATGGTGGCAATGATCGCCACGACCAGGCCGACCACCATCGAATAGATGTAGAAGCGACCGACGGTCGTCGAGAGCCCGGCCTGGCGGATCTGAACCTTGAGCGGCGGCTTCTTGATCTGCTGGGAGCGGACCTTTTCGCGCTGTTCGAGGTCTTTCAGCGAATCCTGAACGGTCTTGCGGCGCTTGTTCGCTTCGACGACCTTGGCGCGTTCCGATTTGGCGACCTTGCGGTCGGTTTCCGTGGCCTTGACCGTGCCGATGCGGCGCGAGGTGTTGTTTTCGATCTCGATGCGGCGCGCCAGAAATGCATAGGCGATTGCGCCGGCGCTCAGGCCGGCCAATGCCACGAAGGCGATGAAGGTTCCGTCGATGCCGAACATCTGTTGTTACCGATCCTGCCGCGCTTCCATCTTCTCCAGCGCCGCCGCGAGGCGTGCTTCTTCGCCGTAATAGCGGGCGCGATCCCAGAAATGGGGTCGACCGATACCGGTGGAGACGTGCTCGCCCATCAGCTTGCCTTGGGCATCTTCGCCCTTGATGTTGTAGAGGACGAGATCCTGGGTGATGATCACGTCGCCTTCCATGCCAATCACCTCGGTGATGTGGGTGATGCGGCGAGAACCGTCACGCAGACGCGCCGCCTGGATGATGACGTCGACCGAGCCGACGATGATTTCGCGCACGGTTTTCTGCGGCAGGGTAAAGCCGCCCATGGCAATCATCGATTCCACGCGGTTGAGGCACTCGCGCGGGGAGTTGGAGTGGATGGTGCCCATTGAGCCGTCGTGGCCGGTGTTCATGGCCTGGAGCAGGTCGAAGACCTCCGGTCCGCGCACTTCGCCGACGATGATGCGTTCGGGACGCATACGCAGGCAGTTCTTGACGAGATCGCGCATGGTGATCTCGCCCTCGCCCTCAAGGTTCGGCGGGCGCGTTTCCAATCGCACGACATGCGGCTGCTGGAGCTGTAGCTCGGCCGAGTCCTCGCAGGTGATGATGCGCTCGTCCTTGTCGATGTAGTTCGTCAGGCAGTTGAGCAGGGTCGTCTTGCCCGAACCGGTGCCGCCAGAGATGATGACGTTGCAGCGGACGCGCCCGATGATCTTGAGGACTTCCGCGCCTTCCGGGGAGATGGCACCAAAACGAACGAGCTGCTCGAGCGTCAGCTTGTCCTTCTTGAACTTGCGGATGGTAAGCGCAGTGCCGTCGATGGCCAGCGGCGGTGCGATGACGTTGACGCGCGAGCCGTCGGGAAGGCGCGCGTCGCAGATCGGGCTTGCCTCGTCGACGCGGCGACCGACCTGGCTGACGATACGCTGGCAGACATTGAGAAGCTGCTGGTTGTCGCGGAACCGGATCGGCGTTTCCTGCACCTTGCCCGCGACTTCGATGTAGACCTTCTTGGCGCCGTTGACCATGATGTCGGCGATGTCGTCGCGCGCCAGCAGCGGTTCCAGCGGACCGTAACCAAGGACGTCGTTGCAGATGTCTTCGAGCAGTTCCTCCTGCTCGGAGATCGACATCGCGAAGTTCTTGATCGCGATGATGTCGTTGACGATGTCGCGGATTTCCTCGCGCGCGCTCTCAGGGTCGAGTTTAGCAAGCTGCGACAGATCGATGGTGTCGATGAGCGCCGAAAAGACCTGCGATTTGGTATCGTAATAGGATTCCGAGCGCTCGCGCGCCGGCCGCGCGCTATCGGCGGCCGCAGTAGGTTGCTCGACCGGACGGCGGGCGGGTGCCGGCGCCGGCGCCGGTGCCTCCCGAGTGGCGGTCGCAGTTTCGCCGGCTACCGGCCTGGACTCGACCGGAGGGCGGAAACCGCCTTCGTTGCCTCTTTTTCCGAACATCGGGAGCTCGCGATCCTGTGACTGTTATTTCTTGCGCTTCAGTTTGGCGAGGATACCGTCAAGGCTGCCCTTCTTCTTCTTGCCCTTCAGTTCGGCACGGCCTGTCAGGACATGGGCCATTTCGCTAACCATCGCCGCGATTGCGTGTTTCTTGTCGATTTCGCCGAGCATGCGGCCGTTGTTGGCGGCCTGCCCGAAAAGCTGCACATCAAAGGGGATGACCGCGAGCGGCGTCATGTCGAGCGGATCGACGAAATCGGCCGTCGAGATTTCGGGCCGCTTCGGCACGCCGACCTGATTGATGATCAGCTTGGGCGCTGCGTCATTCGGACGAAGCTTCTTGATCGTATCGACGAGGTTCTTGGTGTTGCGCAGGCTGGCAAGATCCGGCGTCGCGGTGATCACCACTTCGTCGGCCTGGGAGAGCGTCGTCTTGGTCCAACCGTTCCATGCGTGGGGAAGATCGAGAACGACGACCGGCGCGGTGCGCTGGGCGACGTCGATGATACCGGCAAAGGCCTGCGGATCGAAGTCGTAGGTCCGGTCGAGCGCCGACGGCGCCGCGAGAAGCGACAACCTTTCGGAGCACTGGGCAAGGAGGCGATCGAGGTAGACCTCGTCGATCCGTTCAGGCGAGAAGACGGCTTCGGAGATTCCCTGAGCCGGATCCTGGTCGAAATCGATGTTGGCGGTGCCGAAGGCAAGATCCATGTCGGCCACGACGACGTCGTTGTCGAACAGCGTCGAAATCGCCCAGGCGACATTATGAGCGATGGTGGACGAACCGGAGCCGCCCTTGGCGCCGATGAAGGCGATGGTGCGTCCGAGTGGCGGCGCATCGGGATTGATGAACAGCGTCGAAACGATGCCGATGACATCGGCGAGCGCAATCGGCGCGACGATATATTCCGACACGCCGCTGCGGGTCAGTTCGCGGTAAAGCGCCACGTCATTGTAGTGGCCGACAATCACCACCTTCGAGGTTGGATCGCAGACTTCGGCCAGCGGAGCGAGCGCGGCCATCAGCTCCTTCGGCTCGAGCCGTGATTCCAGAATGATGAGATTCGGGGTCGGCGACGTCTGGTAGAACTCGACCGCGTTGGCGATCCCGCCCATATGAACCTTGACATGAGCCTTGGCCATGCGGCGGTCCTGCGCCGCGCGTTCGATCGGCTTGGCAACCGCTTCGGTCTCGCAGAATGCCTGGATCGAGATTCGCGGCACCGGGCGCATCGACTGGATCGCCGCGATCTCCTCGGCGACCACATCGTCCGCTTGTTGTTCGTAGGCCAGATTGCTCATTTTTGTCCCGCCTGATTACCGCTTCGTTCAGTAGGTGATGGTCTGGTCGAAGGTGCTGTCGCCGGCTTGCCAGTCGTCGATCGCCGTGCCGCGCCGCTCCGGATCGATCGATGTTGTCTTGCGCGGGTGCAGCAGGTCGGTCGGATTGGCGACCTGCGCGGCCAGGTTCTGCTGGTAGGAGCAGCCGAAATTGGCGTAGTTCCGGTTTTCGCTGGTCTCGCCGAGGTCCTCGGGCCAGCGGCCGCAGGCATTCGTCACGGCCTTGAGGGTTGTATAGGCGACCCGAACCGGTGCCACGGACGAAGCGTCGGCGACACCGTAGGGCACCGAAATGATCGCGCCGCGGCTGACCCCGAACTTGACCAGTGCGGAGGAAAGGGCCGATGCCTTGCGCTGTGCCGCAGCTTCGTTCGCCGAGCCCGCCGGTACCATCAGGCGAACGGTTTCGCCTGAGCTGCCGTCATAATTCTGCATGAAGCCTTCGAGCGTATTGATTTCTCCCTTGGTCAGGTCGCCCGACTGGGCGACCAGATCCAGCGTCACCTCGCGCTCGGTGAGCGAGATCGGGTGATTGGTTCGATAGTCCTGCGGCACCGATCCCACGGTCACGTGGTCGCGATGCATGGAGGCGCAACCCGAGATCACCGTTGCCGAGAGCAGCGCGATCATCGTGCCGGCGCGGGCCAGGGGACGATTCCTTATAAACAATTCGGACATGGTTCGATCCCCGATCACTTGTAAATGAAGCCGACGACGCCGTGGTAGCGGCCCGGCGGGCGCTTGGTCTGCATCGTGCCGTAGACCCGGTTCACGCGACCGAGCACGTAGCCCGCGCCATCGCTGGCAACGTTGAAATTGTCTTCCGGCTTGGCCAGGTCGTTGCGGGCCACCGGCCGTGCCAGATAGGGCGTGACGATGATGACGAGCTCGGTCTCGTTGTGGACGAAATCACGGCTGCGGAAGAGTGTCCCGAGTACAGGCACCTTGGAAATGCCCGGCATGCCGCTGACCACCTGGCGAACGTCGTCGCGGACGAGACCGGCGATCATCATCGAACCGCCGGAGGGCAGTTCGACCGTCGTGTCGGCGAGGCGCTTGCGGATCGAGATCATGTTGGTTCCGAGCGAGGAACCCCCGGCGGACAGCGCCACCGAGCCCTCGGAGGTCGGCTCCGAGACCGCGGTGCGGACCTTCAGGCTGATGCGCCCGGGCGACAGCACCACGGGAAGAAACTCGAGCCCGATACCGTACTCGATCTTCGAGATGTCGTAGCTCACCTGACCCGTATCGGAGTCCACGTCCTGACCGGTGACGAGATTGAATTCGCCGCCGACGCGGAACTCGGCCTTTTCTCCAGAGACCGCGGTCAGGGTCGGCTCGGCCAGCGTCTTCATGACGCCCGCCTGTTCCATCGCGTTCAGATAGGAGTTGATCGAGGTCGCGCCGTCGCTGAATCCGATCGCCCCGCCCGATGAGGACAGCGCCTTGCCGAGACCGGCGATATTCTGCGAGATCGCCGACCATGTGATGCCGTTGGATGAGCCGCTGCCGATGATGTTGACGCCGAGCTGCTTCATGATCGCGCGGCTCACTTCCGCGACCGTCACCTTCAGCGTAACCTGGTCCTCGCCGATGATCTGGATCAGGTTGACGATCCTCGAGGAGCGGCGAGTGGAGTCAGGGTTGGAAATGGCGACGTCGCCGCCATTGTTGCCGCCGGAAGCGGTCTGCGCGTACTGGCCGGTCGTCGCCTCGCCGCCGGTCACGAAGATCTCGGCGATCTGCGCGGCGCGCTGGGCATCCATCGGCGTCTGTGCGGTGCCCGAAAGGACGACGTTGTCGTTGATCAGTTCTGCCTTGATGTCGGAATTGGGAATGAAGCGCTTGATCTGCTCTTCAAGACCGGCGACGTCGCGCTCGATCGTCAGATCGAGACTGGCCACCTGTTCGCCATTTGGGCCGAAGACAAAGATGTTGGTTTCGCCGACCTGCTTGCCGAAAAGGTAGATGCGCTTGGCGGTGCGGGTCACCGCGTCGGCAACTTCCGGATTGGCGACGAGGATATCGTAGGCATCCTGCGGTAGATCGATCACGATCGACTTGTTCAGGCCGAGCTTGATGCGCTGGCTCTGGCCCGGTGACGTGATTTTCGTCGTACCGGCGTTGGCCGCGCCAATGAAGCTGGCATTGGTGGCAAGCATCGTTGTGGCGGCCATCAAGCCAAGCGAAACGCGAATGGTCGCCTTTGCGGGAAGCCGCCAGCCGATCTGCCGGATTTGGGTGACGAAGGCTGTCATTTGCGCGCTCCAACTTCAGAAATCTCGCCCGACTTGATCATACGGATCGTCCCGCGCCGTCCATCGCCGCTGACGAGGTAATCACCGGGGCTGGTAACAGGGTCTTGGGCGTCCGCGATCGGCCGCAACGTCAGCGAAAGACGGTCCGCCATCTGCTGGGCGACGGTGATGAGCTCCGCCTGCTGCGGCGTCAGTTCCAGGGTCGCTGTCTGGCCGACGATATCCTTGCGACCGTCCTCGCCTTCCTGGATCGTCTGGTCGATCGCGAGCACCCGGATATTCGTCAGGATCGTCTCGGTGACGAACCCGTCGGTGGATCCCGTCGTGGCCTGCTTGCGGCGGGTCATGATCACATCGACGTAGTCATTGGGCAGAATGAAGCCGCCAGCGGAGGTGTCAGCCGCGATCTGCGTGGCAATGGCACGCTTGCCGGAGGGAAGGATCGAGGACATGAAGCTCTTGTCGCCGCCGACAAGCTTCTCCGTGCGAACCGGTTCGCCCGCGAAAATCTGCGTCCGCGCGACCGAATCCTTGTATTTCTCCAAGGCATCAGGCTCGCTGCTCTTCGTCAGCAGACCCGGGGTGACCGCGTCCTCGGGCCATGCCTGCCAGCGCATCATTTCCGCCAGCTTGCCACCGATGGGAACGGTTTCGTTGACGACCAGAACCTCGGTGGTACGCACGGCCGGTTCCTTCGGCCCCGCATCGACCACCTCCGGCGCAGCTGGCTGCGCCATCATGTTCTTCGCAATGTATCCGGCGCCGATCGCAGACGTCATCGCGACGCCAAGGATTACCAAACGCGATGCCTTCATTTGTCCTGACTCCACGCGGGAATGCCGCTGATGTGTCAGGACAATGGAGCGCCAATCGTCAAATTATGGTTAATGGAAGCCTTACAAATCGACGAGGCGTTGTATCGCCTAGCTCAGGGAGGCGATGACGTAGCGCGCCAGCGGCGTTTCGGGGAAAACAATGAGTCCGGAGATCCCCAGCGCAATGCCGTAGGGAATTCCGTGGTCCTTGTCGGCGATCCGCCGGATGAAATCCATCTGGCTCAGCACGACTGCGAGCGGAGATGCCCGTAGCGACAGGACCAACATCGTCAGCAGCCCGCCGAGCAGGGCGGAATAGACCAGGAATTTCAGGAGAATCAGCGAATAGCCGATCCAGAGCGCGATTCCGGTCATGAGCTTGGCATCGCCGCCGCCCATGCCGCCCATCGCGAACAGGCCGAATGTCACGACCAGGACGGCGGCGGCTGTCGCGAAATGGATGCCATAGGTCTGCCAGTCCATCCCGGTCATGGGCGCGACGACGGCGAAAACCGCGATCAGCAGTACCGATACCCGGTTGGCAATCGTCATCGACAGAAGGTCCGACAGGGCCGCGAAGACCATGCAGAAGGGAAAAACGACGAAGATCGTGGCATTGATCATGGCAACAACCCGTTTGCTCGCACCGATCTACATCGCGATCCTTTAATCTCCGGTGAAGGACCTGCGAATGAAACCTTCCGCCGAGCGGGAGGCGTACGGCAGACAAGGAAAGGGCCGCGCTTTCGCACGGCCCGAACCTACGACAGCGATGCCCCCGATGTCAGACGGAGGTATTCGCCAGCTTGTACAGAAACGGTATTCACCTGACATTGCCGCGTTTGGAGCAGGCGTCAGGCGGCGCGGTTTTCGGTTTGCATTGAAGCCTGTTTCGGTCTGGTTGTCAGCGTCTCTCCTCGTGGTTTCGGCGGGGTTTTCGCTGGGGC